>Ga0208355_1000210_pt1 | contig 28755 bp, 29 predicted proteins | sample NGESurdeep072012_6_FD_184458 | JGI IMG/M metagenome (GOLD analysis project Ga0208355, IMG submission 184458) | Arctic peat soil microbial communities from Barrow, Alaska - NGEE Surface sample 210-3 deep-072012 (SPAdes) | ecosystem: Environmental > Terrestrial > Soil > Wetlands > Peat ... | reverse complement strand
CCGGCCTATGGTTATGGTTACGGCGGCTGCTATGTGCGGCGATTGGTCCCGACGCCGTGGGGCCCCCGCTGGCGGCTGGTAAATCGCTGCTATTGATCTGAATCGTCCCATCCGGACGTCAAAAAGCCCCGGCCTGTCATGACCGGGGCTTTATCCGATTCCGATCAAGTGGAACCGCTCGCAGCTTTCATTCAATTTTTACTAGAACCGCACGCAATCGGCCAGCGGCGGAAACAATTCGCATCCCGGTGACTTGGTTCTGCGACCACCAATTGCAATGAAAATGAAGCGGAACTCACTATGGACAGCCGAATCACCGACAACAGCGAAATGCTCGATCGCAAGACCAGCCGATCGATCTGCGACGCCGTAGGCGAACGGCTACAGCAGAACTTGCGTCCCGACTCCCTGCGTCCCTCGTCCCACCTCCAGCATCTGATGGATGAATTGCGCAGACGGGACGACGAGGACCGCCGGGAATCATCCAACTAAGCCGCATAAGCGGGCCGCGGAGGTGATATTTCGCTCACAAACGGGGTTGCGTTTGGCGGCGGCTCCGGTGACAACGCCGCATGCTCTCAATCACCGACATAACGTTCCGGATTGCCGGACGGCTTCTGATCGATCATGGCTCCGCGCAGATCGTGCCGGGCGCGCGCGTCGGTCTGATCGGCCGCAACGGTGCCGGTAAGTCGACGCTGTTCCATGCCATCCGCGGCGAACTACCGACCGAGACCGGGACTATCACCATCCCTCCGCGCTGGCGCGTCGGCAGTCTGGCACAGGAAGCACCGAACGGGCCAGAAAGCCTGATTGAAGTCGTGCTCAAGGCGGACCTTGAGCGCGACGCCCTGCTGCAGGAAGCCGACACCGCCCATGATCCCCACCGGATCGCGGAAATCCAGACAAGGCTCGTCGACATCGACGCCCATTCGGCGCCCGCCCGCGCCGCTGCGATCCTGAGCGGCCTCGGGTTCTCGACCGCGGATCAGGCGCGGCCATGTTCGGAATTCTCCGGCGGCTGGCGGATGCGCGTCGCGCTCGCCGCGACGTTGTTCGCCGCTCCCGATCTTCTGCTGCTGGACGAGCCGACCAACTATCTCGATCTGGAAGGCACGCTGTGGCTGGAAGACCATCTCGCCAACTATCCGCGCACCGTCATCGTTATCAGCCATGACCGCGATCTGCTCGATACATCGGTGGACCAGATCCTGCATCTGGATCGCGGCAAGCTAACGCTCTACCGCGGCACCTACTCGTCCTACGAGGAACAACGCGCCACGCGCGAGATGCTCGACGCCAAGCACGCCAGGCGCCAGGACGCGGAGCGCAAGCGCCTGCAGGCCTTTGTCGATCGCTTCAAGGCCAAGGCCTCGAAGGCGCGCCAGGCCCAGTCGCGCGTGAAAATGCTGGAAAAGATGAAGCCCATCGCGGCCCTGGTCAGACAGGACGTGCGGGAGATCAGCTTCCCCGCACCGGAAAAGATGCTGTCGCCCCCGATCATCGCGGTCGACAACGTTTCGGTCGGCTACGATCCGAAAAACCCGGTGCTGAACCGCGTCACCCTGCGGATCGATACCGATGACCGCATCGCGTTGCTCGGCTCCAACGGCAACGGCAAATCGACGCTGGTCAAGCTGCTCGCCAATCGGCTGGCGCCTTTTTCGGGTACGATCACGCGCGCCGAGAAGATTTCCATCGCCTATTTTGCGCAACACCAGCTCGACGAGTTGAACGAAGACGCTTCGCCCTACGATCACGTTCGCAAGCTGATGCCGGACGCCCCCGAAACCAAGGTGCGCGGGCGTACCGGCGCGATCGGCTTCTCAGGCAAGGCCGGCGACACCCTCGTCAAGAGCCTGTCGGGCGGCGAGAAAGCGCGGCTGCTGCTTGGGCTTGCGACCTTCTTCGGCCCCAACATGATCATTCTCGACGAGCCGACCAACCATCTGGACATCGACAGTCGCGCTGCGCTTGCCGAGGCCATCAATGAATTTCCCGGCGCGGTCATCATGGTCTCGCATGATCGCTATCTGATCGAGGCCTGCGCCGATCAGTTATGGGTGGTAGCCGATCATACCGTCACGACCTACGACGGCGACCTCGACGATTATCGTCGCATGGTGTTGTCGGCGCGCGGCATGCGCACCAATTCACGCGACCGCGGCGGCGGCAGTGAGCGCGGAGGCGGCCGCGACAAGCCTCAGCGCATCAAGGCCGAGAAGCGTGTACCGCTGAAGCAGAAGATCTCAGACGCCGAGGCCGAGATCGCGCGCATCAACGGCATCATCTCCAAGATCGATACCGCGCTTACGCTGCCGGATTTGTTCAAGCGCGACCCGAAGCAGGCTGCCCAGCTCAGCAAGGCGCGGGCCGGCGCAGCGAGCGCGTTGCAGCGGGCCGAGGAAGAATGGCTGGCGGCAAGTTCGCAATATGATGAAGCGACCGGCTGAGCCAATTCAAGTGCAAGAGTGCACTGCAACGATCACGTTGCCGCCGGTTTCTTCTTCGGCTTGGACTTGGCAGTCTTCGGCGGCGCCACCGGCTCAGGTCCCCGCTCGATCGAGGTCAGGCGTCCGGATGTGAAGGTATAGATTCCGGCGCGTTGCCCCTGCGAATAGTTGATAACCGCGACCCGATCGCCCCGCGCATTGCTGGAGAGATTGACGCTGGCAGGTGCGCCTATGCCGCGCACAACATCGCATTCGGTATGAGCAAGCGCCACAGTTCCCGTTGTCGAGGGCGCTGGCGCGGCAGCGGCGCCTTCGGTCAGGGCGTTGGCGTCGGCCGGGCCGCCGGGAGGCGCCATTCCCGGGCAAAACCCGTCGGCGCTGACCAAATCTTCAGCCGCTACCGGCTTGCTCGGGGTGAGCGGCGGCGTTTCAATCGATATGTTTCTGATGAACACCCTGCCGGGGCGCGAGAACCATTCGGCGTCTTTCGACAGAAGATCTGACGCGGCTGAGCAGCCCGCGATGACAGGGGCAAACAGAAGCAACGCCAGCAGTCGTTTTCGATAAGGGTTTTTGTCTCGCACGATGAACTAAGTTCCCACCCCGGCCCTAAGCGTTTGTCCCACCATCACTTTGCGGCACGACCGTGGCTATGTGCAAGCTCGCGGGCCGAAACTGCAGATTATCATTAATTGCCGGATATCGCTATTCCCGCCGCTGCCACCGGCCCCGTTCGTCGGCCTGCCAGTAGGTGACCTCGAACCCCCGCGCCTTGCAATCTGTCCAGGCGCCCCGCGCCGCTGCAACCGCATCGCCGTCTTCGCCGTTAAAAACCAGAACCATCCGTTCATAGGCGTCCGAGTCCGCAGGCAAAGCGGCATTGTCGATCAGAAACCTGACATTGGCCCGGTTCGGGTTGCCCTCTTCCACCGCCAGCACGATCGGCTGATCCTGCGCATCGCCGGCGCGCCAGGTGGCGTGGGGCAAAAAGGAATCGTCGCGATAGGTCCACAAATGAGCGTCGAGCGCGTCGGCGCGCTCTTGCGATGTCGACTGCACGACAACCCGCCAGCCACGCTCCAGCGATTTCTCCAGCAACGCCGGCAAGACGTTTTCGAGCAACATGTTTTGCAGATGGTAGAACAGGACTTCCGTCATCGCTTTGCTTCGTAATACTCCGCGACCAGCCGTTCCAGCAGGCGAACGCCATAGCCCGAACCCCAGCTGTGATTGATGTCCGATTTCGGCGCGCCCATCGCCGTTCCCGCGATATCGAGGTGCGCCCACGGCGTGTCGTCGACGAAGCGCTGCAGGAACTGCGCGGCGGTGATCGAACCGCCGTTGCGGGTGCCGGTGTTTTTCATATCCGCGAACTGCGAGTCGATCTGCTTGTCGTATTCCGGGCCGAGCGGCATGCGCCAGACCCGTTCCCCGGTCGCAAGCCCGACCTCGGTCAACCGTTCCGCCAATTGATCGTTGTTGGAAAACAGCCCGGCGTATTCGGTACCGAGCGCCACCATGATCGCGCCGGTTAGCGTGGCGAGATCGATCATGAATTTCGGCTTGAACTTCTTCGCCACATACCAGAGCACGTCGGCCAGCACCAGCCGGCCTTCGGCGTCGGTGTTGATGATCTCGATGGTCTGGCCGGACATCGAGGTCACGATATCGCCGGGGCGCTGCGCGTTGCCGCCGGGCATGTTCTCGACGAGGCCGATGGCGCCGACCACATTGACCTTCGCCTTGCGCGCCGCCAGTGCATGCAGCAGTCCAACGACGCAGGCGGCGCCGCCCATGTCGCCCTTCATGTCCTCCATGCTTCCTGCGGGCTTGATGGAAATGCCGCCGGTATCGAAACAAACGCCCTTGCCGATAAAGGCAACCGGCTGATCGCCGCGCTTGCCGCCATTCCAGCGCATGATCACGGTGCGGCCGGGCTGCGTCGAGCCCTGGGCGACGCCGAGCAGCGCGCCCATTCCGAGTTTCGTCATGGCCTTGACGTCGAGAATCTCGACGTCGACGCCGAGCTTGCGCAGCTGGCTGGCGCGGCGCGCAAATTCCACCGGATACAGTACGTTCGGTGGCTCGTTCACAAGCTCGCGCGCCTTGATGACGCCATCGACGATGTGAGCGCTCGGAGCGAAGGCGTTGCGCGCAGCGGTCACATCCCCGACGGCGACCGAAACGTCAGCACGCAATGCGGCGTCCTCGCCCTCCTTCTTTTTGGTCTTGTAGCGGTCGAATTTATAGGCGCGCAGCCGCACGCCCGATGCGACCGCGGCCGCCTGAGCGGGCTTCATGGCTCCATCAGGCAATTCCGCAATGATCGTCACGGCATCATTGCCGGCGCGCAGTTTGCCGGCTGCCGCGCCGCCGAGCTTGAGAAAATCGTTGTCCTTGATGGCCGAGAGCTTGCCGGCGCCGACCACGATCAGACGCGAGGCCTTGAGACCCTCCGGCGCCAGAATATCGAGCGTGGACCCGCTCTTTCCCTTGAACTGGTTCGTGTCAGCGGCGCGCCTGACCAAATTGGCTGCTGCGCCCAGCGTCTTGCGGGTCGCCGCGCCGAACTTCAACGTATCGTCGCAGAATACCACCAGAATGCCGCGCGGGGCGGTGGAAAACGGAACGAAGCCGACCTTGACGGCGTCGGGCATAGGCAAATCCTCCAAGAATCAGGGCTGTCGCTGGCCGGGAACCCGCCGGGCGGTACTTCGTATGTTCTCTTCGGCCGCGATGCACGTCCGTGAAGAGCATGGTCCGGGGCAGTATGACCTGTCAGCCGCTGCGCTGCCAAGCGTCCCCGTGGCTGGAAGGCCACACCGCACGAATAATTAACCATATCCCGGGGGTGCCATGGCGCAGCCATTTTGTTGACGGATCAAAGGGATGGTAGTGAGAGTGAGCCGGCTGGACGGGCGCGACCAAAGGGGGATCCTGATTTCGGGATTGGTCGCGAGCTGCATTGCCAGTTCGCAGGGTGGGGATCGCGCGGTAACCATGGGGTCGATCGACAAGTATATTTTTCGCACGACGCTGGCGTCGTTTGCGATGGTTCTGGTCAGCCTGACGGGGGTGATCTGGATTACGCAGGCGTTGCGCGGCATCGACCTGATGACCAGCCAGGGTCAGACGATCATAACCTTTCTCGGCATCACCAGCCTGGTCATCCCGGCGCTGGTGCTGATCATCTCGCCGATCGCGCTGATGATCGCGATCTCGCATACCCTGAACAAGCTCGCAACTGATTCAGAGATCATCGTGATGAATGCCGCCGGCTTTTCGCCGCTCCGGCTGTTCCGGCCGTTCTTCTATGCCACCTGCGTGGTGGCGATCATGGTTGCTTTCATCGCCGCCTATCTTGCCCCCGACGGCATGCGCCGCATCAAGCAATGGGACGCCGAGATCACGGCGGATGTGCTCGCCAATATCCTGCAGCCGGGACGCTTCGCTCAACTCGATCAGAACCTGACCATCCGGATTCGAGAGCGGCAGCCGGGCGGTGTGCTCGTCGGCATCTTTGTCGATGACCGCCGCGATCCAAAGGAACGTGTTACCATCATCGCCGACCATGGGACGGTCCTGAAGAACGAGGGCGGTTCGTTTCTGATCCTCGAGGACGGGAATCTCGAACGCTTCGAAGCCGGCAACCGCGATCCGGCGCTGGTCGCGTTCGGTCGTTACGCATTCGACATGTCGAAATTCTCGAATCAAGGCCACGACGTCACATTGGGCATTCGCGAACGTTACCTCTGGGAATTGCTCTCGCCGTCACCAGACGATCCGGTTTATCAGCAGTTGCCCGGACAGTTTCGCGCCGAGTTGCATGACCGTCTGATGTCGCCGATCTATCCCTTTGCGTTCGCCGCGCTGACCTTTGCGTTTCTCGGTGCCCCGCGCACGACGCGTCAGAGCCGCAACTTTTCGATCGGCGGTTCCATCCTCGCCGTGTTCGGGCTCCGCATAGCCGGATTCGCCTGCTCCGTCATGACGGTGAAATCGCCGCTCGCTCCGGTCATTCAATATCTGATGCTGGCGGCAGCCATCGGCGCAAGCCTTTGGATCATCATTTGGGGCGTCGTGGTGGAACCGCCGGCTGCGCTGATGGAAGCGATCGACAGATCGAACGCGCGTCTTCTGCGGCTTTTTGGGCGGCCCGCCACAGCATGAGCATGATGACCAACACGCTTGGACGATATTTTGCCGGCCGCTTTGTGGTCTCGGCGCTCGGCGTGTTCGCCAGCATCTTCGTCCTGCTGGTGCTGGTCGATTACATCGAGATGGTCAGGAAGACCTCGGGGCTGGTTTCGGCATCCGCCATCACGGTCGCGGAGACGTCGCTGTTCCGCGTACCGCAACTGCTCGAGAAGATGATGCCGTTTTGCATCCTGATCGGGGCGATGACCTGCTATCTGGCGCTTTCGCGGCGACTGGAACTCGTGGTCGCGCGCGCCGCGGGCGTTTCTGCGTGGCAGTTCATCGCGCCGGCGCTGGCAAGCGCGGTTGTGCTCGGAATTCTGGCGACCACCGCTTACAACCCGATGTCCGCCAATTTGCGCGAACTCTCCAAGCGGATGGAAGCGGAGCTGTTCGGCTCTGCTCCCGGCGGCGGCATACAGGACGCATCCGGCTTCTGGATCAATCAGGTGAACAGTGATGGCCAGGCCATCATCAATGCAGTCCGCAGCGAGCAGCAGGGTGTGCGCTTGACCGGGCTCACCGTGTTCAGACTCGATACCAACTATCAGTTCAAGGAGCGGATCGAGGCGCGCGAGGCAACGCTTGAGGAGGGCCGCTGGCTGTTCAAATCCGCCCGCCGTTACTCCCTCGACGGACCTCCGGTCGACCAGGACAGCTTTTCGCTCGCTACCAGTCTGACGCCCGCCCAGGTCCGCAATAGTTTCTCGACGCCCGAGACTGTGTCTTTTTGGCAACTCCCCGGCTATATCCGGTCCTCGGAGAGTTCTGGATTCGCGACCGCCGGGTACCGCTTGCAGTACCATAAGCTTCTCGCACAACCGTTTTTGTTGGCTGCAATGGTGATGCTGGCAGCGGCCGTCAGCCTGCGGTTCTTTCGCTTCGGCGGCGTGCAAAAGATGGTTTTGAGTGGCGTGGGTGCGGGCTTTCTGCTCTACGTTCTGTCGAAAGTAACTGAGGATTTGAGCAAGGCTGAGTTGATGCATCCGATCGCTTCGGCGTGGCTGCCTGTGGTCGTAGGCGGCCTCACCGGCTTTTTGGCCTTGCTGTACCAGGAGGACGGGTAGTGGCTGTTGTCGCCGCCCGCCAGAGAAGGTCGCCTGCGTTCGGGCGGCGCACCCCCGTGCGCCGTCATCGTGGCCGCTTGACCGCCGTTAGCGGTCCCGTTCTTGCCCTGGTTTTCGGGTTCCTCCTTGCCGGCGCGCTCGGTGTTGCGACAACAACCCCAGCCTCAGCGCAAAGCTTTACCTACAATCCCAGACCTCCCCGGCCGGTACCGCCCCGTGCCGCCAACGACGGACAGATGCTCGTCCAGGCGGTCGAGGTGGATTACGACTACAACAATTCGCGGGTGTCGGCGGTCGGCAACGTGCAGATGTTCTACAACGGAACCAGCGTCGAGGCCGACAAGGTCATCTACGATCAGAAGACCAAGCGGCTTCATGCCGAAGGCAACATCCGCATGACCGATGCGGACGGCAAGATTACCTACGCGAACATTATGGATTTGAGCGACGACTACCGCGACGGGTTCGTCGACTCGTTGCGCGTCGACACCGCCGACGCGACGCGGATGGCTGCGACGCGCGCGGACCGCACCAGCGGCAACTACACCGTGTTCGAAAACGGTGTCTATACCGCCTGCGCACCCTGTAAGGACGATCCGAAGAAGCCGCCATTATGGCAGGTCAAGGGCGCGCGCATCATTCACGACCAGACCGACAAGATGCTGTACTTCGAGAACGCACAGTTGGAGTTCTTCGGCGTTCCGATGGCGTATCTGCCGTATTTTTCGACACCCGATCCGACGGTGAAGCGCAAGACAGGGTTCTTGATGCCGGGCTTCACCTCGGTTTCGACCTACGGGTTTGGCCTTGAAACCCCGTTCTACTGGGCCATCGCGCCGGACTACGATGCGACCTTCAGCCCACGCTTCACAACCACGCAGGGCGTGCTGTTGCAGGCTGAATTCCGTCAGCGCCTGATCAACGGATCGTATCAGATCCGCGCCTTTGGCATCGACCAGCTGGATCCCGGCGCCTTCGCGGGACAACCGGGCGATCGCCAGTTCCGCGGCGGCGTCGAAACCAAAGGCCAGTTCGCGCTGAACGATAAATGGGTTGTGGGTTGGGAAGGCATCGCGCTCACCGATTATATGTTATTGTCGGACTACAGGCTGGCCATGTACAAGGATCCGCTGCAATCGTTTCTGACCTTGCCAACGGAAGCCCCTTCCCAGCTGTATCTTACGGGAGTCGGCAACCGCAGCTACTTCGACGCACGCGCGATCTACTATCTCAGTCTTTCGGGCAATCAGTCCCAGGTGCCTGTCGTTGCGCCGGTTATCGACTATTCCAACGTGATCAACCACTCGATCCTGGGTGGAGAGGTCAGCTATAAGACGAACTTCACTAACCTGACCCGCGATACCGCGGTTATGACTCCGATCACGGCAGCGGCCAGCGCCAACGGCTCGTGCCTTCCAACTTCAGCCGATCCGGCCAAGAGTATAGTGCCAGCGAACTGCCTGCTTCAGGGCATGCCCGGCACCTATACGCGATTGACGGCTGAAGCAGATTGGCGTCGATCGTTCACCGATTCCGCGGGAGAAATCTGGACGCCGTTTGCAAGCATCCGCGCGGATGCGATCAATGCCTCGATCTCGAACCAGCCGGGCGTTTCGAACTTCCTCCCCGTAGGCGACACGCAGGCCCTGCGTGTGATGCCCACGGTCGGCCTCGAATATCGCTATCCCTTCATCAACGTTCAGCCCTGGGGCACCACGACCATCGAGCCGATCGCACAGGTCATCATTCGCCCCAATGAATCCTATGCGGGCAAGCTTCCCAACGAAGACGCACAGAGCATGGTCTTCGACACCAGCAATCTGTTCAGCGTCGACAAATTCTCAGGCTACGATCGCGTTGAAGGCGGCGGCCGCGCCAATGTCGGCGTGCAGGCGACCACGCAGTTCGACCGCGGCGGCTCCGTCAAGGTGATGTTCGGGCAGTCCTATCAGCTTTTCGGCTTGAATTCCTTCGCGGTAGCCGATGTAACCAATACCGCAGTAGACTCCGGCCTACAGACGCCGAAATCGGACTATGTCGCCAGCATCAGCTATTCGCCCAACAGGACTTATACCTTCAGCACGCGCGCGCGATTCGACGAGATGACCGGGAGCGTCCAGCGCTTCGAGGCTGAAGGCCGCGCCAACTTTGATCGCTGGTCGTTGAGCCTTATGTACGGCGACTATGCCCCTCAGCCGGACTTGGGATACTTGACCCGCCGCGAAGGAATTTTGGGCAGCGCGTCGCTCAAGGTAGCAGCGAACTGGGTGGTAACGGGATCTGCCCGTTGGGATATTGTAGCGAACGAGATCAACCAATATGTGGTCGGCGCCGGGTATGTCGACGACTGCTTCGTGCTGGCGGCAAACTACGTCACCTCCTACTCCTACGCCACGACCACATCGCCGCCAATACTCGGTCACGCGTACATGCTGCAGATCGGCCTGCGGACCCTTGCCAATACGGCCGCGTCAGCTAGCCCAACCGCGGGTATCCAATAAAACCGGCGTCGGCACGCTGCCGCAGGACGAATTCCCGGCGCGTCGCGCGCTCCAATTCGAATCGGTTGATATGGCGAATATGATTTTGACGACCACATTCTCTCATCGCCTTTCGTCCCTCGTCCTGGGATGTGCCGCGGGGCTGATCTTGGTGGGCTGCGGATCGCCGTTGCATGCGCAAACCGTCGCCGTCATGGTCAACGGCGAACCCATCACCAACTACGATATCGAACAGCGCAGCAAGCTGAACTTCCTGACGACTCACAAGCCTGCCGACCGACAGCAGGTGATCGACGAACTGATCGATGAAAAGGTGAAGATCAAGGAAGGCAAGAAATATGGCGTTGACCCTACTGCCTCCGATATCGATCAGTCCTACACGGCGATGAGTTCCCGGATGCGAATCACGCCGGATCAATTGACAAAATCTCTCGAAATTCAGGGCATTCGACCCGACACGCTGAAAGCCCGTATGAAGGCCGAGATGGTTTGGACCAGCCTGGTCCGCGGACGATACAAGGAGAGCCTCCAGGTCGGCGAGAAGGACGTCGCCGCCGCCGTCCAGGCCAGCGGCGGCGACGAGAAGCAGGAGGCCGAGAGCTTCGAATATAAGATGCAGCCGATCGTCTTGATCGTCCCGCGAGGATCGGCACCCGCCGCCATCGAGGCAAGACAAAAGGAAGCCGAAGCCCTGCGCAGCCGCGTGCAGACCTGCGATGAGGCAAACGCGTTCTTCAAGTCCATGCAAAATGCCGCGATACGCGAGACCGTGACCAAGACCTCGGCCGACATACCAGTCGCTGTTCGTGAAGTGCTCAACAAGACTCCGGTCGGCCATTTGACCCCGCCCGAGGTGACGAAACAGGGTGTCGAGATGGTGGCGCTGTGCGGAAGGAAGCCGACCACCGTCGACACGCCGAAAAAGAAGGAAATCCGGGACAAGATGTATGCCGAGAAATACGAAGCGAAGTCGAAAGCGTACCTGCAGGAATGCCGCAAAGCCGCGATGATCGAATATCGTTGACGCATGGCAAAGCCCCTCGCGCTGACATCCGGCGAACCCGCGGGTATCGGGCCCGACATCACCATCAAAGCGTGGCTGCGCCGGGATGAGCTGAAGCTTCCGGCATTCTACCTGCTCGGCGATCGCGACTTCCTCAGTAACCGGGCGAAGGCTCTCGGACTCAACGTCAAGCTCGCCGACGTTCGCGCCGAAGATGCACTCGGTACATTCGCGGACGCATTGCCGGTGGTGGCCACCGGCCATGCGGCAGCTGCGCGGCCTGGTCAACCGGACAACACCAGTGCGGACGCAGCGATAGGCTCCATTCGTCAGGCGGTCGGCGATGTCATCGCCGGACGGGCCAGCGCGGTTGTCACCAATCCGATTGCCAAGAGCGTTCTCTACCGCGCCGGATTCCGGCATCCCGGTCATACCGAGTTTCTCGCCGAACTCGCGGCGGCCGACGGCCATACGCCACAACCTGTCATGATGCTGTGGTCCCCTGCCCTCGTCGTTGTGCCCGTGACGATCCATCTTTCGCTGCGTGACGCGATCGCGCGGCTGTCGAGTGACTTGATCGTCACGACGGTCCGCATCGTGGCCGCGGCTTTGAAAGCCCGTTTCGGCCTTGCCAATCCGCGCCTAGCGGTATCCGGCCTCAATCCCCACGCCGGCGAAGACGGCTCGCTCGGCACCGAGGACCAGACGATCGTGGCACCTGCCGTCGAAATCCTGCGCGGCGACGGCATCGAGATCAGGGGCCCGCTGCCGGCGGACACCATGTTCCACGATGCCGCCCGAAAAACCTACGACTGCGCGATCTGCATGTATCACGATCAGGCGCTGATTCCGGTCAAGACGCTGGCATTCGACGCCGCCGTCAACGTCACGCTGGGATTGCCGTTCATTCGCACATCGCCGGATCATGGCACGGCCTTTGACATTGCCGGCACCGGCCGGGCCAATCCGTCCAGCCTGATCGCGGCATTGCGGCTGGCCGCCCGCATGGCGGCGGCACAGCCGGCATGAGCGCGATCGACAACCTTCCGCCGCTTCGCGAGGTCATTCGTCAGCATGACCTGTCGGCTCGCAAATCGCTTGGCCAGAATTTCCTGCTGGACCTCAACCTCACCGCGCGGATCGCGCGCGCGGCGGGCCCCCTCGAAGATGCTGTTATCGTCGAGATTGGCCCCGGTCCCGGCGGGCTGACCCGCGCCTTGCTGGCGTTGGGCGCGCGGCGCGTCATCGCGGTTGAGCGCGACCAGCGCGCAGTGGCGGCCCTCGAAGAGATTTCAAGGCGATATCCGGGACGGCTGGAGATAATCTGCGCCGACGCGCAGCATTTCGATCCACGGCCACTGCTCGGCGGCACAATTGCGAAAATCGTCGCCAACCTGCCCTACAATATCGCGACCACGCTTTTGATCGACTGGCTGTCGATCGAGCCGTGGCCGCCCTGGTACGACATGATGGTATTGATGTTTCAGCGCGAAGTCGCCGAACGGATCGTCGCGCGCGAGAATGACGAAGCCTACGGACGGCTGGCCGTGCTCGCGAACTGGCGCGCCGAGACAAAAATCCTGTTCGACATATCTCCCGCAGCATTCGTGCCGCAGCCCAAGGTCACCTCGTCTGTGGTGCGGTTGGTGCCCCGCAGCGCGCCGGAGCCGTGCGACCGCAGGGCGCTGGAGCTGGTTGCGGCGGCGGCGTTCGGCCAACGGCGGAAAATGCTGCGGCAAAGCCTCAAATCATTGGCTGTCGATCCGGCCCGGCTGGCCGCGGCAGCGCATGTCGATTTGACGCGGCGCGCCGAGACCGTTCCGGTCAGCGGCTTTGTTGCCATGGCGCGCGAATTGACCGATATACGAAACACAAGAATGATCGTGCCCTAAGGAGAAGACCCATGGCGCTCATGCGTCGTCAATCGCTTGTCAAGTTCGATGCGCCACTGTGTGAGACCATCGTCGAGACGCCGAAGCCGCAAGGCAAGGAAGTCCTTGTCCGTATCGAACGCTGCGGACTGTGCCATTCCGACCTGCATATCCAGGACGGTTATGCTGACCTCGGCGGCGGCAAGAAGCTTGATACCACACGCGGCATGACGCTGCCGTTCACGTTGGGGCACGAGATCGCCGGGATCGTCGAGGAAGTCGGTCCGGATGTTGCGAAGGACCTGATCGGAACGAAGAAAGCGGTATTTCCGTGGATCGGCTGCGGCCAATGCCGCGACTGCCTGAACGGCGACGAAAATCTTTGCGTCAAGCAGCGTTTTCTCGGCGTCGCCATCGACGGGGGTTTTGCGAGCCATGTGCTGGTGCCGGACGCAAAATACCTGCTGGATTACGATCCGTTGCCGGTCAACCAGGCGGCAACCTTGATGTGCTCCGGCGTGACCGCCTACGGCGCGCTGAAGCGCCTGGTCGACCGGCCGCGGCAGCGCAATCTGCTGCTGATCGGCCTCGGCGGCGTCGGCATGATGGGGCTGGCCTTCGCGCAAGCCATGTTCAGGCAGAAGATCGCCGTCGCGGATTTGAGCCCCGCCGCGCGCGAGGCGGCACTCAGGAACGGCGCTGATGTGGCCTACGATCCCTCCGAGCCCGACGTGGTCAAACGCATCATCAGGGAAACCGAGGGCGGGTTCGACGAGATCGTCGATTTTGCCGGTAACGAAAAATCGATGGCCTTTGCCGTCGCCGCGGTCGCGCGTGGCGGCAAGATCGTGGTCTCCGGATTGATGGGAGGCAATTTCAGCCTGCCTATGGTACAATGGATCTACAAGCGCATGACGATCGAGGGCTTCATGGTCGGAACGCTGGCGGAAGGGCATGAGTTGATGGCGCTCGCACGCGCCGGCAAGATCAAGCCGACGCCCATGAAAGAAGAGCCAATGGGCGACGTCCAGAAATGGATCGACGAGTTGCGGGCCGGAAAAGTAGTCGGGCGTATCGTGCTGAAGAACTGAGGCAGAGCATCTTGTAAGCCTCGCCAAAAGAGGCAGAGTGCCGTGTAAGCCTCGCTTAAACAGGGAGGACTCTAATGGCTTGGGGAAATCGTTCGACACTTGTTACTTTGGCGGCGCTGGCCTTGGCCGCGACGCCGGCTTTGGCGCAGAAGCAGTATAGTCCCGGCGCCACCGACACCGAGATCAAGATCGGAACCACCACGCCATATAGTGGCCCTGCATCGGCCTATTCGGCGGGCGCCGTCTCCGCCACCGCCTATTTCACGATGATCAACGAACAAGGCGGCGTGAACGGCCGCAAGATCAATTTCATCAGTCTTGACGACGCTTACAGCCCGCCCAAGACGGTGGAACAGATCAGACGCCTCATCGAAAGCGACGAGGTCCTGTTCCTCGTCAATCCGGTCGGCACCGCAACCAATATGGCCGTGGTCAAATACATCAACCAGCAAAAGGTGCCGCATCTTTTCATCGGCTCGGGCGCGACGGTCTTCAATGACCCCAAGCACTATCCGTGGACGATGAGCTGGACACCGCATTATGCATCGGAAGGCGAGATCTACGCCAAATACATTCTTTCGGTAAAGCCTGACGCGAAGATCGCCATCCTGTCGCAGAACGACGACCTTGGCCGCGATTATCTCCTGGGATTCAAGCGCGGGCTCGGCGACAAGGCGTCGACGATGATCGTGTCATCGCAGACTTACAACACCAGCGACCCGACCATCGATTCCCAGGTGGTTACGCTGAAGGCTTCGGGCGCCGACGTATTCTTCATTGTCACGGTGCCCAAATTCTCCGCGCAAGCTATTCGTAAAGCCTACGACATCGACTGGCATCCGCAGGAAATCGTGGTCAGCGTCGGTTCGTCGATTGCGGGCGCGATCAGGCCGGCCGGGTTTGAAGCGGCAAAGGGCATCATCTCCGCGGCCTATCAAAAGGATCCGGCCGACCCGCAGTGGAGAGACGATCCGGCGATGCAAGCCTGGAACGTGTGGATGGACAAGTACAACCCGCGCGTCGACAAGAGCGATTACTACGCGCCCTATGGCTACAATATCGGCTTCGCGGTGGTCCAGCTCCTCAAACAGTGCGGCGACAATCTTACGCGCGAGAATATCATGAAGCAGGCCTCCCATCTGGACATGGAGCTGCCGTTGCTGCTGCCCGGGATCCGTCTGAAGACCAGCCCGACCGATCTGCGGCCGATCCAACAGATGCGGCTGGTGCGTTTCGACGGATCGCGCTATGTGCTGTTCAGCGACGTGCTCGCGAGCGAGTAGCGCCGCTCCAGACAGGCGGGGCGACGCTTTTCGCGCCCCCCGCCCCCAACGCTTATTTTTCAGGCGAATGTTGGGCCTCGCCGATGCGAAGACGAGCCTAAATTAAGCCCTATGCCCTCCGGAATTGCGGCTCATTGCGACCCAAGTCTTTGCGGAGATTTGGGGCGTGAAGCACCGCGTATCATCACCGGAGATGCACATGCCAAACCGAAGCGCGAAATTCGTGTCAGCAATCTTCGCCAGCTTTCTCGCGGGCGCCGCTCTCGCGACAATATCGCACAGCGCGGCGCGCGCGGCCGACGATTGCCTTTCCGAGCCGAAGGACCAAACGCCTCAGGGCGGTCATTGGTATTACCGCATCGATCACGCCACCAAACGCCATTGCTGGTATCTCAGAGAGGACGGCGAAAAGGTTTCGCAAACCGCCCTGCCGAATTCGTCTTCAACTGCGAAACCGATTTCACCGACAGAAGCGGCGACGCAACGTTCGATAGCGAACGCTCACGCCGAACTACCCGCGCAGACGGGTATCGAACAACCGAGCCGCAACGATGCGCTGACTCCGGCGATGCCAGCGGATGCAGCGATCAGGGAAAATGGCGGGGTTACGAGGACGCCGGACGCGGAGACGCAACGATCGATCGTCGCTTCGCGCTGGCCCGATCCGTCGGTTTCAAATCCCTCGACCAATCCGATGCCAATCAAGAGCGATACGGTCGCAAGCGTGAACTCAACCTCACCAACTCAACCGCCGTCCGTCCTCGCTGCCGGCCGCTTCGCGCCGGCAGATCTGTCATCGAAAACGCCATCCTATTCCGCGCAGATGCAGTTGGCCGCGCTGATCGGAGCGCTGGCGCTCGCGGGCATAATAGGAAGCGTCATTTTCAAATTCATCAGCACACGACGCCCCCGACGAGGTAGGATTCGTAAGCGTCGAGGTGCGATCTGGGAACCGACAGATCACGATAGTATTCTGCTGTCGGCTCACCCAGGAGCGGAAGCCCTGTCGCGCCGGACCGGCGTTGCACGCGACCTTGATCGAACTGGTGACCCCAGCGACAGGATTGCGGAATTTTTCTCGCAACTATCCAAACAAGCCCCAACCTGACGTCCTGCTATTTCTCCAACTGCCGCTGCAGCTCGCGCACGAACGTCGTCAGGCCTGTGCGGCGCTCGCGCTTGAGCCGCTCGGCCTTCAGGATCGACTGCACCTCGGCAAACGCTTCATCGATATCGTGATTGATCACGATATAATCGTATTCCGCCCAATGGCTCATTTCATGGCTGGCGCGGCTCATCCGTCCCCGGATCACGTCGTCGGAATCCTGCGCGCGCGAATGCAGGCGTTTTTCCAGGTCGGCGGCTGACGGCGGCAGGATAAACACGCTGACAACGTCCGCCCGCGCCTTTTCCCGCAATTGCTGGGTGCCCTGCCAGTCAATATCGAACAGCACGTCCTGTCCCGCCGACAACGCTGCTTCGACCGGCGCACGGGGGGTGCCGTAAAGGTTCTCGAAGACAATTGCCGACTCGAGCAATTCGGCTCGTTTCAGCATCGAATCGAACTTCGCCTTGCCGATGAAGTGATAGTCGCGGCCATCGACTTCGCCGGGCCGCATCGGCCGCGTGGTCGCCGACACCGACATCTTCAGGCCGGGCATCCGCTCGATCAGCAGACGCGACAGCGTGGTCTTTCCCGCGCCCGACGGCGATGACAGCACGAACATCAGTCCGCGCCGCTCAACACCGTCGAAGCCGTGGCCGCCAGCCGTCATATATCACTCCAGATTCTGGACTTGCTCGCGGAATTGCTCGACCACGTTTTTCATTTCAAGGCCGGTGTTGGTCAATTCGATATCGTTCGACTTGGAGCAGCAGGTGTTGACTTCGCGGTGGAATTCCTGCGCCAGAAAATCGAGCCGCCGCCCGACCGGTCCGCCCTTGCCGATCATCTCGCGGGCCTGCGAGATATGCGAGGCGATGCGATCGAGTTCCTCGCGAATGTCGGCCTTGGCCGCGATCATGATCGCTTCCTGATTGAGCCGATCGGGATCGAAGCGATCGGACGACTCGATCAACGCCGCGATCTGCTCGGCAAGCCGGGCCTTGATTGCGTCGGGCTTGCGGCCGGGCGCGGCCTCGGCCTTCTTCGCCAGGCTTTCGATCTCATCCATTCGCTGCGCAAGAATCTGCCCGAGCGTCACGCCCTCGCGCCGGCGCATCTCAACGAGCTCAGCGAGCGCCTGTTCGAACGCTGCCGCGGCGGCGGCCTTCGCAACCTTGTCCTCCGCCTCGTTGGTTTCCGGCTCGACAACTTCGATGACGCCCTTGATCGCCAAGAGCCCATCGATGCTCGGCGCCACCGCATCGATCTTGCCGGCGAGTACACCGGCAACCCTTACAATTGACGCCAGCACCTCTTCGTTGATGCGGATCGTCGAGACCGCGTTGGTGCGCTTGACGTTCAAGTTGGCGTACACCGTACCCCGCGACAGCAGTTCGCCGGCGCGCTTCTTGGCTGACACTTCGAGGTCGTCCCATCCGGGCGGCAGCCGCATGCGCAGGTCAAAGCCTTTGGCGTTGACCGACTTCAATTCCCATTCGAACGCGTATGGTCCGCTTGCGCCGTGGCTTCGGGCAAAACCGGTCATGCTCGACAGCGCCATCGCGTGTAATTCTCCGACGTTTACGGATGTGAGATTCGCAAGCTAACAACTGCGCGACCTTAGTGCGTTTTCGGGCAAAGTGGAATTCAGTTCCGGCCCGCTGCCGGCGTGCCTGCGCTAGCGTTGGACCACCGGAGGCGACGCCGTGGATTGCGCCGCGCCCTGCCGGGCCGGGGCGCTGCGGGCAGGCTTTTTCGGCGGGGCCGGTTTTGTGGTCGTGGCTGTTGGGTTGGCGTCGACTGGCGCACCCGCCGCGGCCGGCGGGGGATCGTCAGCCGGCTCGACCGTGTCGTTCTGAATCTGCTTTTCCATCGTGCGCAGTTTGGCGACGTTCTTCTGGTGCTGGTCGTAAGTCTCGGTAAAGGCATGGCCTCCGGTGCCGTCCGCGACGAAGAACAGGTCGCGGGTGCGCGCCGGATTGGCGGCAGCTTCCAGCGAGGCGCGTCCGGGATTGGCGATCGGCCCAGGTGGAAGGCCGTCAACCACGTAGGTGTTGTAGGGCGAAGGCTGCAGGATTTCGCTGCGCTTGATCGGCCTACCCAGCGTCCCCTTGCCGCCGACCAGCCCATAGATAATGGTTGGATCCGACTGCAGCTTTATCTTTTGCCGCAGCCGATTGACGAACACCGCCGCGACACGGCTGCGCTCGTCCGCCTTGCCAGTTTCCTTCTCGACGATCGAGGCCAGCGTAACCAGCTGTTCCGGCGTCTTGACCGGAAGGTCCGGACTGCGGCGCTCCCAGATCTCCGCAAGCACGCGCTTCTGCAGCTGCTGCATGCGCGCAAGCACCTGGTCGCGCGTGGTGCCGCGCGGGAATTTGTAGGTTTCCGGCAGCAAGGTGCCCTCGCGCGGCATTTCGCGGACGGTGCCTGCAAAGATCTCGTTCTCGGAAAGCCGGGCCACGATCTGTTCGGAGGTCAATCCCTCGGGAATCGTGACGGCGTGCTGGACCACCTTGCCTTCGACCATGGTGCCGATGACATCGCGCAGACTGGCGTTCTTCTGGAATGAATATTCGCCGGGCTTGAGTTCGGAGCGCGCCTTCAGCGCAAACACGCTGCCGATGAACGCCCAGCGATTGTTGTCGATGACGCCTTCACGCTGCAGGATATCGGCAATGTCGGTCATTCCCGCGCGCGCCGGAATGCTGACGACCTTGTCCTCCTGCAACGGACCCGGAGCCTCGATCTTCTGTTTGCCGTAGAAGTATGCGCCGCCCACGCCGATCATCAACACCAGCACGATGGTGATGACGGCATTGCCGACCACGACGAACGGATTGCGGGCGCGCTCGGACCGCTTTGGCGGCGGCGGGACCTGCTCGGGCTCCAGCGCAGCGCGCGGGCTCCGTGGCGAAATGGGCGGCCTCTCACTCATCGATGCAACCTGAATCCTGTCGGTTTAATCGTGGGCCCCGCGAAATTCCCGCAGCGGCCGATAGTCTACGCCCATATCTAGGATTTATCACCGAATGCGGCGAAACGGTGGACTCTTCTTGATGGGATGCGTCAGTTGGCCACGCGCTGCATGATCACGGACGCGTTGGTGCCTCCAAAACCGAATGAATTCGATAGTGCGACATTGATTTCGCGTTTGCGCGGTGATTGCGGCACGAGATCGATCGCCGTTTCCACCGATGGGTTCTCAAGATTGATGGTTGGAGGCGCGATGTTATCGCGAATCGCAAGAATGCTGAAGATCGTCTCGACCGCTCCCGCGGCGCCCAGCAGATGTCCGGTTGACGATTTGGTCGACGACATCGATACCCTGGAAGCGGCGTTGCCCAACAGCCGCTCCACGGCACCGAGCTCGATTTCGTCACCCACCTGCGTCGAGGTACCGTGCGCATTGATGTAGTCGATATCGGAAGAAGTAATTCCGGCGCGCTTCATGGCCGCGCTCATGCTGCGGAATGCGCCATCGCCATCCGGCGACGGAGAGGTGATATGATAGGCGTCGCCGGATAACCCGTAGCCAATCACCTCTGCATAGATCTTGGCGCCACGCTTTTTCGCGTGCTCGTATTCCTCAAGCACCACGATGCCGGCGCCCTCTCCCATCACGAAACCATCGCGGTCCTTGTCGTAGGGACGTGAAGCTTTTTCCGGAGTATCGTTGAAGCCGGTGGATAACGCGCGGGACGCGCAAAATCCCGCCATCGACAGCCGGCAAATTGGGGATTCCGTTCCGCCGGCCACCATCACATCCGCATCGCCGAGCGCGATCAGCCGGCTTGCATCACCGATCGCGTGTGCGCCGGTCGAACAAGCGGTTACCACAGCATGGTTGGGGCCCTTGAGGCCGTGCTCAATCGACACATAACCGGAGGCAAGATTGATCAGACGCCCCGGAATGAAGAATGGCGATACCTTGCGCGGTCCGCGCTCCTTGAGCAGCAGCGCGGTATCGGCAATACCGGACAGGCCGCCGATCCCGGAACCGATCATCGTGCCGGTGGCGCAACGGTCGTCTTCGGTGGAAGGATGCCAATCGGCGTCATCGAGCGCCTGGCGCGCCGCACACATTGCGAAGATGATGAAATCGTCGACCTTGCGCTGATCCTTCGGCTCCATCCACTGGTCGGGGTTGAATGTGCCGCCGGTGCCATCGCCCCGCGGAATCACGCAGGCGATCCGGCTGGTCAGATCGGAGACATCGAATGTGTCGATCTTTTTGGCGCCGCTCTCGCTGTTGAGGATACGCTTCCAGGTCGGTTCGACGCCACAGCCGAGTGGCGACACCATGCCAAGGCCCGTGACGACAACCCGCCTCATATCCAGCACTCCAGCCCGCGAATCGCGGCCCACAACAAGAAACCGGTGGACCGTACGACCACGGCCCGGCCGGCTTCGTCAGCACCGCGCGGGGGCGTCAGCTTTTCGCGTTCTTTTCGAGAAATTTTGTGGCGTCGCCAACGGTCAAAATCGTCTCCGCGGCATCGTCGGGAATTTCGCAACCAAATTCTTCTTCAAACGCCATCACGAGCTCGACGGTATCGAGGCTGTCGGCGCCGAGGTCGTCAATGAAGCTCGCGTTGTCGACCACTTTTTCGGGTTCAACACCAAGGTGTTCGACCACGATCTTCTTAACTCGCTCGCCAATCTCACTCATCGTTCAACCTCGTGCTTGTTCCATTAGACCCGACCCCAAGACGATCCGAGCCATCCTGGTCGTTAAACTTTCCTTCGCAATCGCGCATAGTCTTGATTTGGCCCCGTCACAGCCGACAAAGGCCCGGCGAACGACGGCAGGCTCCGCACCGCCAATATACAGGGTTTCAAAATCCTGCAATGGCGTTCTTTGCCCATCCGTTCGTGGTTCGGTTATCATACTTCCCAAGCCTTGACTATAAGCCTCAATCGGCCGTCGGAAACGGCCTCTCGCCCCGTTAAGGGGACTCGTAAACGGCTCAAATCATGGCCATTCCGCCATTGACGTGAATCGTCTGCCCGGTGACATAGGCCGCTTCATTCGAGCTGAGATAGACCGCCGCCGCAGCGATTTCTTCGGCCGTTCCGAGTCGCGCGGCAGGAACCTTCGAAAGGATGGTTTCGCGTTGCTTGTCGTTAAGCGCGTCGGTCATCGGCGTCTTGATAAATCCCGGGGCGATGCAGTTGGCGGTAACGTTGCGCTTGGCGTATTCCGCACCCAGCGTCTTGATCATGCCGATCAATCCCGCCTTCGAGGCCGTGTAGTTGCCCTGGCCTGGATTGCCGGTGACGCCAACGATCGAGGTGATTGCAATGATGCGGCCGAAACGCTTGCGCATCATCAGCCTGGTCGCGGCCCGGGCCAGGCGGAAGGTCGCCGTCAGGTTGACCTTGATGACATCGTCCCAGTCCTCGTCGCGCAATTGCACGAACAGATTGTCCCGGGTGATGCCGGCGTTGGCGACGAGAATATCGACTTGGCCCATGGCTTGTTCCGCTGACGGTACCAGCGCCTCGACCTCGGCGGTGTCAGAGAGATTGCAAGGCAGCACGTGAACCCGTTCGCCTAGCTTCCCGGCCAGCGCGTCCAGCGCCTCGCGCCGCGTCCCGGAAATTGCCACCGTCGCGCCTTGCGAGTGCAGCGCCTGTGCGATCGCGCCACCGATGCCGCCGGTCGCTCCGGTGACGAGCGCCGTCCTGCCAGTCAGATCGAACATCATTGTCTCCCCCGCTCAGGCCATCTGCGCCGCAGCGAGCGCGTCTTTCGCAGAGGCAATATCATTGGGCCCGCCGACCGAAATACCAACGGCGCCGTCGGCGATGCGCTTGACCAGCCCGCTTAGCACCTTGCCGGCGCCGATCTCGAAAAACCGGGTGACACCGTGGCTCGCCATGTACGCCACCGACTCGCGCCAGCGCACGGTTCCCGTGACCTGTTCGATCAGGCGGCGGCGGATCTCGTCCGGATCGGTAATCGGCATGGCCAATACATTCGACACCAAAGGCGAAACCGGTCGCTTGATGGTGACATCCGCCAGCGCTTTGGCCATCACGTCGGCCGCGGGCTGCATCAGCCGGCAATGGAATGGCGCCGACACCGGCAGCAGCATGGCGCGCTTGGCGCCCCTGGCTTTGGCGATTTCGAGCGCACGCTCGACAGCGGCCCTGTCGCCGGAGACCACGACCTGGCCGCCGCCATTGTCATTGGCGGCCTGGCAGACCTGACCCTGCGCGGCCTCGTTCGCCACAGCCACCGCGGCCTCATAATCGAGACCAAGCAAAGCGGCCATTGCGCCGGCGCCCACCGGCACCGCCTTCTGCATGGCAAGGCCACGGGTGCGCAACAGGCGCGCGGTATCGCTGATGCTGAGGCTGCCGGCAGCGGCGAGCGCGGAATATTCGCCGAGCGAATGTCCGGCAACGAACGCGGCGTCCCTCCCGACCGAGAAGCCGGCTTCGGTCTCGAGCACGCGCAGGGTGGCGAGCGAGACTGCCATCAATGCCGGCTGGGCATTTTCGGTGAGCTGCAGGGTCTCCGTCGGACCGTCCCAGATGATGGTGGTCAGTTTTTCGCCGAGCGCTGCGTCGACCTCGTCGAAAACCGCGCGGGCGGCCGGAAAAGCCTCCGCCAGCGCCTTGCCCATGCCGACCGCCTGGGACCCCTGCCCGGGAAAGGTAAATGCTGCCGTCATCAATACCCCTGAACGCCGCTGGAAATCCGTAAAGTCGGGCCGAAAGACACTGCAGAAGCCGGCTATGTCAAGCGGCTGACAGGCTGCGGCGCACCCCGATGTCACGGGTCTTGTGTGCGGAAAACCGAAACCGTCGACTTGATGGGTTCCGGACACGCCGGAGAAAGCTGCAAAACCAACCGCCTGTCATCCGAAATTAACCCTCGCATCAACATGCCCGGCTTCTTAAGCCGCATTGAGCTGCAGCCCATTAACAAGAAGATATTCACGTTATTGGAGCGTAGGCATTTCGATGAATCCGGTCAGCGACGAGCAGCGCAAGCGATCCGGAAACGGCGGGGATCGATATTTGCGCCGATTCATCAGATGGATGATTGCGGGTCCCCACCCGCAGCCCTACGACATCCAGAAAAAGTTGCTGCATAATAGCATGGGGAGGAAGAACGCGCTTGTCGTGGTTCATCTCTCGATGGCGGTCATGGCGTCGATCGCCATCGTCATCACCGGGCAGGCATGGGCTTATGCGTGGCTACTGGCCGAAGTTGTGCTCGGTGGCATCCGGCTTTCAATCCATGTCGCTTTCGAAAAGGCCGCGGCCAGCGGGAGGGGCGGCAACGCGATCACGCCGATCGTCGCTGGATTGGCCTGGGCGAGCGTGCTTTCGGCCGCGGCTTATCAATGCGTTGCGTCGGGCGAGTGGCTGCTGATCCTGCTGGCAGGCAGCGGCCTGGCCAGCGTGATTGGAGGAATCTCCTCCCGCAACGCCGGCACGCCTCGTTATGGCGTCATCCTGATGTGCGTTCTGACGCTGCCCTATACGCTTGCGACCTTGATCTCACCGATCCCGTATCTGTTCGTCATCGGGTTGCAGGTGCCGTTTTATGTGACCGCAGTCATCATCGTCCTGCTTGAAAACTACAAGACCTTGGTCAACCTCTATCACGCCGAGCGCGAAAACCGTTGGCTGGCCCAACATGACCCGCTTACAGGTCTGCCGAACCGGGTCATGAAGCTGAAGCGTTTCGACGAGTTGTTGCGCGAGCCGCGGTCATTTTTTGATACGGAACGCCAGCCATTTACGGTGTCTGCCTGGACCTCGACGGCTTCAAGGATGTTAACCACGAATTCGGGCATGCCGTGGGCGGCGCCGTCCTGATTGCCGTCGCAGGCCGCTTACGCGAAAGCGTTCGCGATATCGATTTTTTGTGCCGTATTGGCGGCGATGAATTTGTCATGCTGCTGCCGGCTATTTCGCCGGTTGAGGCCGCAACGGTTGCCCGACGCATCATTGAACGCATCTCGGAGCGATTCGACCTCGACCAGGTATCTTTGCACGTCGGAATAAGCATCGGGACCGCAACTACCCCGCAAGACGGCACCACCGCCGATGAGCTGTTGCGGTCGGCAGACCGGGCCATGTATCAGGCAAAAGGGCACGGCAAAGGCGCTTTCGTCGCCCACGGCGTCCCGACGGCCGAGCTTGTGGAACTTGCTCCCGCAGCCGATGCCGACGCCAGAATAGGTGGCCGATTGCCAGAGAAGCTGGCAGCGGGAACCAACCACTTTCCCTTGCCATTCCACTCAAAATCCGTATAAACCGCGCCATCCGTGGATCCCGGCCGGGAGCTGAACGGACGGTCTCAGCAATTTCACCTTTTAGGCGATGTTGATGTGGCAGGACCAGTCGGTCCGTCGTCCCGTGCTTCCGCCTTCTGAGCATATCGAGTCCTTTCCGAAGGGTTCGAAGGGCTTGCCGCCGGGAACCGCGCCAACATTGGAAAGGACACCCATGCCTCTTTATGAGCATGTTTTTCTCGCGCGTCAGGATGCGAGCACCCAGCAGGTCGAGGACCTGACCACCCAGATGACCGGCATCGTCGAGCAACTCGGCGGCAAGGTCGTGAAGATGGAAAACTGGGGCGTACGTTCCCTCACCTATCGGATGAACAAGAATCGCAAGGCGCATTTCGTGCTGCTGAACATCGATGGCCCTTCGGCGGCTGTCGCCGAGATCGAGCGGCAGGAGCGAATCAGCGAAGACGTGATCCGCTATCTCACCGTTCGCGTCGATGAGCACGAGGAAGGCCCCTCGGCGATGATGCGCAAGGCCGACCGCGACCGCGACGACCGTGGCGGCGGTTTCCGTGGCGACCGCGATGGCGGATTCCGCGGCGATCGCGACGGCGGCGGCTACCGCGGCGACCGTGGTCCGCGCCGTCCGCGCGACGACGTCGACGCAGCGATTGAGGAGTAAGAATCATGGCTGAAGCTGGTGCACGCCGTCCGTTTTTCCGCCGCCGCAAGACCTGCCCGTTCACGGGCCCGAATGCGCCGAAGATCGACTACAAGGATTCCAAGCTGCTGATGCGTTACGTGTCCGAGCGCGGCAAGATCGTGCCGAGCCGCATCACCGCCGTCTCCGCCAAGAAGCAGCGTGAGCTCGCGCGCGCCATCAAGCGCTCGCGTTTCCTCGGTCTGCTGCCTTACGTCATTAGGTAAAAAGTTCTTCGATCCGCGGCGTTGGCGCCGCGGATCGAAAATCTTCATAAGGCTTCCGGGTCGTCCGGTTGCCGATGGTTGGGGTTCACAAGACCTCTAACCGCTCGAAAGGAGCGGGACAGCTGATGATCGCGATCGTTCTCATTGCCATGGCGGCCGGCTGCGCGTCGGCCCTGATGTTCGCCTCGATCGTTTCGGGCGCGCTGATCTCGTTGCTGCTGTTCAATCTGGCGCCGCTGCCGCTGATGGTGGCGGCGCTCGGATGGGGGCCGCTCGGCGCCACCATCGGCGGCATCAGTGCGGCCATCGGTCTCGGCGCGATCTTCGGCCTTCCCTATTGCATCGCCTTTGCCGTCACGGTCGCGGTGCCCGCCTGGTGGCTCGGGCATCTCGCCTTGCTGGGGCGGCCACTCACTGCGGGCACCCCGCCCGCCAACGATGCAGCGGCGCTGGAATGGTATCCCGTCGGTCGAATCCTGCTCTGGATCGTGATTTTTGCAACGATAACGACGGCTGCCACACTGCTCACGATGGGCTCTGACGGTCCAGCCATAACCGGTACGTTGCGCTCCGCGTGGGCGCACATTCTGGAATCGGCGGGTGTCACGCCCACCGATCGCAGGCTCGACGCGCTGGTGACGATCGCGCCGGCAGCGGCCGCCATTGCCGCCACGATGACGCTGACGCTCAACCTCTGGCTCGCCGCAAAAATCACCGCGACATCGGGACGATTGCACCGCCCCTGGCCCGACCTGAAGAGCGCGGCGCTTCCGCCGATGACGCTTGCCGCATTATGCGTCGCCGTCGCGCTCTCTTTTAGTGGCGGGCTGCTTGCGATCCTGGCGCAGATCGTCAGCGCGGGCTTGATGATGGCTTACGCACTCATCGGCTTTGCGGTGCTGCATACGTTGACGCTGGCGTCGAAAAGCCGCGCGCTCTGGCTCGGCTGCGCCTACACCATCGTCGTGGTGTTCACCTGGGCTGTTTTGGCGATGGCGGTTCTCGGGCTCGCCGATGCGGTTTTCGGATTTCGCCGACGCTACCTGCAAAGGAGGCCGCCGCCCCTCCCCGCCTCCTGAGCTCTGCCCTTCAACTCAACCTCACAATCCACATCACTTTAAAGGAGAACGAATATGGAAGTCATTTTGCTGGAGCGCGTCGCCAAGCTCGGACAGATGGGCGAAGTCGTCCGCGTCAAGGACGGATTTGCCCGCAATTTTCTGTTGAAGCGCGGCAAGGCGCTGCGCGCCACGTCGGACAATCGCGCCAAGTTCGACGGCATGAAGGTCGAGCTCGAAGCCCGCAACCTGCAGGCCAAGGGCGAGGCAACCAAGGTCGCCGAAAAGATCAACGGCCGCAATGTCGTCGTGCTGCGTCAGGCGTCCGAAACCGGTCAGTTGTTCGGATCGGTGACCGTTCGCGACATCATCGCGTCGTTTGAGAGCGACGGTGTCACCATTAGCCGTAGCCAGGTCATGCTGGATGCACCGATCAAGACCATCGGCAAGCACAAGATCGCCATCGCCGTGCATCCGGAAGTCGAGGTCGGCGTGAGCGTGACTGTCGCGCGAAGCGCGGATGAGGCCGAACGCATCAATCGCGGCGAGGACATCAGCACCCGTCAGGAAGATCAGGACGCGGCCGCCGAAGCGCTCGCCGCCGCCGGCGAATTCTTCGACCCGGAAGCCCGGCGCGACGACGTGGAGCCGCAAGCAGACGCGGCCTCGGAGAAGTAACGCGGCTTCTCTACATCGAATCGAACCCGCGCAAGTCCGGCCCTACCAGGCCGGGCTTGGGATTTTCGCTGACACTTCCCCTGTGAGCATCGCAATCGACGCCAATGCGGTTGCGGTATGTTTCTCAATTCCATCGATCACGCAAAAGACATCTGCGGCAACGACCGCGACCTGCCGTCCCGGCTTGATTACGCGCGCGCGGTAGATCAGGCGCTCGCCGGCCGCAGGCGACAACAAATTCAATTTGTATTCTGCCGTCAGCGCCGGCTGGCCGCGCGACGTCGCCGCGGCAATCGTGGTGGCATTGTCCACCAGGAAGGCAGTGACGCCGCCGTGGAACAAGCCATGCTGCTGCAAGAGCTCCCGCCGACGGTCGACGACAAGCGTGCATGACCCGCGCGCCAGTTCGGACAGCTCCGCACCGATATGGGTCATGAATCCTTGCTGGCCGACGCTTTCGCGAATTCTCTTTGCGATAGGCGCGAAGTCCAAGTCGAGATTCGAGTCGAGGTCCACGCTCACGGCATGCCTCCGGTTCTCTGAATGGCTTGCGGAGCAACCAGCGCGCGGATCGCGCAGGCAATCAGAATGTCGGCCTGATGCGTTGGATCAGAGCGATCGCGACCCGACAGCCACGCGCGGCAGAAGATCTGCGCAGGCCCGATGATCTGGCTGAAGAACAGCGTCGACGTCATAGGTAATAATTCGCCGCGGGCGATCAGCGGCGCGCGCCAGCGCTCGATACCTTCAGCGAGGCGCGAATTCTGGGTCCGCTGCGCGTCGCGGACAGCTTCCGTCCATTCGCTGCGGGAAATCTCGAACAGATAGCGCGCTTCGCGCCGGTTGTTCACCACCCAGTCCAGATGCGCGCGGATCAAACGACCGATGCCGTCCTGCGCGCCCGAGGAAGTGGCGATCGCCGCGAGTACCGCCGCGTGATAGCGTTGCAGCACTTCCAGAAACAGGGTGCCTGCCAGCTCCTTCTTCGACCCGAAAAAATGGAAAAAGCTGCCATTTGAGGTCCGCGCCCGGTTGCGAATAGCCGCCACGGTCGCGCCCTCAAAGCCGTCACGGTCAAACACCGCCAATCCCGCGGCCAGCAAGTCCTCTCGCGCGCGCGCGACCGTGATCCTCTCCCGCTTCACACTATAGATCATTACTCTAGAGCAGTAGTGTCCCAACGTCGATCGATTGTTCGCCCGCAACTGATTGAAACGGAATAGATAATCCATGCTTTATTCCGGTCTCGATTTGAACTGCGCCGCT
>Ga0208355_1000208_pt1 | contig 28815 bp, 28 predicted proteins | sample NGESurdeep072012_6_FD_184458 | JGI IMG/M metagenome (GOLD analysis project Ga0208355, IMG submission 184458) | Arctic peat soil microbial communities from Barrow, Alaska - NGEE Surface sample 210-3 deep-072012 (SPAdes) | ecosystem: Environmental > Terrestrial > Soil > Wetlands > Peat ... | reverse complement strand
ATCGCAATCCAGTTTTCCTTCGATCGTCCGATCGATGCGAGCGCAGCCCCCTTTGTGCTGGCGGCGAGCCGCGGCTTGTTTGGCGCGGAGGGTCTCGCGGTCACGACCGATATCGCCAGCGGATCACCGGACGCGATTGCGCGCGTCGCCGCTCATACCAGCGATTTCGCGCTGGTCGACATCAACGAGCTGATCCGCTTCCGCGACAGGCCGAACGCGCCGCCCATCAAGGCGGTGTTCGTGCTGTTCAACAAATCGCCCTACGCCATCGTCGCCCGCAAGAGCCGCGGCATCCGCGCGCTCTCCGATATCGAAGGCAAAACTCTCGGCGTCGCCGACGGCGATCTTTCGATCCGGCTATGGCCGGCGCTGGCGCGGCAAAACGGCATCAAGATCGCAAGCGTGAAGCAGAACAAAATCAGTGCCGCCGTGCGCGAGCCGATGCTGTCGGCGGGCCAGGTCGATGCCGTGGCCGGGTTTTCATATCTATCGGCGGTCAACTTAAGGGATCGCGGCGTTCCGGCCGACGACCTTGCGGTGCTTCGATACGCCGATTATGGCTGCGAGGCCTACGGGTTCGCCGTGATCGTCAATCCGGCGTTCGCAGCCGCCAGGCCCGAGGCCGTGAAGGGTTTCCTGCGCGCGGTGATTGCCGGCACGCACCTGGCCATCACGGAGCCCGGCCGCGCGGCCGATGAGGTTGCCAGCCTGATGGACGGCGGATCGCGCGATCTTGAGCTGGAACGCCTGCGCACCGTGATTCACGACAACATCCTCACCGGCGAAGTGATACGCAACGGCATCGGCGGCATCGATCCGGCCCGCTTCGACCGGTCGATCGATCAAATCGCGGAAGATTTCAAGTTCGAGAAGCGGCCATCCGCGGCGGATATTTTCGACGATGCCTTCCTGCCGCCCCCTGGCGGCCGCCTGATCAATTGAGCAAAAAGTCAGTGGCACTGTATCTCCCCGGCGATCCCTGATTAGAATGCACCTCCAGAACGATCGTCCGCCCCCGCCGACCCCTGAGTCCCCACGGCATGTCCCTGCTTCGCCTTTATACGCGTGTCCTTGAGCTGCTCGGCAAAGAGGCACGGCTGGGCTGGATTCTCGCCGGCGCCAATCTGCTGCTGGCCGGCGCGCAATTCGCCGAACCGGTGCTGTTCGGCCGCATCGTCGATGTTCTCTCCGGCAAGCCGTCCACCGCGCCGCTCGCGTCATCGTCGGCCTGGCCGCTGCTGGCGGCCTGGGCGGCGTTCGGCCTGTTCACCATCGGATGCAGTGCCGCGGTCGCGCTGCACGCGGATCGACTGGCGCACCGCCAGCGTCAGGCGGTGCTGACGAATTATTTCGAGCACATCATGCAGTTGCCGCTGAGCTTCCACACCGGCACCCATTCCGGCCGCCTGATGAAGGTAATGCTGAACGGCACCGACTCTTTGTGGCGACTGTGGCTCGGATTTTTCCGCGAGCATTTCGCCGCGATCATGTCGCTGGTGGTGCTGCTGCCGCTGGCGCTTTACATCAACTGGCGGCTGGCGATCATGCTGTTCGTTCTGTGCGTGGTGTTCACGGTGCTGACCACGCTGGTGGTACGCAAGACCTACGGCATGCAGAACGAGGTCGAGGCGCATTACAGCGACCTCTCCGCGCGCGCCTCCGATGCGCTCGGCAATGTCGCGCTGGTGCAAAGTTTCGTGCGCATCGATGCCGAGGTGCAGGGGCTGCGCTTCGTCGCCGACAAGCTGCTGGCGGTACAGATGCCGGTGCTGTCGTGGTGGGCGCTGGTCACCGTCATCACCAGGGCGTCGACCACTATCACGGTGCTGGCAATCTTCACCATCGGCATTGTGCTGCACGAACAGGGCCTCACCACCGTCGGCGAGATCGTGATGTTCGTGAGCTTCGCCACCATGCTGATCCAGAAGCTCGAACAGGTGGTCGGCTTCATCAACAACGTGTTCATGGAGGCGCCGCGGCTGCAGGAATTCTTCAACGTGCTGGATGCCGTGCCCGCGGTACGCGACCGGCCCGACGCGATCGATACCGGACGGCTCTCGGGCCTGGTTGAATTCAGCGATGTCTCGTTTTCGTACGACGGCAAGCGGCCGGCGGTCGAAGACCTGTCCTTCACGGCGCTGCCCGGCCAGACCGTCGCGCTGGTCGGCCCGACCGGCGCCGGCAAATCGACCGCGATTGCATTGCTGCATCGCGCGTTCGATCCGCAGTCGGGCTTCATCAAGATCGACGGCATGGACGTCCGCGGCCTGACGCTGACGGCGCTGCGACGGAATATTGGCGTGGTGTTTCAGGAGGCGCTGCTGTTCAATCGTTCGATCGCGGACAATCTGCGCGTCGGCAAGCCGGACGCCACCGAAGAGGAAATGCGGATCGCGGCGGGCCGCGCCCAGGCGCTGGAGTTTATCGAGCGCAGCGAGCAGAAATTCGAGACCAATGCCGGCGAGCGCGGGCGCATGCTGTCCGGCGGCGAGCGGCAGCGGCTGTCGATCGCGCGGGCGCTGTTGAAAGATCCGCCGATCCTGATCCTCGATGAGGCGACCAGCGCGCTCGATGCCGTCACCGAAGCCAAGGTTAACGCCGCGCTCGACGAGGTGATGAAGGGACGCACCACCTTCGTGATCGCACACCGGCTCTCGACCATTCGCAACGCCACGCGAATCCTGGTGTTCGACAGTGGACACGTGATCGAAAGCGGAACTTTCGACGAACTGGTGGCGAAAGGCGGCCGTTTTGCGGAACTCGCAAGGGCCCAATTCATGGTTCAGGAGAATGCGCGGTCGAGCGTTGCCGCACCGGAGATCGGCAGCAACGCTGTCAAGATTTAAGTATCGCCGAAATTCGACCTATTTCGTCCACGATTTAATCGCACAACCTCTGTTCCGGACCGGCAAGCCGGTATAAGTTAGCACCCGCCGTAACCGACGGCGCCGGACACGCTTGAAACCCGAACGTCACATTCAAGGACCTCCTCTCGCAGGCGGGTCTCAAAGGACCGGAGTCGGATAGTGCATTTTCTCTGCCCGCGGCTTCGCAAGTCATCGTTGAACTGGATCGTTCTTGTCGCAGCGGTCGCCATTGTTGCGCCGCGCGTTGTGCATGCGGAAGCGCTGCTGGTCGTTGAAGCCGATACCGGAAAGGTGCTGGAGGCCCAGAACGCCACCTATCCCTGGTATCCCGCATCGGTGACCAAAATGATGACGGCCTATGTCACGCTCAAGGCCGTCAAGGAGGGGCGCGTCTCACTCGATACCCTGCTGACTGTGTCGTCGGTCGCGGCCGCGCAGTCGCCGTCCAAGATGGGGTTCCGGCCGGGGACTCAGGTCACGGTGGATAACGCGCTCAAGATGATGCTGGTGAAGTCGGCCAACGACATGGCCGTGGTGCTCGCCGAGGGCGTCGGGGGTTCGATCGACGGTTTTTCGGCTCTCATGAACCAGAACGCGCAGCGGCTCGGCATGACGCAGACGAGCTACGTCAATCCCAACGGCCTGCCCGCGGACGGTCAGATCACTTCGGCGCGCGATCTCGCGATTCTTGCCCGCGCGATCATTCGCGACCTGCCGGAATACGAATATTTCGTGCACATTCCCTCGATCCGCTTCGGCCGCAAGGTCACGCAGAATTTCAACAAGCTGATCGGACGCTATCCCGGCGCCGATGGCTTCAAGACCGGCTTCATCTGTGCGTCCGGTTACAATCTGGTTGCGTCGGCCACACGCAATGGCAAACGGCTGATCGCGGTGGTGCTCGGCGCCTCATCCGGCCAGATGCGCGCGGTGCGCGCCGCGCAACTGCTTGAGCGCGGCTTTGCCAACAACACGCTGTCGTGGTTGCGCCCCTCGCTCGGCACGGTCGACAATCTGGCGCCGATCGACGCCTCGCCGCCGAACCTGCGCGACGAGATGTGCGGCGGCAAGCGCCATAAGCCGGCCAGCGACGAGGATGAGGACACGGTTGCCGGCAATGCCGGCGGCCCAAGCAGCGGCGAAACCGCAATCACGTTTTTCACCGCAGGGCTGCAGCTGCCGATGGCGAAGCCGTCGGAACTGCTGGCCGCGGCGCCCGCGCCCTCGGAGCCGATTCCGGTTTACACCGGTCCGACAAGGACAGGCTCCGCATTGGTTGCCGCCGTGGCCGAAGACGCCGAAAAGCAGACCACGCGGCATCGGGGAAGGAAGTCGCGGGTCGCGGCGAAAAAGCCGGATACCGCGGCAGAGCCGAAGACCGAAGCCAAGGATACCGGCAAGGACGCCAAGTCCGACACGAAATCCGCGGCCAAGCCGGCCGCCGTCAGACACGCGAACGCCAAGCCGGATACCAGCCCGAAAGCGGCCGAAAAGCCGCTAGCCGCGACCGGTAAGCCCGTGGCGAAGCCGGCCAAGCCCAAGGCTGCTGGCAAGCCTTCGACCAAACCCAAGAACACGGCCAGCGAGGCCAAGCCGGCGGATCAAAAGACCGCCGCCGCGCCACGCACTTAAGGCTGTTTCGGCCGCCAGGCCGGCCCTTTCAGTCGACGATACGCCGATTACGCGCAGCCGCTTGCCATCGGCCGCCGCATTGCTCAATACTGCCCAAAACGAGGCGGCCCGTCCCAAGAAACGGGAAAGTAAACCGGAAGGGGGAATACCATGGAGCGCATCTGGCTCAAGCAGTATCCGGCCGGTGTGCCCGCCGATATCGATGTGACCCAGTACACATCGCTCGTCGAGTTGCTGGAAGAAAGCTTTGCGAAATTCAGCGACCGCAAGGCCTTCATCTGCATGGACAAGTCGATCAGCTATCGCGATCTCGACGAGATGTCACAGGCGCTCGGGGCCTATTTGCAGAGCAAGGGCCTGCAAAAGGGCGCACGCGTCGCGCTGATGATGCCGAACGTGCTGCAATATCCGGTAGCGACCGCCGCCGTGCTGCGCGCGGGCTACGCGGTGGTGAACGTCAATCCGCTCTATACCCCGCGCGAGCTCGAACACCAGCTCAAGGATTCCGGCGCCGAGGCTATTATCGTTCTCGAAAACTTCGCGACCACCGTGCAGCAAGTGCTTCCGAAGACCGCAGTCAAGCATGTCATCATCGGCAGTATGGGTGACATGCTCGGTCTGAAGGGCATGATCGTCAATCTGGTGGTGCGGCGGGTGAAGAAAATGGTGCCGCCGTATTCGATTCCGGGCGCGGTCTTATTCAACGACGCGGTCGCGGCCGGCCGCAGCATGAAGCTCAACAAACCGAAGATCGGGCCCGACGATGTCGCCTTCCTGCAATACACCGGCGGCACCACCGGCGTCTCCAAGGGCGCGACGCTGCTTCATCGCAACATTCTCGCCAATGTGCTGCAGAACGATGCCTGGTTGCAGCCCGCGCTGGCGGCGCCCCCGCATGTCGACCAATTGTTCATCGTTTGCGCACTGCCGCTCTATCACATCTTCGCGCTGACGGCGTGCTTCCTGCTGGCGGTCCGCGCCGGCGGCGTCAATCTGCTGATTCCCAATCCGCGCGACATGACCGGCTTCATCAAGGAACTGATGAAGTATCAGGTCAACAGCTTCCCGGCGGTCAACACGCTCTACAACGGGCTGTTGCACCATCCCGATTTCAACAAGATCGATTTCTCGAAGCTCAAAATCTCGAACGGCGGCGGCATGGCGGTGCAACGCCCGGTGGCCGAGCAGTGGAAGAAGCTGACGGGCTGCAGCATCGCGGAAGGATACGGCCTGTCGGAAACCTCGCCGACGCTGACCTGCAATCCGGCTACCGCGACCGATTTCAACGGCTCGATCGGGATTCCCGTGCCCTCGACCTATCTCTCGATCCGGGACGACGATGGCAACGAAGTGCCATACGGACAGCCCGGGGAAATCTGCGCCAAGGGCCCGCAGATCATGGTGGGTTACTGGAACAGGCCCGACGAAACCGCCAAGGTGATGACCGCGGACGGCTACTTCCGCACCGGCGATATCGGCGTCATGACACCGGACGGTTACACCAAGATCGTGGATCGCAAGAAGGATATGATTTTGGTGTCGGGCTTCAACGTCTATCCCAACGAGATCGAGGAAGTGATCGCGAGTCATCCCGGCGTGCTGGAGTGCGCCGTGATCGGCGTCGTGGACGAACGCTCCGGCGAAGCCGTTAAGGCGTTTGTCGTGAAGAAGGATCCGAACGTCACCGCCGAGGACATCACCAAATTCTGCCACGGGCAACTGACCAACTACAAGATTCCAAAGCAGATCGAGTTCAGGACCGAACTGCCGAAGACCAATGTCGGAAAGATCCTGCGCCGCGAATTGCGCGATGAAAAGAAGGCTGCGGCCGCCTGAGCGAACCAAGCGATGTTCGCAGCACACGGCTGATGACAGAACAGTGAGCCGCGGGGCCATTGCTGTTTCCGCGGCGCTGAATATTGTGCCCCTCGCCTGCCCGGTTTATGAAACACCCGCACAATCAAGGAGAATTGACGATGACCATCAAAGTTGGCGACAAGCTGCCCGAAGCCAAGTTTCGCGTGATGACGGCGGAAGGTCTGCAGGTCAAGACCACCGACGATATCTTCAAGGGCAAGAAGGTCGCGCTGTTCGCGGTGCCCGGCGCCTATACCGGCACCTGCCACAAGATGCATCTGCCCAGCATTTTTCTGAACGCCTACGCCATCAAGGACAAGGGCGTGAACACGATCGCCATCGTTTCGGTCAATGACGCCTTCGTCATGAACGCGTGGAAGCGCGACACCGACCAGCGCGACGAAGCCGTGTTCCTCGCCGACGGCAACGCCGAGTTCACCAAGGCGATCGGCATGGAACTCGACGCCTCCGGCAACGGCCTCGGCATCCGCTCTCATCGCTACTCGATGCTGGTGGACGACGGCGTGGTCAAGAAGCTCAATCTCGAGCCGGCGCCCGGCAAGGTCGAGGTCTCCGGCGGCGATACGCTGCTGGGACAGCTGTAAGAGCTCGTCATTGCGAGCCAACGGGTCGGCGCGAAGCGCCGCCCGATGACAGGCGCCGCGAAGCAATCCATAGCGTAGCAATGCGGAAGATGGATTGCTTCGTCGCTTCGCTCCTCGCAATGACGAACTAACAATCAATCCTCCAGCGAAGTTTTCAACCGCGCCATGGCAACGCCATCTCGCGCCAGCTGATCGGCCCGCTCGTTGGCGTCGTGGCCGGCGTGACCCTTGACCCAATGCCAGCGCACCTGATGCTGGTGCAGCGACGCATCCAGCCGCTGCCACAGATCGACGTTCTTGACCGGCTTTTTGTCCGAAGTGCGCCAGCCGTTCTTCTTCCAGCCATGGATCCAGCCGGTGATGCCCTGACGCACATACTGGCTGTCGGTGTAGAGATCGACGGTGCACGGTTTCTTCAATGTTTCCAGCGCCGAGATCGCCGCCATCAGCTCCATGCGGTTGTTGGTGGTGTGCGCCTCGCCGCCCTTCAATTCCTTTTCGACGGCGCCGAATTTCAGGATCGCACCCCAGCCGCCCGGCCCCGGATTGCCCGAGCATGCGCCATCGGTGTGAATGATGACTGACGGGAGTGAACTCACGCCACCAGTCCCGAGGCTGTGACGCCGTAATCGCGCATGCTGGCCACGCCCTGCTGAAAGCGCAGCTTGCGGACATATTCGAGCGGGTCCTTCGGCCGCACCAGGGCGCCCGGCGGAACGTTGAGGAAATCGACCAGCCGCGTCAGCAGGAAGCGCAACGCCGCGCCGCGCGCCAACAGCGGCAGCGCCTTCTGCTCGGCGTCGGACAATTCGCGCTCGCGGCCATAGGCGCCAAGAAAGGCACGCGCCTTGGTGACGTTGAACGAATAATCGCTCTCGAAGCACCAGGCGTTGAGGCAGATCGCGACATCGTAGGCCAGCATATCATTGCAGGCGAAGGTGAAATCGATGATGCCGGACAGCCGCTCGCCGAGAAAAAAAACGTTGTCCGGAAACAGATCGGCGTGAATCACGCCCTGCGGCAAATTCTTCGGCCAGACGTCGCCCTCCAGATAATCGAGCTCGGCGGCGACAAAATCGCGCAATCCATGCTGCAATTCATCGGCGCGCGACGCCGCCTCATCGAACAGCGGCCGCCAGCCCGACACCGACAGCGCGTTGGCGCGTGACATCGGAAAATCGCGGCCGGCGAGATGCATTTTCGCCAGCGCCTGACCCACGCCGGCGCAGTGCGCGGCGTTGGGCTTGCGCGGCCAGATGCCTTCCAGAAAATTGATGATCGCCGCCGGCCGGCCAGCCAGCGTACTCAACGCCTCGCCGCTTTTGTTCTTCACCGGCTGCGGACAGCTGATGCCGCGGCTGGCCAGATGCGTCATCAGACCGAGGAAGAACGGCAGGTCGTCCTTCGCGACGCGCTTCTCATACAGCGTCAGGATGAAATATCCCGCGGTGGTGTGCAGCAGGAAGTTGGAATTCTCGACGCCCTCGGCGATGCCCTTGTAGGACAGCAACTCGCCGATGTCGTAAGCGGCAAGAAATTCCGCAAGCTCGTCGGCGGCGACGTCGGTGTAGACCGCCATGGCGTTTACGCCGCGTCAGGCCGCAGCGAACGCGGCAACGGAAAGAATTCATTCTCTTCCGCGGCCGAGACCGTCTCCACATGCAATTCGTAGCGCTCGGCGAACGCACCCATGATCTCTTCGACGATCACTTCCGGCGCCGACGCGCCGGCGGTGATGCCGAGGCTCCTGATGCCCTCGAATTTCGACCAATCGAGATCGGCGGCGCGCTGCGCCAGCACCGCGATCGGGCAGCCCTCGCGTTCGGCGACCTCGCGCAGCCGCTGCGAATTCGACGAGTTCGGCGCGCCGACCACGATCAGGGCGTCGACCACCGGCGCCACCTTCTTGACCGCGAGCTGGCGGTTGGTGGTGGCGTAGCAGATGTCTTCCTTGTGCGGACCGGAGATGTTCGGAAACCGCTCCTTCAGCAGAGCGACGATTTCGGCGGTATCGTCGATCGACAGCGTGGTCTGCGTGACGAAAGCGAGATTGTTGGGATCCTTCGGCGTGAAGGTCGCGGCATCGTGCGCGGTCTCGATCAGCGTCACCGCTCCCGGCGGCAGCTGCCCGAGCGTGCCGACCACTTCCGGATGATGGGAATGCCCGATCAGCAGGATCTCGCGGCCGCGCTTGAAATGGATCGCCGCCTCGCGGTGCACCTTGGTGACCAGCGGGCAGGTCGCATCCAGCGAAAAAAAATTGCGCGCCTGGGCATCCGCGGGCACCGATTTTGGAACCCCGTGGGCCGAAAACACCACCGGCGCGTTGGTATTGTCGGGGATTTCAGCCAGTTCCTCGACAAAGATCGCGCCCTTGGTGCGCAGGCTGTCGACGACGTAGCGGTTGTGGACGATCTCGTGGCGGACATAGACCGGGGCGCCATAGATCGTGAGCGCCCGCTCCACGGTGTCGATCGCCCGCACCACGCCGGCGCAGAAGCCCCGCGGCGAGCAAAGCACGATTTTCAGGGGTGGTTTGGCCTGCATGGGGGCAATCTCGGACCGAATTACCCCTCGCCGGCGGGCAGGGAACGGTCAATTCCAATGAGGACTTGGGACTGCTTTCGGGCCCTGTCAAGGCCGATTAGCTAACCATTGCGCCGTTAGCCCCGGACGGCTTATATAGGGTGTAATTCCCGTCATCGCTGATGACCAGACGGCTTCGCTTCCAAAAGAGGTGGGCGAAGCGCAAAGGAGATTTGCCATGAGCAATGCACCGCTGATGCCAAAGGCGACTGCCGTGTGGCTGGTCGACAATACCGCGCTGACCTTCGATCAAGTGGCGGATTTCACCAAGATGCACCCGCTCGAGGTCCGCGCCATCGCCGACGGTGACGCCGCCCAGGGCATCAAGGGCATGGACCCGATTTCGACCGGCCAGCTCACCCGCGACGAGATCGAAAAGGGCGAGAAGGACCCGAACTATCGCCTCAAGCTCGGCGAGAGCAAGGTGGCGCTGCCGCCGCAGGCCAAGAAGAAGGGCCCGCGCTATACCCCGGTGTCGCGCCGCCACGAGCGGCCGAGCGCGATCCTGTGGCTGGTGCGCAACCACCCCGAGCTGAAGGACGCGCAGATCATGCGGCTGGTCGGCACCACCAAGACCACCATCGCCAGCGTGCGCGACCGCACCCACTGGAACGCCTCGACCCTGACCCCGATGGACCCGGTGACGCTCGGCCTGTGCTCGCAGATCGAGCTCGACTTCGAGGTGCAGGGTGCCGCCAAGGAGAAGCCGACCGATACCGCCTACGGCGGCGCGACCCTGCTGCCGGCCTCCGAGACCACCAAGAAAGAGCCGGAATTCGAGCCCAGCGAAAAGCAGCGCGACGATCTCAACGTCGATGCCGTGTTCGCCAAGCTGAAGACGATTGGCGGCAAGAAGCCGGACGAGGAGTAGGCGGCGGAGATGGGCGCACTCGGTGCGGTAGCGCACTGCGCTGCTCCGACGGCGGTTGTCATCCCCGCGAAAGCGGGGATCCAGTACGCCGCGGCCTTTCGGTCCTTTCACTGACGCTCCGGAATACTGGATCGTCCGCTTACGCGGACGATGACAGCTGGGAGTGTGACCGTTCGCATTCAATGATTGCCAGCGTTTCGGTTTTCAAACAGCAGCCGTCGATCGCAGACACAGCTTCGCGATCTCGCCGCACATCCGCGCGAGTTTTTGCCGGAACGTCCTGCCCATCTGAACATCAGAGGGCGCAGGGAATGCCGGGCGCCCGCCGCGCCCGCAGCCTCGCGTGCAATGTGAAAAAAGCACACGAGCATAGTCACCACGGTCACACCGGGATCACCCGGCATTCCCTGCGCAATGGTTTTAACGGTTTCCTTCGTGCTCTCCCCGGTGACCGGGCTTGTTTGCCACCGTCGTCGGCGGATATGGCGCGTCTGCACCCGGTAGGGCCGACTTTGCCTCCGCAAACTTGACGCCAGCGTCGGGGCGCCAGGACCACACGACCTCGCCGTCCGCAGCAGCATCGTTCGTCAGCGCGCCGTTTAATCGCTCACAGGCCTTTTAGACCCGCCCTGCGATCACGTGTCGCGCCTGACGCTGCCCGCGTCCACCGCATCCCGCCCCGCGTCCGTGACGATCGCGAGCCGCCCCTCCAGAGGGACGGGACGGCAATTGATATAGATTTGATTTGGGTCGAGCGGGAAAGGAAATATTTTTGAAAACAGGACTCGACAGCTAGAATCAAAAGATCGTTCGACCCGCCCTGCGATCACGTCGCGCGCCCGCGTCCATCGCATCCAGTCCCGCATTCGCGATGATCGCGATCACGCCTTCTTCAAGAACTCGGTGCGCAGCACCAGGCCCTTGACCTTGTCGGTGCGGCCTTCGATCTCGTCTTCGTTCTCGGTGAGGTGAATGTTCCTGATCACGGTGCCGCGCTTCAGCACCGTCGAAGAACCCTTCAGCTTCAGATCCTTGATCAGCGTGACGCTGTCGCCTTCGGCGAGCAGCGCGCCGTTTGAATCCCTGACCTTGACGTCCATAATTCTGTTCCTCCACGCGTGTAGCGATGATTACCTCATGGTGAGGAGCGCATCTTTGCGCGTCTCGAACCATGAGGGGATGAGTCCCATCATCCCTCGAGACGCGCGCAGGGGCGCGCTCCCCGGGATGAGGTCGTTTGCGTGTTGCGCGGTCTAACCCAGCTCGATCTCGGAGGTCACTTCATGGGTGAGGCTGACGCCGCCGAGGGTGAGAACCATCTTGGCCGGCAGTTTTTCGTTGCCCTTGAGACGGCCGCTCGCGACCGCGTCGCGCACCGCCTTTTCGATCTCGCGCTGCGAGGTGATGCCGACCTTCTTGAGAAATCCGCGCAGGCTGGTGTTGAAGACGTCTTCGTTCATAAAAGCTCCCTGATGTTACGGGTGGTCCGGATGGTTCAGCATATATTCGCCGAGGTTGCGCTGCTGCCGGTCGGCGCGCGCGTTGGCGTTGTTGCGTTGAACGTCGCGATCCTTGCGACAGGCGACATATTGCTGCGAGCCGACCGCATTGCTGGCGCGGCAGAATGCGTCGTCGTCGCCGCCGGAGTCGACCATGGTCGGCTGTCCGCGCTCGAGGCAGCCCGCAAGCAGCGGCGCAACGAGCGATAGAATAATAAACGGTCGCGCGAAGTCACGTCGCATGCTCAGGTTCCATGGGATAATCTTCGTCATTGCCGGGCTTGCCCCCGCAATCCATCAAAAACAAGGCGTTTTACTTGAAGCGTGATGGATGCCCGGGTCAAGCCCGGGCATGACGAGGTCAGGCTTATCATCCGACGGGGCAATTTCGCCGGATTCTCACACCCTTCCCTTCAGCGCGTCGCCGATTTCGTCCAGCACCTTGGGATCCTCGATGGTGGCGGGCATTGCCCACTGGTCGCCGTCGGCGATCTTCTTGATGGTGCCGCGCAGGATCTTTCCGGAGCGCGTCTTCGGCAGCCGGCCCACGGTGATCGCGAGCTTGAACGCCGCCACCGGCCCGAGTTTTTCGCGCACCAGCGCCACGATCTCCTTCTCGATCTCGGCGTGGCTTCTGGTAACGCCGGCCTTCAGCACCAGGAAGCCGCAGGGCACCTCGCCCTTGATCGCGTCCTTGATGCCGAGCACCGCGCATTCGGCGACGTCGGGATGGGAGGCAAGAATCTCTTCCATGCCGCCGGTGGAGAGCCGGTGACCGGCGACATTGATGATGTCGTCGGTGCGGCCCATCACGTAGACGTAGCCGTCCTCGTCCTTGTAACCGGCGTCGGAGGTTTTGTAGTAGCCGGGGAATTCGTTGAAATAGGCTTCCCTGCAGCGCTCGTCCTGCTCCCACAGTGTCGGCAGGCAGCCCGGCGGCAGCGGCAGCTTGATCACGATCGAGCCCATGGTGCCCGTGGGCAATGGCTTTGCCGCCTCATCGACCACGTCGACCTGATAGCCCGGCATCGGCACCGTCGGCGAGCCGTGCTTCACCGGCAGCATGCCCAGTCCCACCGGATTGCCGGCGATGCACCAGCCGGTTTCGGTCTGCCACCAGTGATCGATCACCGGCACCTTCAATTGCTGCTCGGCCCATTCCACCGTCGGCGGATCGGCGCGCTCGCCGGCGAGAAACAGCGTGCGGAAATTCGACAGATCGTACTGGCGAATGAATTTGCCGTCCGGGTCTTCCTTGCGGATGGCGCGGAATGCGGTCGGCGCGGTGAACAGCGCCACCGCCTTGTGTTCCGCGATCACCCGCCAGAACGCGCCGGCGTCCGGCGTGCCGATCGGCTTGCCCTCGTACATGATCGAGGTCGCGCCGTGAAACAGCGGCCCGTAGATGATGTAGCTGTGGCCGACCACCCAGCCGATGTCGGAGCCGCACCACCAGACTTCGCCGGGCTTGACCCCGTAGAGATTGAACATCGACCATTTCAGCGCGACCAGGTGCCCGCCATTGTCGCGCACCACGCCTTTGGGTTTGCCGGTGGTGCCTGACGTGTAGAGGATATAGAGCGGATCGGTCGCCAGCACCGGCACGCAGTCCGCGGATTTCTTCGCAGACATGGCCTTGCTGCGCAGCGCCGCCCAGTCGTGATCGCGCCCGGTGATCAATTTGCAATGCTGTTGCTGCCGTTGCAGGATGATGCAGGCCTGCGGCTTGACGCTTGAAAGCTTGATCGCCTCGTCGAGCAGCGGCTTGTAGAGCACGATGCGGCCGGGCTCGAGCCCGCAGCTTGCCGAAAAGATCAGTTTTGGTTTGGCGTCCTCGATCCGGGTCGCGAGCTCCTTCGCCGCGAAGCCGCCGAACACCACAGAGTGCACCGCGCCGATCCGCGCGCAGGCCAGCATCGCGATCATGGCCTCGGGCACCATCGGCATATAGAGGATGACGCGGTCGCCCTTGACGACGCCGAAATCCTGCATCACGGCACCGAGCGTTTTCACTTCATGCAGCATCTGCGCGTAGGTCAGTCTGGTGACGCTGCCCGCCAGCGGCGAATCGTGGATCAGCGCCACCTGGTCGGCGCGACCCCCTGCGACATGACGGTCGAGCGCGTTGTAGCAGGTATTGACCACGGCGCCGGCGAACCAGCGCCCGTAAAGACCCATCGCGGGATCGAAGACCTTCTTCGCCGGCTCGATCCAGTCGATCTCGCGCGCGGCCTCGCCCCAAAAGCCCTCGGGATCCCTGAGCGAGCGGGCATGGACCGCGTGATACCGGCTGTTGTCCTGGATGTTCATGGCGTCGCTCCCGCGGCAGTCGATCCACTCTCCCCATCATGCCCGGGCTTGTTCCGGCCATGACAAGGATCAATTTCAAGCACATTTTTCTTGGGGCTATTGTCACGTGTAAAGGCATCATTTCAAGGCGAAAACGCTGCGACGTTCGAATAACGTGCTGTTGACGCCTAATACCGCTCGACCGCCAGCAGATGGTCCAGCCGTTCTCGCATGGCCTTGAGCAGGTCGTAGCCCGGCCGGCCGAACGCGGCATTACGGCGGGCGATGAAATCGTCCTGCTCGCGCTGCAAGGCGCGGCCGGCGCGCGGACTGTCGCTCGCGGCTTCGCGAACCACCTTGGTGTTCACGGCATTGATCTCGCGGTCGAGATTGGCAAGCTCCGGATTGGCGCAGATCGCCTTTTCGACCGCGCGTCTGGCGGTCAGGCAATTGAAGCTCGGCTTGTTGTTGACCGCGATCAGCGCACCGAGGCGCTCCAGTTCCTGCGCCAGCGATTTGTAGTTGCCCCTTGCCGAGGGGTGATCCGGGTTCAGCTTGAGCGCGGCGGCGAAATCGGCCAGCGCGCGGGGCCGGTCGCCCTTCCGGCGCCAGAGTTCGCCGCGGGCGTTGAAGATATCGGCCAGCGTTGGGTCGAGCCGCAGCGCCATGTCGTAGTCGCCGATGGCGCGGTCGAGCTGGTCCTTGCGGTCGTATGCGCTGGCGCGCGCGATCAGCGCCTTGATGCGGTCGGCCCGCAAACTCTTCTCGTTGTCGACCAGCGCGCCGCAAATGGCGATGATCCTGTCGGCGTCATTGGCCAGCGCGGCAGCAACGCAAGGCGCGGGGTCGATCTGCGGATCGGTTGATGGCTCGGCGCCGGTCGCGCGCGCGGCCTGCGGCAGCGCGGCCCACAGGATTGAAGCGACAGCCGCGTTCCGGATCAGGATTTTAGACGTTCGTCGCATCCATTGTTCTTAACATGGCGATCGTATCGCAGGGCCTTGTTCACGTCGTCCCTGCGAAGCAGGGACGACAAAAGAGATTAACTCACCTTGAGCGTAATCCCGCCATCGACGACCAGTTCGATTCCGGTGACGTATTTCGATTCGTCGGAAGCGAGAAACAGCGCCGCGTTGGCGACATCCCAGGCATCGCCCATATGCCCCATCGGCACCTGGGCGTCGCGCGCGCGCCACATCGCCTCGACGTCGCCCTTGGCGTAACTCGCCGCCAGCCCGGCGGAGTGTTCGACCATCGGCGTTTTCATCAGGCCCGGCAGAATCGCATTCACCCGGACATGTTGCGGCGCGAATTCGACCGCCGTGGTGCGGGTCATCTGGTTCATCGCCGCCTTGGTCGTGGCATAGGTGACATAGGACACGCCGGTATGGCGGATCGAGGCGATCGACGAGATATTGATGATCGAGCCGCCGCCCTGCCGCGCCATCACCGGGATGACGTGCTTCATGGCGAGGAAGGCGCTTTTGAGATTGACCGCGAAGACGCGGTCCCAATCCGCTTCCGACACTTCGACCACGCTTCCCATCTCGGCGATGCCGACATTGTTGTCGAGCACGTCGATGCGGCCATAGGCCTTGAGGCACGCCGCCACCATCGCCTCGACATCGCCGGCGCGGGATACATCTGATGTGAACGCGGCCGCCTTGCCGCCTTCGGAGGCGATGATTTTTGCGGTCTCTTCCGCGGCCGCCCCGTTGCGATCGACGCAGAACACCTGCGCGCCCTCGCGCGCGAAGGTCACCGCGGTCGCCTTGCCATTGCCCCAGCCCGGCCCGATCGAGCCGGCGCCGACCACCAGCGCTGTCTTCCCCTTGAGCCGCTCCATCGACTTCTCCCTTCTTAGGTTTCTATCGCTCGCAGGCGCTCATGGTCGTGACATTGGCGCCGACCGGATGCCCGAAAATCTCCGACAGCGTCCGGCAATTTCCGTCGCTGCACAGCCGCCATTCGCCGGCGGCGCCGGAATTGCCCAGCACCAGCTCCGGCATCGGCGCGCGCTTGGGCTGCCATTGAAACCAGCCGTCGACCAGGCGCGCATCCGCCGGCGGCTCCATGCCGGCGCCGGAGCCCTTGACGCGCGCCTGCACCAGTTCGAGCCCCTTTGGGGTGATGCGCCAGTCTTCCTGCCAGTCGACTTTTTCAATCGAGTGCGTCCACACCAGCGTGAAAGCCGCGACCGACAGCGTCTTCACGACGCCAACCGATGCCAGGCAAAGGCTCAAGCCGCCGCCACCGCGGTGCGCGGACGCTGCCGCCATTGCCAGAGCACGATCGCAACCGTCAGCGCGAATCCGGCGGTGTCGCTGAAACGAAACTCGCCGAGCAGGCACAGCGCCGCGACCAGGGCAATGACGCGTTCAAGCAGCGTCATCCTCACGAACAGGAAACCGATCGCCACCATGCCGAACAGGAAGATGGCGACCAGCGCCTTGAACGTCGCAAGCGCCACCGCGCCGTAGAATCCGAGTTGAGCGGCCATCGGGTCGCCGGCCTGCAGCATCAGCGCCGGCGAATAGACGAAGACGAACGGAATGACGTAGCCGGCGAGCGCGATCCGCATCGCCTCCCAGCCGATCTTGTCGGGGTTTTCCTTCGCGATTGGTGCTGCCGCCAGCGCCGCCAGCGCCACCGGCGGCGAGAGATCGGCCATGATGCCGTAATAGAACGCGAACATGTGGCTGACGATCAGCGGCACGCCGAGTTTGGCGAGCGCCGGCGCGGCCAGGGCGGCGGTGATGATGTAGGTCGGGATGGTCGGAATGCCGGTGCCGAGCAGGATCGACAGCAGCATGGTCATGACCAGCGCGAGGAACAGGCTCTGCTCGCCGAGCCCGATGATCCAGCTGCCGAAGATGGTGCCGACGCCGGTCTGCGTCATCATGCCGATGATACTGCCGACGATGGCGCAGGCCATGCCGACGGTGAGCGCCGACTTGGCGCTGTCGGCGAGCGAATCGCGGCATGCCCGGAGCGTCGCCCGGCCGCCGCGCGTGATCGCGGTGATCAGCACCAGTGCGCCGACGACACCTGCCACCGGAACTATTTCGAGGCCGTTGCGCGACACCGCGGCGACGACCAGCGCGAGCCCGATCCAGAAAATATATCGCAATACGTTGGTGGAAAAGCCGAGCGTAATGCTGGCGCCGAGGATCAGCCCCACCGTCAGCGCGAGGCCCATGCTGCCGGCATAGAGCGGCGTAAAACCTTCGAACAGCATGTAGACCAGCGCCGCCAGCGGCAACACCAGGTACCAGCGCGTCACCAGCGCCTTCCAGGCGCTCGGGATTTCCGAGCGCTTCATGCCGACGAGGCCGTGCTTGCCGGCTTCGAGATGCACCATCCAGAACGCGGAGGCGAAATACAGCATCGCGGGGATCACCGCGGCCTTGACGATGACGGAATAATCGACGCCCAGCGTCTCCGCCATGATGAAGGCGACCGCGCCCATGACAGGCGGCATGATCTGGCCGCCCATCGACGCCGTGGCCTCGACGCCGGCGGCGAAGGCGCGGCGATAGCCGAACTTGATCATCAGCGGAATCGTGAACTGGCCGACGGTGACGACATTGGCGACGCCGGACCCCGAAATCGTTCCCATCAAGCCCGACGCGACCACCGCGACCTTGGCCGGACCTCCGCGGGTGCCGCCGAACAGGCCAAGCGAGACATCGGTGAACAGCTTGATCATGCCGGCGCGTTCCAGAAACGAGCCGAACAGGATGAAGAGGAAAATATAGGTCGCCGAAACATAGATCGGCACGCCGTAGAACCCTTCGGTGCCGTAGGACAGGTGCGTAATGACCTGATCGAAGTCATAGCCGCGATGGTTGAACGGCGCTGGCAGATACTGGCCGAAGAACCAGTAGAGAATGGCGGCGCCGCACATCAGCGGCAGCGCCAGACCCATCAGCCGCCGCGTGCCTTCGAAGATCAGCACCACCAGCAAGGTGCCGACCACGAGATCGAGCCGCGTCGGATCGCCATCGCGCGCGATCAGGTCGGCGTAAAATATCCACTGATACAGGCCGCACAGAAACCCGGCGCTGCCGATCAGCCAGCCGGCGGCGCGACCGGCATTGCCTTTGGCGGTGAAGTTACCGATCAGGCCGAAGGTCATCAGGATCAGGAAGCCGACGTGAACGCCGCGCACCACCTGGCTCGGCAGGATGTTCCATGCCGCGACGACCAGCTGAAACACCGCGAATGCGATGCCTATGGCATAGGCCAAATGTCCCCAGCCGCCCGGGCCGAAACCCTCCGGGAACCCGTGCTCGAAATTATCGAATTCGACCTTGACGGGCACCTCGGCGCCCTCAGCCTGCAGCATCTTCTTCGTTCCCCCGCGCCCATATCGAGCGACGGCTTATAGCACCGGCGCCCTTCCCGGATACGTCATGGCCGGGCATAGTAGTCTGCTTTTGCGCAGACTGCGTAAACTTGTCCGCGCTCCCGGCCATCCACGTCTTAAATGTGCCGCTGCCCTAAAGACGATGCCCGCGACAAGCGCGGGCATGACGACGGATGGGGAGTGCCCCTACTTGATCAAACCCTTTTCCTTGTAATAGCGGATCGCGCCGGGGTGCAGCGGCACCGGGCTGCCGGTCGCCGCGGTCTCGAGCTTGATCTCCTTGCCGGCCGCGTGCGAATTCGCCAGTTCCGGCAGCGACTCATAGATCAACTTGGTCATCTGGTAGGCGAGATCGTCCGAGACAGCGGAACTGGTCACCAGATAGTTGATGACAGCCGCGGTCGGAACGTCCTTGTCCTGGCCGGTGTAGGTATTGGCGGGGATCATCACCGACACGAATGGCGGGCCGATCTTGTCGACCACCTCCTTGGGGACCGACACCACGGTGATCTCGGTCGACGTGCTCAGGTCCTTCAGCGAGGCCACCCCGAGGCCGGCCGATTGCAGCGTCGCGTTCAACTGCCGGTTCTTCATCAGATCGACGGATTCCGCGAACGGCAGATATTCAACCTTGCCGATATCCTTGTAGCTCAGTCCCGCCGCACCGAGGATGGCGCGCGAATTGAGTTCGGTGCCCGACTTGGGCGCGCCGACCGAGAGGCTTTTGCCCCTGAGATCGGCCAGCGTCTTGATGCCGCTTTCGGCGGTGGCGACGATCTGGATATAATTCGGATAAATCGCGCCGATGGTGCGCAGCTTGTCCAGCTTGGTCTTGAAGCCCGCCTCCTCGTCGCCATCCCAGGCGGCCTTCAGCGAGTCGCCGAGCGTAAATGCAATCTCGCCGCGGCCCTGCTGCAGCAGGATCAGATTCTCGACCGACGCCTTGGTGGCCTGCACCTGGGTCTTCACGTTCGGAATCTTGTCGCTATAAATTTTCCCGATCGCGACGCCGAGCGGATAATACACGCCGGATGTGCCGCCGGTCAGCACGTTGATGAATTGCTGGGCCCGCGCGGCCGGGGCCGACAGGACCACCGCCACCGCAACGGCAGCGGCAATCAACTTCGAACTCATGAGCGTTATTCTCCCCTTATTTGGCCGGGAAATTGGACGGACGAAGGCCCCGGGTCAACCCATCCCATCGGCCAACAGGGTTGCGGCAAAAAGATAAGCGTCTGGTACCGCGGCGGCACCGAACGCGTGTCCGCTGCTGGAACCGGCTGCCCGGGATGGGCTGAATTTCTTTCGCGCCGATGGGCCGGACGGCCTCGGACCCGATCTGCGCCGCCCTGCTTCGCACTGGCAACACTGCGGTTCCGCGCGTACTCTGGGGCGGCAAAACCGGCCCATCAGAGGCCGGTCTTATCCGGGAGAACGTCACAATGCCTGTCAATCGCGCAGTTGGATTATCCTTGGGAGCGGCAATCCTGCTTTGCAGCTCCAGCCTCAATCTTGCCCATGCCAAGCCGTTCATGATCGTCGGCAGCGACGAGAAGGTCTGGTGGGACGATGATGGAAAGACGGTGCTGTCGGCGCCGGGCAAGGACACGGTTCTGATCGTCGATCTCGCCAATCCCGAGAGTCCCAAGATCGTCGCCACCCTGCCGCTGAAGAATTCGATCGTCGGACCGCCGGTCAATCTCGACATCGATCCATCAGGCTCGGTGGCGCTGGTGGCGGATTCGGTCGATGTCGTTAAGGATGGCGACACGCTGAAGCAGGTGCCGGACAGCAAGGTCTACGTCATCGATCTCAAGGCCAGCCCGCCCAAACTGGCGGCGACAATCACCGTCGGCAAGCAGCCGTCGGGGCTGAGCATCAGTCCGTCCGGCAAGATGGCGCTGGTGGCCAACCGTGGCGACAGCTCGATCAGCGTGCTCTCGATCAACGGCACCGACGTCAAGGTCACCGACACGATTGCGATGCCCGACAGTGTCGCGCATGTGCTGTTCACGCCGGACGGCAAGCGGGCGCTGGCCGTGAGATTTCCGGCGCACAAGATGTCGGTGCTCGACATCGCCGGCGACAAGGTGACCTACAACAAGGTCGACCTGTCGACCGGCCTGTGGCCCTACAATGTCGTGGTGACGCCCAATGGCAAGATCGCGCTGACCTCCGACAATGGCGGCGCCGGCTCGTCGGACGGCAACGTCGACACCACGAGCGTGATCGATCTCGAAGCCAGCCCGCCGCGCGTCATCGATAAGGTCGTGGTCGGCGACGGCCCCGAAGGTCTGGCAATGTCACCGAAGGGCAATCTCGCGGTCGCCGCCATCCTGCGCGGCTCCAACAACAAGAAGGCGTTCTTCTACCAGAAGAACGGCAGCCTCTCGATCCTGAAGATCGACGGCAAGAAGGTGACCAAAACCCAGGACATCGAAGTCGGCGGATTGCCGGAGGCGGTCATGTTCACGCCGGACGGAAAATACATCCTGGCCGGAAACTACCTGACCCAGGATTTCTCGATCCTGAAAGTCAACGGCACCAAGGTCACCGATACCGGCAAGCGCTTCAAGGTGCCGGGGCATCCGGCTTCGGCGCGCATGAGCCACTGAAGCGGCGCGCACCCGGGTCGCAGGAACGGGTGCCGGGCCAAACCTCGCGCGATACGCTGACCGGCGCCAGTGAGTCGCCCGGTCAGCGTTTTGCTGTGCCCGGGACGTTCTGGCAATTGGAGACGTTCAGCATGCGATCACCGCAAGGTGTGTCAATCACTGAAACGTCATGTCGAGGCATTTCGAAATGTCGGAGCCGAGGCCGGAACTGATGGTGATGCAGCCGCGCACTTTCCGCGCGGTGGTGTCGCTGGCCCATATCGCGTAGCCGCCGGGGCCGAAAAACGAATTGGTGTTGGGCGGTTCGGTTTCGGTGGCGTCGAACGAGTAGTTGGAGTCGGTCTCGAAGATGCGGGGCTTTTTAGTGCAGCCGCCGTCGGTCTGGACGTTGATCACTTCCTTGTTGTCCCGCGTCAGCGCCAGGCTGACCTGGCACCTGAAATACTCCGAGGTCTTGACGTTGAAGATGTAGGCGTAGGATTTGCAGGTCGCGGTATTGAGTTTTCCGGCGCTGAGACCGCGGCTGCAGGAAATTCTCTGGTTATTGCTGAGCTTGAATTCGTCGGCATGCGCAACAGGGACCAGCGTCACAGACAACAACGCGACGCCCAAACAAATTCTCACGACGTGGTTCATCCGAATCATCCCTATGACCTAATTCGCAAACAGCGGTTCTAGACGAAATCAGCAAGATAGTCGCGAAGTGGGGAGCGGGAAATCACAAAGTCTTATGGCAGCATGCGACGGCGAACAGACGCGTCGTATTGACGGGACAATGGCGTTCGTGATTTGTTCAAGAAACTGGCGGGCGCGCCATTCATGAATTCTACTTTTTCGGACTTGTAGGAGAATGCGGGATGACGAGATTTTCGACCAAGACCCTTTTGATCGCAGCCGCGCTGACAGCGCTGACGACATCCGCATTTGCCCAGGCCGCTGCGCCGACGCCCTGGGTGCTGGCGCCGGACATGGGCTATGGCTACGACAAGGACGGCAAGACGTTTTCCTACAAGATGGGCACCAACAACGCCGGCCTGCTCCTCAAGGGAGCGAAGAAGGTGCCCAGGAATACGTTGTTCTTCATCGGCCAGAACGGACAGCTCTACATGCGGACCGGGCCGTTCCATGAAGGCGACGGCAAGTTCATGTTCGGGCCGGGTTGAGACGGAGCCTGGCCTCGCCGCGAGTCGTCCCGGCTCGCGTGGAGCCTGTCATCGGGCGCGCGTTCGCGCGACCCATTGGCTTGGCCGTGACGACGATGCCTCAAAACGCCGCCGCGAGATCCTTGGCGCCCTGCAGTCTGCTGTTGCTGTCCATCCTGCTGTCGGTGACATCAAGCAGTTTCGCCACCGTGTTGTGGCGGATCGCCACCAGATTGCGCTCGTAACCTGAGCGCTGGAAAAAATTCGAGGTCGGGACCTGCTCGCGCATCGCCTGCGGCATCGTCACCATGTCGAGCCCGGTGCTGTCGCCGGTGAGATTCATCATCTCCAGTTCGGCGGCGCTAAGCGCGCGGGCATAGCCCTTGGCGCGCGCGAAGATCACGGAAGTCAGCAGCTTGTGGGTCTGCAGCAGCGGGCCGATATCGATGTCCAGCACCATCGCATGAATGGCCCAGCCCTGCGGCGTGTCGCCGAGCTTCTCGTGCTGCGCCCACTCGTCCGGCACCGAGCGCGCCAATGCCACCATCCGCTTCAGCACCGCGATCTTGTGATCCATCGCCTTGCGCGGCGCACCGGACAATGGCGCGGCCTTTTCCGTCAGCGCGTGGACGAATTCCTGACCCTGCTCGGCGATCAGCTCGACGCTGTTGGTGGTGAGCAGCTGATTGTAGCCGATCGCGGTGGAGACCGCGTGCGAGCCCGGCCGCGAGGCGCTCAGCCCTGACTGCATGTCGTGATTGCCGTTGCCGCCGGTCTCGAACGAATACACCCGCACCGCCTGCTCGCGCGTGAGCCCCGCCGCCGACGCGGCGCGGGCATAGGCGCGCTTGAACTCGACTTCGCTGGCGGGCCGCTGCGGCGCGAACTGGAAATGCTCCGCGGCGGCCTTCAAGAGATCGGCGACGACCGGAATATATTTGCGCTCGCGCGGTGCTTCCTCCGGCTCGGCCGGCGATGGCTGTGGATTCACCGGCCGCTTCGGCCCGGTATAGACAGGCGGCTGCGTCAGCACATAGTCATCGAGCGCGATCGCCTGGTGTTCTCGCCGCTTGGCGTTGCGGCCGCGCCGCTTTTCGGCAATCAAATTCCAATAGGCGCTGGCTTGCTGCTCATACGCCGCGCGCGCTTCCAGATATTCCCTGAGCTTGCGACGATATTCCGCGATCGCCTGCGGCGACGCTGCCTGCGCCATCGCGTCGGCCGTTGCCGCGGGAGGCGCGCCCGCCTCGATCGCCGCCGCCTGCGGCGCGATCAGCAGCAGCGCGACCGCGAGATATCCGGGGCCGAGACGAATCGCATGAGGGCGCATGGGTTTGTTGTAGCAAGCGTGGCCAGCGCAAGTCAGCCCCGAAACGGCGGAGCGAGCCTCTACTTCCAGGCAAATACCGGCTGTTCCAGCTCGGCAACGCGGGTATCGCGACCCCCAAGCACTTCGCGGAACTGATAGATCAGCGCCGCCGTCGGCGCGTGGATGAATTGGCCGGCGTGACGAAACCGGATCACGCGCCGCGTGCTTTCGGGAATGGTGGTGAAGTCGAACGCATCGGCCTGTTCGATACCCGCCAGTCCAATGCGATGCACCGAGGCGACCTCCTCCGGACTAGGTGACAGTCCGGCGCTCGTGCCCGCCCATACCACGACCGGCGTAATCAGATAGCCGGAGCGGGTCGGATAATCGTCGAGCAGGCCCAGGACATCCTCCGGTCCAAGTTCAAGGCCGAGTTCTTCGTGAAGTTCGCGCAGCGCCGCCTCGACCGGTGTCTCGCCCTCGTCGCAGCGGCCGCCCGGCAGCGCCCATTGACCGCTGTGGGCGCGCAGGTCGGCGGCGCGCAGGGTCAGCAGGAGCGCCGTTTCGTCCGTCACATCGCCGGCCTCAACCAGTGCGATGCTGACGGCGGCCCGCTTCAGCGCCGGCGCCGGTTCGCTCGCGGGCAGCCGCGCAAACGCCGCACAGCGCGCTGCGATATTCCGCCTTGTGGCATGGTCGAATGGCCTGGTCATCCCGCTTGACTACAACACGTCAGCGATTGATGAAATGACCGGAAATCCGAATACTTCGCCGAAATTGGAAAGACCTGACATGACCGACAAGGCCGCGGAGAAACTGAAGGCCTCCGGCTGGACCATGGTGGACACCACCGGGTTCCTCAGTCTGGTCGGGCCGCTGTGGCATCGGGTCGTCAATGACGAGCATGAATATGCGCTCATCGCGCAGGACAAGCACCATAACCGCCGCGGCCTGGTGCAGGGCGGGCTGTTGATGACGTTCGCGGACCGCACCTCGGGCATGACGGCGCGATACGTATCGGGCCGGCCGACGCTGGCGACGGTCCAGATGGACACCCACTTTGTCGATAGCGGCAAAATCGGCGAGATTTTGCTGTCGAAGCCGCGCGTGGTCCGCGCCACCCGCAGCCTGATTTTCACGACCACGGAGGTGACCGCGGGGGATCGCTGTATCGCCATGGCCAGCGGGGTGTTTAAGGTGCTGAAGAACGATTGAGCGGACTGCGAATACGAGATCTACGCGCTGCCGGTGTAATTCTCTTCACCTCTCCCCACAAAAGCGGGGCGAGGGAGCGCATATCGAACTGTTTTTATGAGGACCAACCGATGCAATATCGTCAACTCGGCCGCAGCGGCCTGAAAATCTCGCCGATCTGCCTCGGCAGCATGATGTTCGGCGGGCCGACCGACGAGGCGACCTCGACGCGGATCGTCGCCAAGGCGCGCGAGGCCGGGATCAACTTCATCGATACCGCCGACGCATATTCAAACGGCAATTCCGAGCAGGTGGTCGGCCGCGCCATTTCCAACAGCCGGCAAAACTGGGTGCTCGCGACAAAACTTGCCAACGCCATGGGCGACGATCCCAACCGCGGCGGACTGTCGCGGCGCTGGGTGCTGCAGGCCGCCGATGAGAGCCTGAAGCGGCTCGGCACCGACTACATCGACATCTATTACCTGCATAAGGAAGACCATTCGACGCCGCTGGACGAGACCGTGCGCGCGATGGGCGAGCTGATCCGACAAGGCAAGGCGCGCTATTTCGGCGTTTCGAATTATCGGGCCTGGCGGGTCGCCGAAATCTGCAACATCTGCGACCGCCTCGGCATCGACCGCCCGGTCGCCAGCCAGCCTTATTACAACGCGATGAACCGCATGCCCGAGGTCGAGCATTTCCCGGCCTGCCATTTCTACGGCCTCGGCATCGTGCCCTACAGCCCGCTGGCGCGCGGCGTGCTGACCGGGAAATACCGCCCCGATGCGCCGCCCGACAAGGACACCCGCGCCGGCCGCAAGGATACCCGCATGATGCAGACCGAGTGGCGCCCGGAATCGATCAAGCTCGCGCAGCAGATCCGTCAGCACGCCGAGGCAAAGGGCATCACCGCCGGACAGTTCGCGGTGTCGTGGGTGCTGAACTCTTCGTTCGTCAGCGCCGTGATCGCGGGCCCGCGCACCGAGGAGCAGTGGGACGATTACATGCGCGCGCTCGATTATCGCTTCACGGCCGAGGACGAAGCCCTGATCGACCGGCTGGTGACCAGCGGCCATCCTTCGACACCGGGCTACAACGATCCCGCGTATCCGATCGAAGGGCGAAGGGCGCGCACCTCCCGCTGAAAAGAAAATCATGGCTATTTGGGCTCAAAAGGCGCACAGGTTCTCTGTTCGTCCCAAGCGCCGGATGCAGGGCTGTCTTTCCGAAGCTGCGAACAGACGATTTGCAACAAACGCTGGCGAAAGAGCGCGAAAGCGATTCAATTCTCGTTGAATCGCCCGAGCCCGCGCCAACTCGAGGTAGGTGATCTTGACGAGGTCGCGACGCGAAACGGTGACATTCAGGCATCCGTTCCGGATCAAGGGCATCGATCGCCAGTTGCAGGCGGGGGCTTACGAGGTCGTGACCGACGAAGAGCTGATCGAAGGCCTGTCGTTTCCCTGCTTCCGCCGCGTCGCCACCATGATCATGGTTCCCGGCGCCCCGCCGCAACACCAGTCGATCGAGATGATTTCCATCAGTTCGGTCGATCTCGCCGATGCGCAGCAGGCCGATGCGGTCGCATCGCAATGAACCGCTATTATACCCATATACGAAACTACGCTCCACGTTCAGCAGCAACACCAACGCCTCATCCCTAAGGAACCTCCTCCCATGCAAATTCTTTCCGCGCGTCACGTCAAAACCGAAGAGTCGCAGCGTCTTGGCGTCGTGTCGGGCTGGTACAGCACCAAGGTGAGCGGCACCTTCGTCACCGGTCCTCACACCACGCACGAAGATTGCCTTTCGAAAATCGCCGAGCTCAATCCGCCGCCGGCAAGGAAGAGATTTTGACGGCCGTCGGCTGACCGTCCATTCAATCGAGGAGACTCAGATATGGCGCTCACCCAGGGCAACTTTCAGGAGTACGACTTCAACCGCATGGTCGTGCTGTTTACGATGAAGAATGACCAGGCCAACGTCGCCTGCGCCATCTCCACCGACGCGATGGATCAACTGGAGGGAACGTCGCGAACGCCGCCGGCCCAGCGCGAGCAGCAATTCCTGCGGCTGCGCGACCGGATCGAGGAGCGCGCGGCGCGGAAATTCAGCGATGCCGAGCTGGAGGGCAACCCTCCGGGCGTGATCCTGCGCGGCATCGACTTTCGCCCGCCGCGCTGAAATCAGCGGGCGCGTCGTGGTGGGATAAAACCACCGGCATTGCCTCAATCGTGAGGATGGGTCCATGACCCACAGGTCACGCGCTTGTCCGGATGACTTCGTGCCGTTGAGGCAAACACCTGTCGCGAGCGCGGTGCGGCCGCGCGCTCAAACTTAACTGTTTGTTCACCAGTTCCCAAATTGCCGGGGGAAGTTTACTCCTCCGAGATACCAGCCATATTGAATCAAGCTCGTACAATCGCGAACGATTGAGACGAGCCATGCCGAACCGCAACGCTGAAGCCATAGCGCTCGACTATGCCCTTTGCCGCGCAATTTGCGATGAGATCGGGGAACGGCTACGTGAAGTCCTCAAACCGGAAGATTCGGAAATCCCGCAGCGTTTGCGTGCGTTGCTTGATAGGCTCGCCCAAATGGAGCAGGCGCCTTCCATCGTACCATCTGTCGACGAGATCTCTGCTCCGCGACGCCGCGAACCCTTCGCGTCTGTTACGCGGTCAACCGATCCGGCACTACCTGCCACCAATCACAGATTAGCCTCTGCCGGTTCTTGAATTGAACCGAAAGATCGGCGAACGGCTGTTCCTTCGCGGCGCCGTTCAGCCCTCGGTCTCGAGCCCGGTCGGCATTGGTACGTTCTCGGGGGTGAGTTTGATGCCGGCGGCAAGCGCAACGGTTTCCAGCGTTGCGGCGAAATCCTTCTCCAGATAAGCGGCCGGATCCGGCTTCAGCGTCGCCGCGCCGAAATGGCTCTGCAGCGCCTCGCGCGTCGCCGCCGTCACCGGCATGGCGACGTCGAGATCGCGGGCGGCTTTCAATCCGAGATCGAGATCCTTGCGAAGCAGCGTGGGCGTAAAGGTCGTCGTCCAGTCGAGATTGACCAGCGCATTGCTCTTGTACCTGGTGAAGGTCGAGCCGAGTACGCTGGCGTTCATGAAATCCAGGAAAGCGTGGCGCGGCACGCCGGCTTTTTGCGCGAGAATGGTGATCTCGGCGAGATTCTGGATCACGACGCCGAGAAAGACGTTATGGGCGATCTTGCAGATGCGCGCGAGTTCGCCCTCGCCGACGTAGGAGACGCCGGAGGCCGCGATGGTCGCGAGATAGGGCTGCACCTGATCGAATGCCGCCTTCGGGCCGGAGACGACCGTAGAGAGCTTGCCGGCCTTGACGCATTTGCCGTTGCCGCTGACCGGCGCGCTGATGAATTCGCACCCCAATTGCTTCAGCCGCGCGCGGATCGCTTCCGACTGTTCGATCCCGATCGAGGAGCAGTCGACCAGTATTTTCGGCCGCGGGCTGGAGGCGCCGGCGACAAGCCCGTTGGTGCCGAAATAGACCTGTTCGAGATCCTTGCCGGTCGACACCATCGTGAACACGATGTCCTCGCCGGCAAGGTCGCTCGGCTGATCGACGATCCGCCCGCCCTTCTTGGCCAGCGGTTCAGCCTTGGCCCGGGTCCGGTTCCAGATCGCCACGGGATTGCCGGCCTTCAGCAAACGCTCGGCCATCGGATAGCCCATTCGTCCCATGCCGACCCAGCCGATTGAATGCTTCGCTGCCATTCTTTTTCTCCTTTTGTTGTTCAGTCCGCCAGTCGCTCAGAGCATGATCCGGAAAAGTGGGAACCGGTTTTCCGAAAAGATCATGCTCAAACAGAGAGGTGAGATCATGATCCGATCCAATCGGATCATGATCTAGTCGCCCGATTCATTCAGTTTGAAGGGTAAAGGTGCTTGAGTTTGATACGTGCATTGGGGGTTGTGAACTGCCAATTGGCCCCGGTGTTATTGGCA
>Ga0208355_1000206_pt1 | contig 28854 bp, 18 predicted proteins | sample NGESurdeep072012_6_FD_184458 | JGI IMG/M metagenome (GOLD analysis project Ga0208355, IMG submission 184458) | Arctic peat soil microbial communities from Barrow, Alaska - NGEE Surface sample 210-3 deep-072012 (SPAdes) | ecosystem: Environmental > Terrestrial > Soil > Wetlands > Peat ... | reverse complement strand
CGTCCGATTTGTCGATGTGCTCGGTATCGAGCAAGGCCTCCACCGTCTCGGCGTGGACGCGGGTGACGAAGGCGTCCGCCTCGGCGAGCACGCCCGGCCGCGCGGCGCGGTCGGTCAATCCGACGCCTTGTGCAAGCGCCTGCCGCAGCAAAGCCTGCTCGGCGTCCGAATACGGTCGGTAGCCGCTCGGCCCGAAGCGGGCGATGCGCTCGCCATCGGTCTCGATCAGCGCCACATCGACGCCGTCGAGCGAAGTCCCGCTCATCAGCCCAATTGCCCGCACTACCGCCAACGCCCGCCCCTTTGTTATTGTTTGCGCATGATCTTATCCAAAAACCGGTATCCACTTTTCGGGATCATGCGCGTTGAATCCGACGCCGGACCTGTTACACCACCCGCCACCAGGAAGCGACAAGGCCGCGCCAAAACGCCTTGCAAACGTGTGTCGATCCATGAGCGCCTATAAATCCGACTTTCTTAACATTCTTGCCGAGCGTGGCTTTATCCACCAGGTATCCGAGCCGGACGTGCTGGATGCACGCACCCAGGCCGGCGCGATCACCGCCTATATCGGTTTCGATTGCACGGCGGCCTCGCTGCATGTCGGCTCGCTGCTCCCGATCATGATGCTCTATTGGCTGCAGCGGACCGGGCACCGGCCGATCGCGCTGATGGGTGGCGGAACCACCCGCGTGGGCGATCCGTCCGGCAAGGACGAGAGCCGGCGCATCCTCACCGACGAGATGATCGAGCAGAACCTCACGGGCATCCGCGCGATCTTCTCGAAATTTCTGAAATTCGACGGCGCTGGCGGCAATGCCGTCATGGCCAACAATGCTGACTGGTTGAACAAGCTCAACTACATCGATTTCCTGCGCGACGTCGGTCGGCATTTCTCGGTCAACCGCATGCTCTCCTTCGACTCGGTGAAGATGCGGCTCGACCGGCAGCAGGAACTCTCGTTCCTCGAATTTAACTACATGGTGCTGCAGGCCTACGATTTCGTCGAGCTGCACAAGCGCAATGGCTGCATTCTCCAGATGGGCGGCTCGGATCAGTGGGGCAACATCGTCAACGGCATCGATCTCGGCCGCCGCATGATGAACGCGCAACTGTTCGCACTCACCTCGCCGCTGATCACGACCTCGTCGGGCGCCAAGATGGGCAAGACCGCCGCCGGCGCGGTTTGGCTCGACGCCAATCTCGTGAGCCCCTACGACTACTGGCAATACTGGCGCAACACCGAGGACGGCGACGTCGCGCGCTTCCTTAAATTGTTCACGGTGCTGCCGCTCGACGAGATTGCGCGTCTTACCGCGCTCCAGGGCCAGGAGATCAACGAAGCCAAGAAGGTGCTCGCCACCGAAGCGACCGCGCTGGTGCATGGCCGCAGCCCCGCCGAGCAGGCGCAGGAGACCGCGCGCAAGACCTTCGAGGGCGGCGGCCTGGCCGAGACGCTGCCGACCGTCGAGATCGCGCGCGCGGATCTCGAGCGCGGCCTTGGCGTGCTCACCGCGTTTGCCGACAAGGCCGGGCTCGTCGCCTCCAACAGCGAAGCGCGCCGGCAGGTCAAAGCCGGCGGCCTCAAGGTCAACGACGCAACCGTTACCGACGAGAAGATGACGCTGACGTCGAAGAGCCTGACGCCGGAAGGCGTGATCAAGCTGTCGCTTGGCAGGAAGAAGCACGTCCTGCTCAAGCCCGTATAGTTTAGCGCGTCGGTGGAATGAAATTGCGATCGAAGGTCCCGGGCGACGGAATGAACTTGCGCAACAGGCCGGGCGCGATCGCGGTCACCGGATTGACGGATATGCGCGGGGCACTTGGCGGGCCGACCGCCTCGAAGGTGATGCCGAGCAGGCCTTCATTGCTGCCGCCGCCGAGAAACAAGCCGATGATCGGGATTTGCCCGAACATGTTGTTGAGGCCGTAGAACGGCACGAAGGTGCCGCGCAGATGGACATCGTCCTTGGCGTAGTCGATTTGTCCTTCGACGGTCGCGCCCACCAGCGGACCACGCACCACGCCGTCGCGCACCGCCATCTTGCCGGGGAAGCGCGTGAAGTCGGTGTGCGCCTCGGAGAATTCCACGCCGCCCTTGGCAGCGCCGGGCGCCCCCGACACCACGCGATCAAGCGCGGGTTCCCCGCGCACCGAAAAACTTCTGATATAGAGATACCCGACTTGCGGCGACTGCTCTTGCGTCGGCGGATCCATTGCCACCCACATCTGCCCGCCGAACATGCGCGGATACATATCGGTAAATCGGAACAATGACCCGGCGTCGTCGGTCTCGAAATAGATAACCTGGTGGTTATCGCGGGCGCGCAGGCGCAGATCGCCGTTGAGTGCGGTGTCGCGGCCGATCTTTGATGTCATCGTGAAGGTGCTGATGCGGCCGCCGCGGCGCGACAATTTGAGATCGAGACCGCGCAGTGTCTCGCCATTTTGACCGGCCACCGTGCCGAGCTTGATATCGAGGTCGAGATCGGCCTGCTTCTGCTTGGCATGGTCCTGCCCGCCTGCCAGCGACGCCTTGACGAAATTGCGGCCGTCATAAACGTCGCCGCGCATCGCTACGCGCAGAACGCCGTCGTTGCCGCGATCGGCCTTGAGCGTGACCTTGTCGCCGTCCGACAAGCTGAACACCGGAAAATTCGCCGACACGATTTCGCTTGCGCTGTCGATCTCGACCGCGCCCTTCACCGTCGCGCCGGCCCCGTCGATACTCAAATCCTCGAAGCGCACCGACTTGGCGGCCTTCAGCAACGTGTAGGTGGCGCGCGCCGACTTGCCCGCAGGCTTCACCCATCCCGGCAGCAGGTTGTCGATCTTGACCGGCGTGAGATCGGCATCCACGCTCATGCGGTCGTCCTTGGTATTGTTGCCGACGCGGCCGGTGACCTTGACTGGAATCGCGCCGGTGACGGTGCCGCCGAAATCGATGCCGAGTCGGCGGCGCGCAGCCTCGTCGATCGTCGCCTGCAATCGCAATTCGGCGTCCGCATCGCCTCTCTGCTTACGCAGTTCGATCATCGCCGGCGTGCCGTTGATCTTGACGTCGCCTTTGACCTGGTAACCGTCGCTGGACGCGGTCACCCTTAGCGTCGACGCTTCGACCTTTTGGCCCAACAACATCTTGTCCGCGGCGAAGTTGGTCAGGTCGGCGGTGATGGCATAGGTCGCGGCGTTCTCCGGCATGGTCTTTTCGAGCGGCACATTGACCGTAACCTGGGCGGCGACCGTCCCGCGGCTCGACGCCGGATCGAGCACGATGCCGACGTTGTCGCGCAAGGCGTCGCTGGCGAGCAGCGCCGCGGCCGCCGGCACGGCGCCGTCGATGCGGAACATGGCGCGCGCCGGCGCGGGCTTGGGATGGGTGTCGGGGACCTCGAAAACGCCGCTTGCGATATTGAGCTTGCGGCCCGGCGCAACCTCGACGGTGCCGCGGCCAACGTTCAACATCGCGGTGCGGCCGGTGATGCGGACGGTGAGATCGGCATCACGGATGGCCGGCAAGTTCGAAATCGGACGCAAGGTCGTGCCGCTGGTCTCGATATCGACGGAGAGCCCGTCGTCCGGCGTCGGCGGGCCGCCGGCCTTGAACGTCGGCAGCGGCGCATTGCCGGCAATCACCACGCGCTCTACGGTGCCGCCGGAAATGTGGCCCTCGACCCATGAACGCACATCGGTTGCGACAAACACCGGCCACAGACGCTTCATCACCGACATCGGCATGCGAGTGCCGGCGACGCCGAACGCGAGATGCGGCTCGGCGCCCGAATAATCCAGGCTGCCGGTGACGGCGACGCCGATATTGTGGGACGACCACCGTGTATCGATGCGGCTGAAGTCGCCCTGCTCGAGCTCGATACGCTTGCGCACCGGATCGATTCGCGCGCGAACGACGGCCCGATTGAGGGCAAAGCCTTCCTGATCGGACGGCCCGGCGGACGCCAGGATGACCGGATCGATCACCGCATCGCCGCGCGCCACGTTAAGCAGCCAGCCGGTGCTCTGATCGTCGGGCGCCGTCAGCGTCGCCTGCATGGTGAACTGATTGCCAGCCGACTGGATCTGGAACGGGACGATTAATGTGCGCCGCCGCGCGTCCCAATTAAACCGGAAGGCGGCGTGGTCGATCGCGACGCGCACTTGCTCGTCTTCGCGATCGAAGATGGTCCCGGCGCCCGCGACCAGTTCGCCCTGCACCACTTGCGGCGTGCCGTCGGGCAAAATGTCGGCGCGAATGGTTGCCGAGAGCGGCAGATCGGCATCGATGGCAGCCTCGTTTAACCGCAGCGCCAGCAGAATGTCGCGGGTGGAAACCTGGCGGGCTTCGATCCCGACCGCCCGGATGCCGTCGGCGAGCGGGCGCATCGCCGCGCTCAACACCCAGGACCGGTCGGGATTGTCGGACTCGAGCCGGAAGATCACGCCGCCCAGCTCGGGCCGCATCAGGCTCGCATTGATCCGGTCGAACGTCCAACGTTTGCCGTTGCGCCGGTCGTCGACGGTGAGGTTGCCGTTCTTGAGACCGAGTTCGCGCAGATCGTGGCCGTCGAGACCGCTCGCGCCAACGCCGTCGAGCCAGGACATGATGCCGGCGACGTTGTCGAAATCCGCGCGCAGCGACCCCGGCGGGGCGGCGGAATCGGCCGGCTGGCCGGGAGGCACCGCCGGGGGCGGCGCCGGCGCGGCTGTGGCAATCGGCCGCTTGTCGGCGCCGGCGAAAACGGTCACGCGGCCGTCGGTCTCGATGCGTACCGCCATTTCGGCGCCGACCAGATCGAGACTTTGCGCGCGCACGTGGCCCATCAGAAGGCTCATGCCGGAAAGGCCAACCTCGGCTTTCGGCGCGCTCGCCACCACGGTACCGTCGGCATCACGCACGACGATGTCGCGCAGGCGCAACGATGTGCGGCCCTTCTCGTCGCGCTCGAGCTGGGTACCGCCGACCACCACCGAATGCGCGCCGCCGAAGTTCTCCTCGATCGCCGCCTTCAGCCACGGCGTCGCGATATCGAGCTCGATCGGGCCGCTGGACAGGCGCCACCACAGGCCGAGCACCGCCACCGTCGCCAGCGCGATGCTGATCGCCGAGCCCCAGAACAGGCGGCGCAGGAATCGCCCGCGCAGGAACCTGACCACGCCGCGGCGCAGCCTGCTCCAGCGGCGGCGGCCGGACCCGTGCGCCGCATGATGCGGCGCGCGGCCCGCGGCCGGCGCGTGGTGGGCTGGATGCCTGTGATCGTGGTCTTTGCCCGTCATGCCCTAGGGGCGCCTCTGGTCCGGCGCACCACGCGTGTCTTGCTGCCGGCTCAGACTATCGCCCAGCGCGGCCCGTGGCACATGTCTGTGGAACCCGTTGCGCCCACCCGACGCAAATGGCATTCCCGACAATGACGTGTCGAAAACGACGAAAGGAAGGCATATGGCGCGCGAACTCGCCGCGGGCGCGAAGGCTCCCGCATTCACCTTGGCACGCGATGGCGGAACCAGCGTGTCGCTGAAGGATTTCAAGGGCCGCAATCTCGTTCTCTATTTCTATCCGAAGGCCGACACGCCCGGCTGCACCAAGGAGGCCATCGCATTCTCGGGGCTGCGTGCCGCCTTTGCCAAGGCCGGAACCGACATTTTCGGCGTCTCCGCCGACCCGGTGCTGGCGCAGGACAAATTCAAATCCAAGTATAAGCTCAAGATCGCCCTCGGCTCGGACGAGAGCAAAGAGATGCTGGAAGCCTATGGCGCTTGGGGCGAGAAATCGATGTATGGGCGCAAATACATGGGCGTGTTCCGCAAGACATTTCTGATCGACGGCGACGGCCGCATCGCCAGGGTCTGGCCGAAAGTAAGCGTACCCGGCCATGCCGAGGAGGTGTTAGAGGCCGCGCGCGCCCTGTAATCCCCTGCTTTTACAGCCGAATCAAACCGCCGGCCGATGCGGATTTCCGGTTTCTTAACCATATCCGATTGATAACGACCCGCAGGTCCACCGGCTCGACCATGGCCGAACCGGCGCGGAGCGTTCATGTCGCATTCGTCCAATTCGTATTATTCGAACGCCGATCATGCCGGGCGGGCCGCGCCGGGTCGCACGCAATCGGCCGCCGCCGTGTCCCGGCACCTGCACCGTTCCCATGGCGACTACACGCTGGTGCATGCCGGACGCCAGGTCCGCATCGGCCCGATCGCGTTCTGGATCGTGGTTGGTACCTTGGTGGTCATGGGCGTGTGGTCGATCGCCACCGGAACCTATTTTGCATTCCGCGACGACGTGCTCACGCGCCTGATCGGGCGCCAGGCCGAGCTGCAATTCGCCTATGAGGACCGCATCGCGGAATTGCGCGCGCAGGTCGACCGCATCACCAGCCGGCAATTGCTCGACCAGGAGCAGTTTGAGCAGAAGCTCAGCGCGCTGTTGCAGCGGCAGGCAAAGTTGGAGTCGCGCACATCGGCGCTCACCGGCGATATTTCGATCACCGGCGCGATCCGCCCCACGCGCATTGCGCCGTCGGTGGACACTCCGGCCAACAAGCCGGTCAGGCCCTCCCCGATCAACGACACGGTGATCTTCGTTGCGCCGCCCGACCGCGAAGCGCGGCTCGAATCGCGCGAACTACCGGCGAGCGCGACCCGCATCGCCGACCGCGCCAATGCCGGCGGGCTCGACGGCATTCTCGTGCGCGTGTCGCTCTCGCTCGACAAGGTCGAGCACCGGCAGACTGCCGCGCTGACCAATCTGGAAGAGCAGGTCGACACCAAAGCGCGCCGCATGCTTGGCGTACTCACCGATCTCGGCGTCGATATCGGCAAGACGCCGTCCAACTCCGCAGCCGGCGGTCCGTTCGTGCCGGCCAAGCCGCCGCAATCGGGCGCCAGCGCGTTCGAGCGCCAGCTCTATCGCATCAATTTCGCGCGCGCGCAGGTCGACCGTTATAGCCATACGCTGGTCGCCGTGCCGGTGCGCAAACCGGTGATCGGCGAAGTGGATATGAGCTCGCCGTTCGGCATGCGCATGGATCCGTTCATGAAGGGGCCAGCAATTCACACCGGCATCGATTTGCGCGGCGACGTAGGTGATCCCGTGCGCGTCACTGCCAATGGCACGGTGACCATCGCCGGCTGGCAAGGCGGCTACGGCAAGATGGTCGAGGTCGACCACGGCAACGGCTTCTCCACGCGCTACGGCCACATGTCGGAAATCGACGTGAAAGTCGGGCAAGTGGTGCGCATCGGGCAGACCCTCGGCAAGATCGGCTCGACCGGCCGCTCCACCGGCCCGCATCTGCATTATGAGACGCGGATCAACGACGAGCCGGTCGATCCGCAGAAGTTCCTGCGCGCCGGCTTAAGGCTCGGCAGCCTTTAACCTCCCGTTGCGCGCGGGCGGTTGCCATCCGGCCCGCCGTATACGATGAATCGCCAACTGAGAGATTCCGACGGGGGACGCCGCGGCATGCGGATTGGGCCACGCCACCCATGGCTCGGCGCGGCCGGCTTTCGCCTCGCCCTGCCGCTGTTTGAACGCTTCTACCGCAGGCGGCGCATTTTTCGCTCCACCAGCGCTTTCGCGCGCGCCCGCATCAGCGCGATCAAGGCCAAGATCGAGCGCGGCGAGACCGCCTATCTCGCCGGCGTATCAGCGTCCGGTACCCACAATTCCGGCATCGCTCTGGTCGAGGTCACCCGTCGCGACGGCCCGCGCCTGATCTTCAACAACGAAGAAGAGCGCTTCTCGACCGTCAAGCACACCAACGAATATCCGCGCCGGTCGATCGAGGCAATGCAGGACGCCATGGCCCGCATGGGTCTTGCCATCGACCGCATCGATGGCTGGTTCACTTCCTGGGACTACGCGGCGTTCGGCGCCACGCTGATCCGCACCCTGCTGGAGGAAGCGCCGGCAAGCTTCAGCATGATCAGCGGCGAGCCAACGCCGCTGTTCAATCTGCGCGATTTCGATCGCGGCACGCGCGCCGCGCGCCACATCGGCCGACAGCTAGGCTTGAGCGAGCCGGTCGCGCTGATCGGTACACCGCACCACGACAACCATGCGTGGCACTCATTCGCCATATCGCCGTTCGCCCACAGCGAGCGGCTGGTGATGGTGGCGGTGCTCGACGGCCTCGGCGACATGGGCGCGATCTCGCTCTACGTATGCGAAGGCGGCCGCATGCGGCGGCTCTACAGTAATGACAGCGTGTTCGACTCGCTCGGCATCTTCTATGCAATGATCAGCTCGACCCAGGGTGGCTGGACCTGGTTGTCGAGCGAGGGCCGCTACATGGGCGCCACCGCCTACGGCAACGGCGATCGCAAGACCAACCCCTACTACGCCGCGCTGAAACCGATCCTCAGCCTGCAGCCGGAAGGCCGTATCGCCCTCAACCGCGACCTCGCCAATTGGCCGCGCAACATTTTGCATGAACCTTACACCGCGGAGTTGATCCGCATTCTCGGCGAGCCGATCGCGTTCAAGGACATGTGGAATCCGGACGCGGTGTTGCGGGTCGAAGATATCCAGCACAAAGAGAATACGCAGGAGCGGCTCGACAAGGCGGCGGCAACGCAGATGGTGTTCGAGGACGCACTGATGCACGTCATCGATCATTTCATCCGCGCAACCGGCAGCGACCGGCTGGTGCTCACCGGCGGCATCGGGCTCAATGCGCTCGGCAATATGCGGCTGCTGGAACATTTCGACCAAAGCTTCTACCGGCGCGAATTGGGGCAACGCACGCGTCTGCATCTGTGGGTGCCGCCGACGCCGAATGATGCCGGCGTCACCATGGGCGCGGCTTACATGGGCGCCTACCTCGCTGGTCACGGCATCGGGCCCATGGCCGAGCACGCGTTCTATTGCGGCGCGCCGCCGGCCGAGCGCGACATTCGCGCCGCGCTCAAGGCGAGTCCGGACGTGGAATGGATCGAGCTGGTCTCTGCAGACAGTCCCGCCACCCGCACGCTGTTCGCAGATTTCATGGCCTTCATGACCGCGCAGGACGCCATCTTCGCGCTCTACCAGGGCGCGGCCGAGACCGGCCCGCGCGCGCTCGGCCATCGCTCGATCCTCGCCAATCCGTGCAATCCAAACACGCGCGCGAACCTCAATGCGCGGGTGAAGTACCGCGAAGCGATCCGCCCGCTGGCGCCGATGCTGACGCTGGACGCCGCCAAGCAGTTGTTCGAATTATCGGAGGGCGCCAGCGACGCCGACTACAATGCCTACAATTACATGGTGCTCACGGCGCACGCGAAGCCGGAAGCCAGCGCGCGCATTCCCTCGGTCGTGCATGCCGACGGCACCGGACGCCTGCAGATCGTGCGCGAGAACACCGATCCCCTCACCTACGCATACTTGAAAACGCTCGGCCGACGCATCGGCGTAGAGGTCGCGGTCAACACCTCGTTCAATGTCAGCGGTCCGATTGCGCAGACGCCGACGCAGGCGCTCGATACGCTGCACCGCTCCAAGGGCCTCGATGCCGTGCTGATGGTTTCGGACGAAGGTCCGGTGTTCGTGGCCTTACATGCCGGCGCGGGCGGTGCTGGCGGGGCGAAGCGTTTCCGCAATTGGCTCGCCGCCTGGCAAGCGGAAACCGGCAAGCGCATCGAACTCTAGCAACTACTCCACGTCTTCGACCTGCGTCGGCCCGCCGCCGAAGGCCTTCTGCGCCAGCGCGGCCTGCATAAATTCGTCGAGATCGCCGTCGAGCACCCCAGCGGTATTAGACGTGGATACGCCGGTGCGCAGGTCCTTCACCATCTGATAGGGCTGCAGCACGTACGAGCGGATCTGGTGGCCCCAGCCGATATCGGTCTTGGCGGCCTGATCGGCGACGGCCTTGTCCTCGCGCTTCTTCATCTCGGCCTCGAACATCTTTGCCCGCAGCATGTCCCAGGCCATGGCGCGGTTGCGGTGCTGTGAACGGTCCTGCTGGCACTTCACCACGATGTTGGTGGGGATGTGGGTGAGCCGGACCGCCGACTCGGTCTTGTTGACGTGCTGGCCGCCGGCACCGCTTGAGCGCATGACGTCCGTGCGCACATCATTCTCGTTGATGTCGATTTTGATGCGGTCGTCGACCACCGGAAACACCACGACACTGGCAAACGAGGTGTGCCGCCGCGCATTGGCGTCGAACGGCGAGATGCGCACCAGCCGATGCACGCCGTTCTCGCTTTTGAGCCAGCCATAGGCGTTGTGGCCCTTGATTACCACGGTCGCCGACTTAATGCCGGCGCCCTCGCCTTCGGTCTCCTCGATCCACTCGACCTTGTAGCCGTGCGCTTCCGCCCAGCGCACATACATGCGGGCGAGCATGCCGGCCCAGTCCTGGCTCTCGGTGCCGCCGGCGCCGGCGTGGACTTCGAGATAGCAGTCGTTGGCGTCGGCCTCGCCGGACAGCAAGGCCTCTAACTCGCGCCGCGCCACGTCGGCCTTCAGGCGCTTGAGCGCGGCCTCCGCCTCGGCGATGGTTTGCTCGTCCTTCTCGGCCTCACCCAGCTCGATCAGCGTGAGCTGGTCCTCGAGCTCCTGCTGGATGCGGCCGATGGCGTTGAGCTGGTCTTCCAGCGCGTCGCGCTCGCGCATTGTGCGCTGGGCGCTCGTCTGATCGTTCCAGAAATTGGGGTCTTCGGCCGCTTTATTCAGTTCGGCGAGGCGGCGCGTCGCGGTATCGACGTCAAAGATGCCTCCTCAGCAGTCGTACCGACTGCTTGATCTCTTCGACGAGGTTCTGGGTTTCCGCGCGCATGTTAATTCCATTGCCGCCGAGGCGGCGTCCTGAGTCCGTGTGAGGGGGATTTAGCGTCGCAACTGCGCCGGTGCAACCGTTGCGGTCGGCTCAAGCGGTCAATAAAGCCCGCCGGTGCCTGAGCGCACGGCGCGATCGGCGTCGGGGGAGACGCCCGCACCATACGGCGACGGTCTGCCGCCGCCCTCGCCGTTGCCGTAACCGATCACCGAATAGCTGTCGGGCGGCGCGGTGCCGGGCTTGAAAGCCTCCAGGATCGCCCGTTCGGTGCCGGGGCCGGCGCGCAGGCCGGTCTTCGGATCGATGCGGATGAGCTTGATGCCGGGCGGCACGCGGAACGGCACCGCCGGCTTGTCGGCGAGCGCCACTTTCAGGAAATCCTTCACGATCGGCGCCGCCAGATGGCCGCCGGTCGCGCCGCGCGCCAGATGGCGCGGCTTGTCGTAGCCGATATAGACCCCGATAACGATGTCCGGCGTGTAGCCGATGAACCAGGCGTCCTTCTCGTCATTGGTGGTGCCGGTCTTGCCCGCCACCGGCTTGCCGACTTCCTTTTGGAAGCCCGCGCCGGCCGCCGTGCCGCGCAAGACCACGCCTTCCAGCATCGAGGTGATCTGATAGGCGGTCATCGGGTCGAGCACCTGCTCGCGCCGGTCGATCAGCGAAGGCTCGGGCTGGTTCTGCCATTTGTTGGCATCGCAGCCGATGCATTCGCGCTCGTCATGCCGATAGACGGTGTGGCCGTAGCGGTCCTGGATGCGGTCGATCAGCGTCGGTTTCACGCGCCGGCCGCCATTGTCGAGCATCCCGAATGCCGTGACCATGCGCAGCAGCGTGGTCTCACCCGCGCCGAGCGCGAATGACAGATAGGACGGCAGCTCGTCGTACACGCCGAACCGCTTGGCATATTCGGCGATCAGCGGCATGCCGATGTCCTGCGCCAGCCGCACCGTCATCACGTTGCGCGAATGCTCGATGCCGAAGCGCAGCGTCGAGGGGCCGTAGAATTTGCCTTCGTAGTTTTCCGGCTTCCAGACACCAAGCCCGGGGCCCTGATCGATCTCAAGCGGTGCATCGAGCACCACCGTTGATGGCGTGTAGCCGTTATCGAGCGCGGCGGCGTAGACGAACGGCTTGAACGAGGAGCCCGGCTGGCGCAGCGCTTGCGTCGCGCGGTTGAACTGGCTCTGGTCGTAGGAGAAGCCACCGACCATGGCGAGCACGCGCCCGGTCCAGGGATCCTCGACCACCATCGCGCCGGAGACTTCCGGCACCTGATGCAGGCGGAACTGTCCGTCGTTCTTGGCCGGCTCGACGTAAATCACGTCGCCGGGATTGACCACCTGGGTGACTTTACCCACCGCCTTGCCGCCGCTGCGCGCCCACTTCACGCCCTCGAGCGGAAGAATGCCGATCGCGCGTTCTTTGCTGACATAGCCGCCCGGCTCGCGCCCCGGCTGCAAGCCGATACGGGCCGACTGATCGCTGGTCTCCAGCACCACCGCGAGCCGCCACGGCGCCACGTCGGAGAGCGCCTTGACCTCAGCGAGCTTGGTACCCCAGTCGCCGGAGATGTCGAGCTTGGAAACCGGGCCGCGCCAGCCTTGTCCCTCGTCGAATTGCACCAGGCCGTCCGTGAGTGTCTTGCGCGCCAGCACCTGCAGCTTGGTATCGAGCGTGGTGCGGATCGAAAGGCCGCCTTCATACAGCTTCTTTTCGCCGTAGCGGTCGTAGAGCTCGCGCCGCACTTCCTCGGCGAAATATTCCGCGTTGAAGATGTACGCACTGGTCGGCTTCTGCGTTACGCCGAGCGAGGCGTGCTTGGCCTTGTCGGCGTCGGCGGTCTTGATGAAGCCGGCTTCCACCATGCGATCGATCACCCAATTGCGCCGCTCGATCGCGCGCTCGCGAAATCGGAACGGATGATAATTGTTCGGCGCCTTCGGCAGTGACGCGAGATAGGCGATTTCGGGGATGGTGAGCTCGTTGACCGACTTGTCGAAGTAGACGAGCGAAGCGGCGGCGATGCCGTAGGCGCCCAGCCCAAGATAGATCTCGTTCAAGTAAAGCTCGAGGATCTTCTCTTTGCTGTAGGTGCGCTCGATCTTAAGCGCCAGCAGCATCTCCTTGATCTTGCGCGTCATGGAAAGTTCGTTCGTCAACAAGAAGTTCTTGGCGACTTGTTGCGTGATGGTTGAAGCGCCCTGCGGGCGGCGGCTGGAGCCGTAGTTCTGCGCATAGTTGATCGCCGCGCGCGCGATGCTGCTGAAATCGATCCCGCCATGCTCGTAGAAGTTCTTATCCTCGGCGGCGAGGAAGCCGCTGATCACCAGTTTCGGCACTGCCTGGATCGGAATATAGAGCCGGCGCTCGCGCGCATATTCGCCGACCAGCGACCCGTCGGCCGCGTGCACGCGCGTCATCACCGGCGGCTCGTAGTCCTGCAGCTGGGAATAGTCCGGTAGGTCCTTGGAGAAATGCCAGAGCATGCCGGAAACCGCGGCCACGCCCACCACGAACACGATGGTGCCGCCCGCGAACATGAAGCCGAGGAAGCGCAGAAGGAGCTTCATGAGCGAATGGTCCCGCCTCGAACCGGGTTACGGCCGCCGCCAACCCCTGCCGGCGCGGCGAGGCTCTGAGATGGCTCTGTTTTATGTTGAAACTTAGGCCAATGGCCCATGTCAGGCCTGTGGCGAAACGCCCTCCCCGTCATTCCGGGGCGCGAGCGAAGCGAGCGAGCCCGGAATCCAGAAACACGCACCGAATATGTGTCTGGATTCCGGGCCGGCGCCTTCGGCGCGTCCCGGAATGACTGGATAGAAAGTAATGACGACGCGTTTTTCATCTCAGTTGGCTCCCCGGCCGGCGCCGGCCAGCCGCGGCGTAAAGAAGGTGTCGACCGCCTGCGAAAGCGCCGCCGCCGTCTTGGCCTGCCAGACCGTCGACGTTAGCAACTTGAGATCGTCCTTGGTCGACATGTAGCCGAGCTCGACCAGCACGGAGGGCACGTCCGGTGCCGTCAGCACCTTGAAGCCGGCCGCTTTCATAGGATTCTTGTGCAACCGCGCCGTGGCTTTGAGCTCGCCCACCAGCGTGCGCGCGAATTGCGCCGAATAGGTCTTGGTTTCGCGCTGCGCCAGATCGACCAGGATATTGGCGACGTCGCCCGGCTCGGCGGTGAGATCGACGCCGGCGATCACGTCGGCCTTGTTCTCGGCTTCCGCCAGCCGTGCCGCCTCCGCGTCGGAGGCGTGTTCCGACAGCGTATAGACGGTGGCGCCCTCGGCCTGCCCTTCCCTGCGCGGAATGGCGTCGGCATGGACCGACACGAACAGCGCGGCCCCATGCGCGCGGGCAAAGCGCACGCGCTCGGCGAGCGGGATGAAGGTGTCGTCGCTGCGCGTCATCGCCACCCGGTATTTTCCGCTGTGCTCGAGCTTGGCGCGCAGCGTGAGCGCGAATTGCAGCACCAAATCCTTCTCCATTTCCCCGCTGGCCGCCTTGGTGCCGTTATCGATGCCGCCATGGCCAGGATCGAGCACGATCAGCGGGCGCGTATCGCCGGCAGCCTGCGGCGCCGCTTCGCTGGGCTTGACGCTGGAGCTGCGCGGCGAGCGGTTCTCCAGCGAGATGGTGCGCTTGAAGCTGTCACGATCGGTGGGGCTCAGATCGAGCACCAGCCGCGCCGGCTGGCCGTCGGCGGCGTCGAGCGCGAAGGCCTTGTCGATGCGCACCGGGCCCTTGGTGTCGAGCACGATGCGCGAGCCGCCCTGCATGATCAGGCCGTAGCGGAACGCCTTCACCAGGCCGCGGCTCTGCTCGCCGGCCTTGGCCGAAAGCTTGAAGGTCACCTGCGGCAGATCGATCACGACCCGGTAAGGATCGGCGAGCGTGAAAGCGGCCAGATCGATCTTCTGGCTCAGATCGACCACAAAGCGGGTTTGCTTGTCGTCGCCGCCGATGCGCACATCGGTGGCGGCAGGCAGCGATTCTGTCGCGTTGGCCGGTTTGCGCACGGCATCGCCGCGCTCGGCCGCTACGGCGGCCGAACCGGCGAGCAGGCCGGCGCCCAAGACGCAGATAAATGTGAGCCCGCGAACCATCACGAATCCGACCCTTTCGGCGCTGTTTTACTCCATTAGGAGGTGTTTCGGTTAACGGAACTTGAGCGAAGAGGGCGGATCGCGCGTTAATGTGGCCAACATGCAAAGGCTCCCTTGCCAGCAAGGGTTTGGAGCCGTATGTAAGGTCCTGCTGACGGTTATTAGTTCCGGTTGTGCCGCGTTCGGGCCCCCGGCCCGCCAGTCCAGGATCGCCCCCTCGAGGAGGTCGGCGAACGGACGGCGAAGCGAGCCGAATCCCTTGTGAAGGACACCCGGATCAGCGTTTGGCCATGGTGGCTGTTCGCGATTCCGACCGTGAGCGACAGAAACCTCGGCTGCGCTTCGTGAAGCGCGGCCGCAGCGCTACAGGTCGCAGTTTTATGCTGCCAATGTTGCAGCAAAGGCAATTCGAGGCCCACCGCTCTCGCGAAGCTTTCGTGACGGCGCATTTCGCTATGGGCCCCGCTCTGCTTTGGCGTCAAACCGCGCCCCTTTCCCTTTCCCTCCACACCCATCAGGCCGGCTCCCCACAGCGTCGCCTTGCGCCGTCATCGATGCGCGAGAACGCTGGCGAGTCCGCCACAGTGAGAACTTACAATGGCCGACAAAATGCTGATCGACGCGACCCACCCGGAGGAGACCCGGGTGGTGGTGCTACGCGGCAACCGCGTCGAGGAATTCGACTTCGAGTCCGCTAACCGCAAGCAGCTTCGCGGTAACATCTATCTCGCCAAAGTTACCCGGGTCGAACCGTCGCTGCAGGCGGCGTTCGTCGAATACGGCGGCAACCGCCACGGCTTCCTGGCGTTCTCGGAAATTCATCCCGACTACTACCAGATCCCGGTCGCCGACCGGCAAGCGCTGATCGCGGAAGAAGAACGCGCCCAGCGCGCCGCCGATGACGACGCCGATAATCGCAGCCGCCGCGGCGGCGGCCGCAATCGTCACCGCCGCGCCGATCGCCCGCGCGACGTGGTGCGCAGCGAGCCGCTTAGCCCCGAGCCGCTCGCCGGCGAGGAGCTGGCGCGCCAAGAACTGGCGAGCGAAGCCGCCGAGATCCCGGCGGGCGAAGCCATGTTGGGCGCGCCGACGCCGGAGCAGGTCGCCGAGGCCCAGTCCGCGGTGCCGGCCTCCGAGCCGCCCGAGTTCGTGGCGCAAGAACCGGTGTACGAAGCCACCGAGGCTCCTGCCGGTGAAGCGGCAATCCCGCCAGTGCCCACACCGGAAGGCGGCGACGACCATGCCGAGACCGGCGGCGAACTTCTTGCCCCCGACGCCGAGGCGGCGCCGTCCGACGAGCACGGCCACGCCGGCAACGGCAACGGCGAAGACCACCACGAAGATGAAGCGGTGGAATCCGTCGGCGGCGCCGATGCGTTGGAGGAAGCGCAGGAGCGCACCCGGCGCGTGCGCCCGCGCCAATACAAGATTCAAGAGGTGATCAAGCGCCGCCAGGTGATGCTGGTGCAGGTGGTCAAGGAAGAGCGCGGCTCCAAGGGCGCCGCTCTCACCACCTATCTCTCGCTCGCCGGCCGCTATTCGGTGCTGATGCCCAACACCGCGCGCGGCGGCGGCATCAGCCGCAAGATCACCAGCGGCGAGGACCGCAGCCGCCTGAAGGAAATCGCCCAGGAACTGGAAGTGCCGGAAGGCATGGGCGTCATCCTGCGCACTGCCGGCGCCAGCCGCACCAAGCTCGAAGTCAAACGCGATTTCGAATACCTGCTGCGGCTGTGGGAGACGGTGCGCGATCTCACGCTCAAATCGATGGCGCCGAAGCTGGTCTACGAGGAAGGCTCGCTGACCAAGCGCTCGATCCGCGATCTCTACACCAAGGACATCGACGAAATCATCGTCGCCGGCGACGAGGGCTACAAGGAAGCCCGCGAGTTCATGCGCATGCTGATGCCGAGCCATGCCAAGAACGTGAAACTCTACAAGGACCCGCAGCCGCTGTTCACGCGCTGGGGCATCGAGAGCCAGCTCGACGCCATGTTCTCGCCGATCGTGCAGCTGCGCTCCGGCGGCTATATCGTGATCAACCAGGCCGAAGCGCTGGTCGCCATCGACGTCAACTCAGGACGTGCGACGCGCGAGCACCACATCGAGGACACCGCGCTCAAGACCAATTGCGAGGCGGCGGATGAAGTCGCGCGACAATTGCGTTTGCGCGATCTCGCCGGCCTCATCGTCATCGACTTCATCGACATGGACGAGAGCCGCAACAACCGCACGGTCGAGCGGCGGATGAAGGACGCGCTCAAGCACGACCGCGCCCGCATCCAGGTCGGCCGCATCTCGCATTTCGGCCTGCTCGAAATGTCGCGCCAGCGCATCCGCACCTCGGTGCTGGAGAGCTCGACCGAAAAATGCCCGGTCTGCGGCGGCAGCGGGCATGTGCGCTCGGTGTCGTCGGTTGCGCTGCAGTTGCTGCGCGCGATCGAGGAAATGCTGAACAAGGGCGCCACGCACAATCTGATCGTGCGCACGCGCTCCGAGGTCGCGCTCTATGTGCTCAACCACAAGCGCGCGCACCTGCGCGCGCTAGAGGAACGCTTCCGCATCACCATCACCATTTCCGCCGATGCGACGGTGAACGCGCAAGTGTCCTACATCGTCGATCGCGGCGAGCAAGTGCACACGGTGGAAGCCGCCAAGGCGCTGGCGGCGGCGGTGCTGCCGCAAATCAGTTCGGCGGTCGAGGAAGGCGAGGACGTGCTCGACGCCGCGGCGGAGGCTGAGGTTGATGCCGAAGTCGAGGCCGAGGTGGAATCGCCAGAGTTGGAGAGCTACGAGAGCGCGCCGGAGCGGGAATCCGCCATTGCCGAAGCCGGCAGCGAGCAACCCCGCCGCGACGGCGAACGTGAAGGCGAGCGCGACGGTGGCCGCCGGCGACGCCGGCGTGGACGCGGCCGTGGCCGCAACGGTGAGCCGCGCGAGCCACGCGCCCCGCGCGAAGGCGCGCAGCAGTTCACCAACGAGACGGTGGCCGAACATGCCATCGCCCATGAGGATCACGACGCCGGCTCGCCCGACGAAGAAGGTGCCGAGCCGGCGCCCCGTCACGAAGGCGCGCCGTTGGCCGGCGAAGGCGCCGACACGGCCGAAGGCCGCCGCCGGCGTCGGCGCGGCCGCCGTGGCGGACGCCGCAACCGGAACCGCAATGGCGAGGGGCCGTTCCAGCCTGCCAATGACGGCGGCCAGGGGGCGGAAATACAGCACGTGGGCGCGGACTTCCCGCCCGTAAGCGACGAAGACGCCTCCGCCATCTCGCCTTCATTCGATGAGCCTGTCACCACCGCTGCGCCGGAAGAGCACCCTGCTCCACCGCCGGCACCCGAGGCGCAGCCTGCCGCTGCCCCGCAAGAACCACCGCGCCGGCGCTCGACCATCCGCGAGCCGGCCCCGATCGCCGTTGACGGCGCTCCGCCCCCGCCGGCTCCTACCCTTCCGCCGCCGACGCCGGTGATCTCCAGCACGGCAAGCGAGGAGACCGCCCAACCCAAGCGCGGCTGGTGGGGCAAGCGCCTGCTGGGCGACAAGGACTAGCGCATGATCCCGAAAAACGGGTACCGGTTTTCGGGAAAGATCATGCGCCGAATAAAATGAAATCCGCCTGGGTCGAGCGCGCGGCCAGGGACGCGGTCGATCACTATGGCAAGGTCGGCATCGCTGCCGACCTGGCGCTGCGGATTTATTCCACACAGCTGCTCGGCCGCAACGCCAAGCTCGTACTGCATGGCGGCGGCAACACCTCGCTGAAGACGACAGCGCGCGACCTCCTGGGCGAGGAGGTCGCGGTGCTGCGCGTCAAGGGTTCCGGCTGCGACATGGGCGCGATCGAGCCCGCCGGCATGCCGGCGGTGCGGCTCGATCCATTGCGCAAGCTGCGCGCGCGCGCTGCGCTCAATGACGACGAGATGGCGCGCGCGCAACGCGCTTTTCTGATCGATCCGCAGGCGCCCTCGCCGTCGGTCGAAATGCTGCTGCATGCTTTCATGCCGGCGAAATTCATCGACCACACCCACGCAACAGCGGTGCTCAGCCTGATCGACCAGCCAAACGCCGAAGCGCTGTGTGCGGAGGTGTTTGGCGGCCGGCTCGGCTTTGTGCCCTATCTGATGCCGGGCTTCGGCCTTGCGAAAAAAGCCGCCGCGGTGTTCGACACCAATCGACTAGTCGAGGGCCTGATCCTCGACAAGCACGGCCTCTTCACCTTCGGCGGTGATGCACGCGAGGCCTACGAGCGCATGATCGAGATGGTCACGCTGGCCGAGCAGCGCTTGGCCACGAACCGCAAGCCGGTATTCGCCAGCGCGCAATTGCCGCAGCAGATCGCGCCGGCCGCTGACGTCGCGCCGATCCTGCGCGGCGCCTGCAGCTTGCGCGACGCCGGCGGCGAAGGCGCGCACCAGCGCATGATCCTCGAATTTCGCACCGGCGATGCCATCATCAATTACGTCAACGGCCATGATGTCGCGCGTTACGCCGGCACCGGTGTGATCACGCCCGATCATGTGATCCGCAACAAGTCTCGACCGCTGATCGTGCCAGCGCCGCAGGCCGGCTCGCTCGACGATTTCAAAAGCGCCGCGCATAGGTGCGCGCAACAGTTCATCACCGACTACAAGGCCTATTTCGCGCGGCATCAGGCGCGGGTTAGCGGCGCGGTCATGCACGATCCGCTGCCCCGCGTCGTGCTGGTGCCAGGATTGGGTCTGTTCGGAATGGGCGCGAGCGCCAAGGACGCAAGAGTTGCCGCCGACCTTGCCGAGGCCACGGTGGAAGGCATCACCGATGCCGAAGCAATCGGGCAGTTCAGCTCGATCACCGAAGCCGACATGTTTGATTGCGAATATTGGCCGCTGGAGCTCGCCAAGCTCGGTGCGCGCAAAGACTTGCCGCTGGCCGGTCAGGTCGCGGTGATCACCGGCGCCGGCGGCGCCATCGGCGCGGCCACCGCACGCGCGTTCGCTCAGGCCGGCGCGGAAGTGGCGCTGCTCGATCTCGATGCCGCTGCTGCGACGGAAAAGGCCAAGGCAATCGGCGGCGCGGCGATCGCGATTGCCTGCGACGTCACCAACGCGGTTGCCGTTGGCGCCGCCTTCGATCAGGTCGTCGATGCCTTCGGCGGCGTCGATATCGCGGTGTCGAATGCCGGCGCCGCTTGGCAGGGCAAGATCGGCGAGGTCGACGAGGCCGTCTTGCGCCAGAGCTTCGAGTTGAATTTCTTCGCGCACCAGAAAGTCGCGCAGGCGGCGGTAAAGATCATGCTGGCGCAAGGCACCGGCGGCTGCCTGTTGTTCAACGTCTCGAAGCAGGCGGTGAACCCGGGCCCGAATTTCGGGCCCTACGGGTTGCCGAAGGCCGCCACGCTGTTCCTGGTGCGGCAATATGCGCTCGACTACGGCGCCGACGGCATCCGCGCCAACGCGGTCAACGCCGACCGCATCCGCTCCGGCCTGCTCACCGACGCTTTTCTCAAGGAGCGCGCGCAGACGCGTGGGCTCACCGAGCAAGACTATATGAGCGGCAACCTGCTGCAGCGCGAAGTCACCGCCGCGGATGTGGCGCAGGCCTTCCTGGCCCAGGCGCTGGCGCTGAAAACCACCGCCGATGTCACCACCGTCGATGGCGGCAACATCGCCGCGGCGTTGCGATAGCGCATGATCCCCAAAAGTGGGAACCGGTTTTCGGAAAAGATCATGCGCAATTAAAACGTGCTATCGTGATTCCATCTTGAGAACCGTCAAAGGAGCGACGCCGATGCTACGATATGCAGCCATCATGAGCCTGTTCCCTCTCCTGCTGCTGGCCACGCCGGCATCCGCGCTCACCAAGCAGCAGAAGTTGGAAACCTGCACGTTCGGTGCCGACGACCAGAAGCTCACCGGCGCCAAGCGCAAGACTTTTCTGGCCAAGTGCATGTCCAACAAAAACGAAAAGCGCGGTCCGGCCATGAAGCCTGCGGAAGAGAAGCAGTAAGCGAGCAGCCGTGCCGGAAGCCGACAAAGCAGGCGAACGCTACCAGGCCGACAAGCCACAAGCCGCGCCGGGCTTTTTCCTGAAAGGCGCGCACCAGCTCGACTGGGGCATGAAGAACCGCCTCGCCCGCACCTTCAATCCGAAGAGCGGCCGCACCGTGATGCTGGCGATCGACCACGGCTATTTTCAGGGCCCGACCTCCGGGCTCGAGCGCATCGATCTGTCGATCGTGCCGCTGCTGCCGCAATGCGACGCGCTGTTCTGCACCCGCGGCATCCTCCGCTCGGTGATCCCGGCCGACTGCAGCAAACCGATGGTGCTGCGCGCCAGCGGCGGCCCCAGCATCCTGCGCGAGGAATTGTCCGACGAGCAGATCGCCATGGACATGGATGATGCGGTGCGGCTCAACGCCGCCGGGGTCGGCATCCAGGTGTTCATCGGCGGCGAGTTCGAAACGCGCTCGGTGCATAACATGACCAAGCTGGTCGACGCCGGCCTGCGCGTCGGCATGCCGGTGATGGGCATCACCGCGGTCGGCAAGACCATGGTGCGCGACGCGCAATATTTCCGCCTCGCCTGCCGCATCATCGCCGAACTCGGCGCGCAATACGTGAAGACCTATTACGTCGACGACGGCTTCGAAACCATCACCGCGTCCTGCCCGGTGCCGATCGTGATGGCGGGCGGCAAGAAGCTGCCGGAACGCGACGCGCTCACCATGGCCTACAACGCCGTGCGCCAAGGCGCCGCCGGCGTCGACATGGGCCGCAATATTTTCCAGTCCGAGGCGCCGAAGGCGATGCTCGCGGCGGTCAACGCGGTGGTGCACAACAACGCCAAGCCGGCCGAGGCGCTGGACGTCTACAACTCGCTCAAGGCCAAAGGCTGAGCGCGCCCGTCAAGCCGCCCGCGCCACAGGCCGCTCCAGCGGATTGAGCTCCGACCGCCGCAACGAGCCGCGCAAAACCGGTCGATCGCAATGCTGCGCGGCTGGCTGTTGTGCAAGATGGCCGGGCTCGATTTCGACGCGCAGGCGGTCGCCAGCGACGACCCCCTCCACCCGCGCCGAACTGCTGCTGCTGTCGCCCTCGTTCCTGGTGCCCTGCCTCACCCACAACGGCGTCAAGGTCTGGGACACATTGGCGATCGGCGAATATCTGCACGAGATCCTGCCTGACGCCGGGCTGCTGCCGAAGCCGCGGGCGGCGCGCGCGCATTGCCGCTCGATCCCGGGCGAAATGCATTCCGGCTTTTCCAATATGCGCTCGGCGCTGCCGATGAACCTGAAGGCGCATCATCCCGGCTTCAAGGTCTGGGCCGGCGCGCAAGCCGACATCGACCGCATCGTCAACATCTGGCGCGAATGCCTCGCCACCGGCAAAGGACCGTTCCTGTTCGGGGCCAAACCCGGCATGGCCGACGCCATGTTCGCGCCGGTGGTGACGCGCTTCCTCACCTATGACGTGAAGCTCGATTCCGACTGCGCCGCCTATTGCAAGGCGATCATGGCGATGGCGCCGATGCAGGAATGGCTGGACGCGGCCAAGGCGGAGCCGGACGAAGTGGTCGAACTGGATGTGGAGTTTTAAGCGGCACTAGATCTTTGCGATCACTGCCCCACCGATTGCGCTGAGCACCACCACCAGCCAGGGCGGGACTTGCCACATGAACAGCAGCAGAAAGCCGGCAACGGCGAGCACGAAATCAGCGCCGCTAGTGATGCCCGAGGTCCACACCGGATTGTAGAGCGCGGCAAGCAGCAGGCCGACCACCGCCGCGTTGACGCCGCGCAGAACGGATTGCGCCGCCGGCAGCCGGCGCAAAGAGTCCCAGAACGGCAGCGTCCCGACGACCAGCAAGAAGGATGGCAAGAACACCGCGACCAGGCATAGCGTTGCCCCGATCCATCCGTTCGGTTGCGGACCCATCACCGCGCCGAGATAAGCCGCGAAAGTGAACAGCGGCCCGGGCACCGCCTGCGCGGCGCCATAGCCGGCGAGGAAGGCATCGTTGCTCACCCAGCCGGGCGGCACGACGGACGCCTGCAGCAACGGCAGCACCACATGGCCGCCGCCGAACACCAGCGAGCCGGCGCGATAGAAGGCATCGAACAATTTCAGGCTCTGGCTCGGCACGGTTGCCTCCAGCAGCGGCAATCCGACGAGCAGAACTAAGAACAGAATAAGCAGGCTGGCGCCGGTCCAGCGGCTGACCGCAAGCGGCAAGGAGACATGGTTCACCGGCGCATTGTCTTTCAGAAAAACAACGCCGACAACGCCACCGAGCACGATGGCGCCGATCTGGCCCCATGCAGTGGGCACTGCCAGCACAATCGCGGCGGCGGCAACCGCGAGCGTCGCCCGCTCGCGGTCGGGCGCGAGCGAGCGCATCATGCCGAGCACGGCTTGCGCCACCACCGCGACCGCCGCGACTTTCAGCCCGTGCAGCCAGCCGCTGCCGAGTGCGCCACTGAGCGCATCGACGCCGTAGGCGAACAGCACGAGCGCCAGCGCCGACGGCAGCGTGAAGCCTATCCAAGCGGCAATCGCGCCGACATAACCGGCCCGCAACAGGCCGATGGCGATGCCGACCTGGCTGCTGGCCGGACCGGGCAGGAATTGGCAGAGCGCCACGAGGTCGGCATAGGTCTTTTCATCCAGCCAGCGGCGGCGAACAACATATTCGTCGCGGAAGTAGCCGAGATGTGCGATCGGCCCGCCGAAGGATGTCAGCCCAAGCCGCAGCGCAATGAAAAACACATCGAGCCAGTTTGCACGCTCTGTCGATCGTGTCGTCATTGCTTCGCTCTCAACGTGGTTTAAGCCAATTGCCAATCCGCTCCACCGCCTCGTGCATCTCGGCGGCCGAGCCCGCATAACAGAAGCGCAGGAAATGTCGGCCGTCGACCGGATCGAAATCGATGCCGGGCGTCGCCGCCACGCCCGCCTGTTCCAGCATGCGCTTGGCGAAATCCAGGCTGTCGTCGGAGAAGCGCGCGACGTTGGCATAGAGATAGAAGGCGCCGTCGACAGGAAGAAATTTGTCGAGGCCGGCCTTCGGCAAGCCGTCCACCAGAATGCGCCGGTTCTCCTCGTAGCCGTGCTTGACCGCTTCCATTTCGGCGCGGCCATCGAAGGCGGCCTCCGCCGCGATTTGCGCCAGCGTCGGCACCGAAATCGCGAGGTTCTGCTGCAGCCGCTCGATCGGGCGCACGAAGCTGTCGGGCACCACCATCCAGCCGATGCGCCAGCCGGTCATGCAGAAGTATTTCGAGAATGAATTGATCACGACGCCGCGTTCCGACACGTTGGCCGCGGTCTCGGCGGCGAACGCATAGTCGAGGCCGTGATAAATTTCGTCGGAGATCACCCTAATGCCATCCGCTTCCGCCACCGCAATCAGGCGCGCGAGCGCGTCCGCATCCATCATGGTGCCGGTCGGATTGGCGGGGCTTGCGATCACCACGCCCTTGAGCGGCGCCCGGCGGTGGGCGGCGATCAGCGCCTTGGCCGACAGCGCCCAGCGCGTATCGGCCGAGGTTTCGATCAGCACCGGCTCGCAGCCGAGCGCGCTCAGGATATGCCGATAGGGCGGATAGCCGGGATTGGCCAGCGCCACCCGGTCGCCCGCCTCGAACAGCGCCAGGAACGCCAGGATGAACCCGCCCGAGGAGCCGGTGGTAACCACCACGCGCGCCGGATCGAGGGCAAGATCGTAGGTTTCGGCGTAATGGCGGGCGATCCGAGCGCGCAAGGACGGGATGCCGAGCGCCTCGGTATAGCCGATGCGCCCATGGGCGAGCACCGCCTGCGCCGCCTGGAGCGCGCTCGCCGGCGCCGGGGCGGCCGGCTGGCCCACCTCCATATGCACGACGCGGCGCCCCTGTGCCTCGATTTGCGCCGCCGCCGCCATCACGTCCATGACGATAAACGGCGGCACATAGCTGCGTTTGGAGGGCATCAACAGGTGTTTTGCGGCCTCAAGCATCCCCCTGCCCCGCTGTTGCCGCATTCAACGGCTTGCTTGCGCCATGCGCTTTTCATGACTCGATCGTGATCGCAAGCCGCGTTGACCGCCTCACGACGCGTCACTAGGTTCACGCCCACCTAGTGTCCCCATTCCGATGTTCGCAAAACCTTGCTGGAGCTATCGATGCGAACTTCGGAATGATAGGAGACTAGTAAAATTAGGGTTCTAGTGTGGTTTGGATTTGAAGTTCCTATTCGGACTCGCGGTCACGATGATAGGAACTTCAAATCCACCACACCAGTGGCGAAACTCGGCATGCTCGAAGACGGCACACCTACCAGGACGCGGCGCATGGCGCCAGCAGCCCGCGCGCTCGCGCTGGTGACCGCGATCGCCGTCGCGGCCGCCGGCGGCGGCGCTGCGGTGACGCCGGCGCACGCCCAGGACCAGGCGCTGCGCGGCATGCCGGTCATCCGCGACACCGAGATGGAACAGCTGCTGCGCGACTACGCGCAGCCGATCCTGCGTGCGGCCGGTCTTGCTCAGCAGAACGTCAAGGTGGTCGTGCTCGGCGACCGCGCGTTCAATGCCTTCGTCATGGACGGCCGCCACATCTTCATCAATGCCGGCGCGTTGTTCGATGCCAAGACGCCGAACGAGATCATCGGCGTGTTCGCGCACGAAACCGGCCACCTTGCCGGCGGCCATCTGTCGCGCCTGCGCGAACAGCTGGCCTCGGCGCAAACGGCATCGATCATCGCGCTGCTGGCCGGCGTCGGCGCCATGGTGGCGGGCGCGCGCTCCGGTACCGCCGGCGGCGGCGACATCGGTATGGCGGCGATCATGGCGCCGCAGTCGGCGATTCAGCGCTCGCTGCTCGCCTATGTGCGCACCCAGGAAGACCAGGCCGACCATGCCGGGGTGAAATTCCTCAATGCCACCGGCCAGTCGCCCAAGGGCATGGTGGAATTGTTCAAGCGCCTGGGCAACGAATCGTTGTTCAATTCGCGCTATATCGATCCCTATCTGCAAACCCATCCGATGCCGGCCGAACGCATCGCCGCGCTTGAAGCCATGGGCAGGGCCAGCCCCAATTGGGATCGCAAGGACGCGCCCGAGCTGCAAATGCGCCACGACATGATGCGGGCAAAGCTGTCCGGCTTCCTGGATCAGCCGGACACAGTCGCGCGCCGATTCCCGCTCGGCGACCACGGCCTGCCGGCGCGCTATGCGCGCGCCATCTCGACTTACCGCCATTCGGACTTGCGCCAGGCCATCGCGCAAATCGACGAACTGATCCAGGCGCAGCCGAACAATTCGTATTTCCACGAGCTCAAAGGCCAGGCGCTGCTGGAAGGCGGCCATCCGGGCGAAGCGATCGCGCCGCTGCGCCGCGCGGTGCAGATCTCGCATGGCGCCCCGCTGATCGAAATCATGCTAGCGCAGGCGCTGATCGCGACCAACAATAAGAGTGTCGCCGAGGAAGCGGCCGAAATCCTGCGCCTCGCGATCAGCCGCGAACCCGACGCGCCGGAAGCCTATAGCCAGCTCGCCATGGCCTATGGCCGCAAGGGCGATCTCGCCAATGCCGATCTTGCCTCTGCGCAGGCCGCCTTTACCCGCGGCGATATCAAGACCGCGCGCCAGCTGGCGACGCGGGCCAAGACCCGCCTGCCGATCGGCTCGCCGGCCTGGGTGCGCGCCGACGACATCGTCAACGTCAAACCGCCCACCGCCAACATCAAAAATTGATCGCCACAAGGATGAAAACCCAATGAGATCGAGCCCGCGCCTGATCGCTGCCGTCTGTGCCGCGTTACTGGCGTTCGCCCTGCCGCAAGCGTCACGTGCGGAGGAATTCTCCGCGCCGCAGAAGGGCGAGATCGAGCGCATCGTGCGCGACTATCTGATCGCGCATCCGGAAGTGCTGCAGGAGGCCATGACCGAGCTCGAGAAGCGCCAGACCGCCGCAGAAACCGAAAAGCACAAGAGCGCGGTTAAGGACCATGCGCAGGCGCTGTTCAGCTCGCCGCGCCAGGTCGTGCTTGGCAATCCGCAGGGCAATGTCACCTTCGTCGAGTTCTTCGATTACAATTGCGGCTACTGCAAGCGCGCCATGACCGACATGCTCACGCTGCTGAAGGACGATCCCAACCTCAAGGTCGTGCTCAAGGAATTCCCCGTGCTCGGGCCGGGCTCGGTGGAAGCGGCGCAAATCGCGGTTGCCGTGCGCATGCAGGACAAAACCGGCAAGAAATATCTCGAATTCCACCAGAAGCTGCTCGGCGCCCGCGGTCCGGCCGACCGTGCGCACGCGCTCGCCGTCGCCAAGGACATCGGCCTGGATATGACCCGGCTGGAAAAGGACCTGACCAGCCCCGAGGTGAAGAGCACCTTGGAGGAGACTTTCAAACTCGCCGAAGCGCTCGGCTTGAACGGCACGCCGAGCTATGTGATCGGCTCCGACGTGGTGGTGGGCGCCGTGGGCTTGCCCGCGCTGCAGGAAAAGATCAACACGTCGCGCTGCGGCAAGCCGTCCTGCTGACGGCGCGCGCCGTCAGCCGCGCATAATTTCTAACGGTCGGCCGCCGGCGGCGATCTCGCCCGGCGGCCGTTTTTTCGTTACGATAAGCTTTTTTGTTTGCGCATGATCCTGTCCGAAAAACCGGTTCCCACTTTTCGGGATCATGCGCTAGGAACCGGGGTTCACCCGAGCAGGTTAACGTTGCGTATGTATACCATCGGCATGGAAGAGGAATATTTCGTGTTCGACGCCAAGACGCGTCGCGCCGTGCGTCGCAGCGACAAGAAATTCCTCAGCCTAGCCCAGCAGAAGCTCGGCGACCGCGTGATGACCGAGATGCTGCAGTCGCAGATCGAGGTGGCGACGCCGCCTTGCGCCAGCATGAAAGAGGCGCGCGAGCATCTCGTGCATTATCGCCGCACGCTCGGTGAGGTGGCGCGCGAACGCGATCTCGGCCTTGCCGCCATGGGCACCTTCCCGCTTGCGTTCTGGCCGGAGCAACTGGTCACCAAGAAGGTGCGCTACGACGCGATGATCGACGACCTGCAGATGCTCGGCTACCGCAACATGCTGTGCGGCATGCATGTGCATGTGCAGGTGCCGAGCCTCGACACGCGCATCGACCTGATCATGCGGCTCACGCCCTATCTGCCGCTGCTGCTCGCGCTCTCGACCTCGTCGCCATTCTGGCAGGGCCATCTCACCGGCCTGTGCGGCTATCGGCTGGCGGCCTATGACGAGCTGCCGCGCACCGGGCTGCCCGAATTGTTCCGCACCAATGCCGATTATAACGAATTCGTCGCCGCGCTGGTCTGGGCGAAGATCATCCCGGACGCGACCTATATCTGGTGGGCGTTGCGCCCGTCGCTGGCGAACCCGACCATCGAATTGCGCGTCGCCGACAGTTGCACGCGGCTCGACGACGCCATGGCGGTCGCCGCCTTGTTCCGCTGCTTGGTGCGCGCGCTCGACCGCGACCGCGCGCTCAATGCCGGCTTCGACCGGGTCGGCCGCGCCATCACCGTGGAGAACAAGTGGCACGCCCAGCGCTACGGCATCGCCGCCACCTTCGTCGATCCGTTTTCCCGCTCGCCGCTCACCGTCCGGCAATGGCTCGACCAGGTGCTCGATTTCATCGCCGAGGACATCGATGCACTCGGCTGTGGGCCGGAGATCAAGCGCCTCAACAAGATCGTCGCCGAGGGAACCAGCGCCGACCGCCAGATCGACATCTTCAGTAAGGCCAAGGCCGCCGGCCGCAGAAGGTTAACGGCGATCAAGGACGTCATCGACTGGGTCGCAGCCGAGACCCAGGCGCTCTAGCAGCCTGTCGGACTGAGGTTTGAGACTGAAGGCCGAGAGCGATTTTGCCGTCGGCAGAACCGCAACGGGCACTTGATGGCGTCCCGACCGCCTTGCGACCGCCTATATCGCCCTGTGGCCGCTTTTTTTCGCAGCAGGGACCCGCGCCTGCTTCATCAGTCGGGGCTGAGGGTGAACATCCGCTTGA
>Ga0208355_1000202_pt1 | contig 29073 bp, 26 predicted proteins | sample NGESurdeep072012_6_FD_184458 | JGI IMG/M metagenome (GOLD analysis project Ga0208355, IMG submission 184458) | Arctic peat soil microbial communities from Barrow, Alaska - NGEE Surface sample 210-3 deep-072012 (SPAdes) | ecosystem: Environmental > Terrestrial > Soil > Wetlands > Peat ... | reverse complement strand
TCTACAGGATGGACAACCCCCTTGTCATGCCCCGCGAAAGCGGGGCATCCAGTAGCCGCCAGCCTTGCGATAATCGTACCGATTGGGGTTACTGGATCGCCCACCTGCGCGGGCGATGACACGGTGGAGTAGATGGCAAGAAAACCGCTGCATTTGGGCCGCCCGAGCCCGATCCCCGCCTCGCCGGACAAGGCGGTGCTCGACCGGGTTGCCAATCCGCACGCCGACACCGATTACGTGGCGCGTTTCACCGCGCCGGAATTCACCACGCTCTGCCCGATCACCGGCCAGCCCGACTTCGCCCATCTGGTGATCGACTATGTGCCGGGGCGCTTCCTGGTGGAGTCGAAGTCGCTCAAGCTCTACCTCAACAGCTTCCGCAATCACGGCGCCTTCCACGAGGACTGCACCGTCGCCATCGGCAACAAGCTGTTCGCGCTGCTCAAGCCGAAATGGCTGCGCATCGGCGGCTACTGGTATCCGCGCGGCGGCATGCCGATCGACGTATTCTGGCAGGCCGGCAAATTGCCGAAGGACGTATGGGTGCCGGACCAGGGCGTGGCGCCCTATCGCGGACGCGGTTAGCGCATGATCCCGAAAAGTGGGCACCGGTTTTCGGAAAAGATCATGCGCCAGGAAAGTTGGCTTCCTGCCGCCGCAGACGCGCGGCGCAAATCCAGCCGGTCGCCGTCAGCATGACCGCGCCAACCAGCAGCACCGGAATGATCCCGACGCTGCCAAGGCCGAGCCCATAGATCACCGGCCCCACCGCCTGACCGAGAAAGAAGAAGAACGAGTGCCCCGCGGCCGCCGACCCGCGGGCGGCCGGCGCCAGCTCAGTGACGAAAACCTGGACGCAGCCGTGCAGCAAGTAGAAGCCGAAGCCGAGCACGATGAAATTGACGAACTCGAACGGCCAGGGCGCGCGCAGCGCAATCACGATCAGGCAGAACGCCATCGCCATGCCGCCGCCCGCCATCAACCGCTTCACGCCGATGTAAGTAAGCAGCCATGACACCGACACTGTGTAAATAATGCCGCCGATGCCGAAGCCCGCGATCACAATGCCGGCAATCGACGCGCGCGTTTCGCCTTCGGTGTGCAACAGGCTCGCCATGTAAGGGAACACGCCGAACAGGAACACCGCTTCCACGAACACGGCGCCGAAACAGTATTTCGCCATTGGATTGCGAAAGATGGCGCGATAGTTCGGCACCAGCGTCGAGAGATCGAAGCGCCCGGCGGTCTCATTCATGCCGCGGAAACCGGGGATCGCGAACGCCAGCGCAATCAGGTCGATGGCGCCGGTGGCGAAGAACCCGCCGCGCCAGCCGATCAGATCGCCGATCACGCCGGCGCCGGACGCGCCCAGCAGATTGCCGCTCATCGCCGCGAACAACAGTTTTCCGATCGCGACTTGGCGCTGCGCGACCGGAACGCGGTCGCCGGCAACCGCGAGTGCGATCGGAAATACGCCACCGGCGGTCATGCCCGCGAGCACGCGCAGGCTCATCAGCATTTCAAAATTCGTCGCCAGCCCGCACGCGAGCGTGGTGATGCCGAGGGTGAGCATGCAAATCGCGATCAGCCGCGTCTTGCTGAACATGTCGGCGAGCGCGCCGAGCACCGGCTGCACCAGCGCATAGGGCAAAGTGAAGGCGGTCGACAGCAAGGCTGCGGTCGTCGGCGCCACGTTCAAATCGCTGGCGATCTGCGGAATGACCGGATCGACCGAGCGCATGAACAGCGACGTCGCAAACACGACGAACGCCATGAGGTTGAGGACGCGTCCCATGAAAGGCGAACGCCGGCGCGGATCAGCGCTTGGCCAGCCGGTCGAATTCGACCAGCATGCGCAAGAGCGGCTCCATCTCCTTCAACGGCATCATATTGGGACCGTCGGAGGGCGCCTTGTCGGGATCCTGGTGAGTTTCGATGAACACGCCGGCGACGCCGACGGCCACCGCCGCGCGCGCCAGCACCGGCACGAATTCGCGCTCGCCCCCCGAGGAGGTGCCCTGCCCGCCCGGCTGCTGCACCGAATGCGTCGCATCGAAAATAACCGGCGCCTGCGTCGTGCGCTTGAGGATCGGCAGCGCGCGCATGTCGGAAACGAGCGTGTTGTAGCCGAACGACACGCCGCGCTCGGTCACCAGCACGTTACGATTTCCCGCCGCCGTGATTTTCGCGACCACGTTCTGCATGTCCCATGGCGCTAGGAACTGGCCCTTCTTCACATTAACCGCGCGGCCGGTCTTGGCGGCGGCGATCAGCAGATCGGTCTGCCGGCACAGGAAGGCGGGGATCTGCAACACATCCACGGCTTGCGCGACACGCGCGCATTGCGCCGCATCATGCACGTCGGTGAGCACCGGCAGTTTCAGGGTGTCGCGAATTTCAGCAAATATCGGGAGCGCCGCATCGAGGCCAATGCCGCGCTTAGCTGTAGCCGAGGTGCGGTTGGCCTTGTCGAACGAGGTCTTGTAGACGAGGCCGATGCCGACGCGCGCCGCGATCTCCTTGAGAGCCGAGGCCATCTCCAGCGCATGCGCGCGGCTTTCAAGCTGGCAAGGACCGGCGATCAGCGCCAGCGGCAAGGCATTGCCGAAGCGGACGGCGCCGATGGCGACAGTGGCGTTAGGAATCAGGTTTTGGTCCAAGACTCTCATCCTTGTGGAGCGGGACCATGAAGCGGGCCAGCCGCCCGGTCAACGGGCCGGTTCAAATACCAGCACGGCGCCCATGGCAGACTGCTGCCCGGCGGCTAATGCACGGCCGGAAAAGCGCAGGGCCGCCAGTCGCGCGCCAGCAGAGGCATCCGGCGCCGGCTGCCCAAAGCGGCGCTCGAAGGCCGCCGGCGTTGTCAGCTCGACGTCGCCACGTGGCAAATCGATCGTGAAACCGTCGCCTGTATCGCGCGCATTTTGGACGCCGGTAAAGGCCAGCAGGAAATCGCGATGCCGCGCCGGCTCCTCGGCCACCGCCACGACGCCCGCGATCTGCTCCACGCCATCGGCAGGTGGCGAAATGAATGTCTGGCGCCAGCATGTCGTCGGCAAACGCAAGTGAGAAGCCGACCTTCACCGCCGAGCCGTCCGGCCGTTTGCCCTCGCGCTCGAACCGCATCGCCTCCGAGCTAGCGGCGATTCCGGCCGCGCCGAACGCGGCCGCATCGGCAGCTGCGTCCTGCGATTCCAGAATCAACATCGACAACCCATCCCCGCGCTCGATGAAGTCGCGATTATAGGCGGCAAAAGGCGGCAAATATAATTGAAAACCCGTCGCTGCCCAATTTCTCGGGCTCAGCCAGCGTCAGCAGCTCGATGAAAAATCCCGGCAGCTGCACGATATGATTATGCGTGCCCCAGGGATGCTTGTTGCGCGCGCCGACGGTGAAGCCGAGCTCGCGATAGAGCGCCGCCGCCGCGTCGAGATCGCGCACGGCGTGAACGATGTGATCGAGGCCGCGAGCCATGACCATCCCGCCTACCGCTTCCGATTGGTATGCGCAGTATAGAAATTACACCAGTCGGCTCTGCTCCACCGCGGCTTCGACGAACGAGGCGAATAGCGGGTGCGGCTCGAACGGGCGCGACTTGAGCTCGGGATGGAATTGCACGCCGATGAACCAGGGATGATCGTCGTATTCGATGATCTCCGGCAGGATGCCGTCCGGCGACATGCCGGAGAAGCGCATGCCGCGCTGTTCGAGCCTTCCCTTGTAGGTGGTGTTGACCTCATAGCGGTGGCGGTGGCGCTCGGAAATATCCGTTTTGCCGTAGATCTGCGCGACGCGGCTGCCGCGCGTGAGCGTCGCCGGAAAGGCGCCGAGCCGCATGGTGCCGCCGAGATCGCCGCCAGCGGCGCGTCGCTCCAACTCGTTGCCCTTGAGCCATTCGGTCATCAGACCGACCACCGGCTCAGCTGTCGGGCCGAATTCGGTGGAGTTGGCCTGCTCGATGCCGCACAGATTGCGCGCGGCTTCCAGCACCGCCATCTGCATGCCGAAGCAGATGCCGAAATACGGCACGTGGCGCTCGCGCGCGAAGCGCGCCGCGCGGATTTTGCCTTCGGCGCCGCGCTGGCCGAAGCCGCCGGGCACCAGAATGCCGTTGACGTGCTCGAGGAACGGTGCCGGGTCCTCGTTCTCGAACACTTCCGACTCGATCCAGTCCAGATTGACCTTGACCTTGTTGGCGATACCGCCGTGCGACAGCGCCTCGATCAGCGATTTGTAGGCGTCCTTCAGGCCGGTGTATTTGCCGACGATGGCGATGGTCACATCGCCTTCCGGATTGCGCACGCGCTCGTTGATCAGCCGCCAGCGCGCGAGATCGGGCTCCGCCACCGGATCGAGGCCGAACGCCGCCAGCACTTCGCGATCGAGGCCGGCCTCGTGATAGGCCTCCGGCACGGCGTAGATGTTATCCACGTCGCGCGCTTCGATCACCGCGCTTTCGCGCACATTGCAGAACAAAGCGAGCTTGCGCCGTTCGCCCTCGGGGATATGGCGGTCGGTGCGGCACAGCAGCATGTCGGGCTGGATGCCGATCGAGCGCAGTTCCTTGACCGAATGCTGCGTCGGCTTGGTCTTGAGTTCGCCCGCGCTCGGGATGAATGGCAGCAGCGTGAGATGGATATAGACCGCGTGGTGGCGCGGCAGGTCGTTGCCCAATTGCCGGATCGCCTCGAAGAACGGCAGGCCTTCGATGTCGCCGACGGTGCCGCCGATCTCGCACAGCACGAAGTCGAAGCCGTCATTGCCCTCGCGGATGAAATCCTTGATGGCGTTGGTGACGTGCGGGATCACCTGGATGGTGGCGCCGAGATAGTCGCCGCGTCGCTCCTTGGCGAGGATATCCTGGTAGATGCGGCCGGTGGTGATGTTGTCCTGGCGCGTCGCCGGGCGACCGGTGAAGCGCTCGTAATGGCCGAGATCGAGATCGGTCTCCGCGCCATCGTCGGTGACGAACACCTCGCCGTGCTGATACGGCGACATCGTGCCGGGATCAACGTTGATATAGGGGTCGAGCTTGCGCAGCCGCACCTTGTAGCCGCGCGCCTGCAGCAGCGCGCCGAGCGCCGCGGACGCAAGACCCTTACCCAGTGAGGAAACCACGCCGCCGGTGATGAAGATGTACCGCGCCATGGGCCCTAACCTTTAGTGGCCGCGAATCGATTCGACGAGCGCGAAAAGCGAAAGGCCGCATTGCGCCTGTGTGCAGATCGGAAAAATTTTGTAGTCCCAAATAGTTGCATTGCTGTTTTCAAGTTTTAATTGAGAAGCCCTTTCGGGCTCCGCCGATCCACGCCAAGTCCCTAACGCCGAAGGGCCGGTTTCCCGGCCCCTCGTTGGAGTATTTTACTTCGACTGCGGTACCTGCGGCCCCGATGGGGTAGCCGGAGGCGTCGTGGGCGCGCCCTGCAGTTGCTTGAGCAGCCCGCCTCCCTCGCCGCCGCCCAGCGGCGCTGGCGCACCGGGTACGCTGGGCGCGCTCTGGCCGCCCGGGATGATCGAGGTCGGCTTGCGGTTGGAGGCGGCCAGAATCGACAGCATCAGGCTGGTCACGAAGAACAGGCCGGCGAGGATCGCGGTCGTGCGCGTGAGCATGTTGGTGGTGCCGCGGCTGGACATGAAGCCGCCGCCACCGCCGCTGCCGCCAATGCCAAGCCCGCCGCCCTCGGAGCGCTGCAGCAGCACCACCCCGATCAAGGAGAGCACCAACATCAGGTGGATGACAATGACCACGTGCTGCATGAAACCAAAACCCGTTCAATACCCAAGCCGGTCCGGGCGCTCCGCCCAGGCGGCGCCATGCCGTTCATATAGGAATTCGCCGCGGTCTCTACACGATAGTTCGGCGCATTTCCACCCTTGCTCCGGCTACACGTAAACCCTGGCAATACCGAGGAAATCCTCCGCTTTCAGGCTGGCGCCGCCGACCAGGGCGCCGTTCACATTGGCAATGGTGAGGAGCTCCTTGGCGTTGGAGGGTTTGACCGACCCGCCATAGAGGATGCGGAATTGGCCGCCGTCCACGCCATAGCGGTCGTTCAGCCGCTGGCGGATGAAGGCATGCACTTGCGCCACGTCGGCCGGGGTCGGCGTGAGGCCGGTCCCGATCGCCCAGACCGGCTCGTAGGCGATCACCAGATTGGCGGGCGTCGCGCCGTCGGGGAGCGAGCCGTCAAGCTGCCGGCCGACGACCGCGAGGGTTTTCCCCGCCTCGCGCTCGGCCCGCTGCTCGCCGACGCAGACAATAGCGGTCAGTCCTGCCCGCCGAGCCGCCAGCGCCTTGGCGCGCACCTGGGCGTCGGTTTCGTGATGGTCGGTCCGGCGTTCGGAGTGGCCGACGATGATGGCACGCGCGCCGGCGTCGGCCAGCATTTCGGCGGCGATGTCGCCGGTATGAGCGCCGGACGCCTCGGTGTGACAATCCTGCCCGCCGATCGCCACCGCCGAGCCGCGCGCTGCGGCGGCGAAATTCGCGATCAGCGGTGCCGGCGGGCACACCATCAGGTCGGCCTTACCGGCGAGCACCGCCGCGCCATCGATGATTTTCGCCAGCTCGCCCGCCGAGGCGGCAAGCCCGTTCATCTTCCAATTGCCCGCGACCAGCGGGGTCAAGTTGGCTGCCATGCTTTGGTCCTTTTCCGCGTGCGGTTATCAGAACCGCTGGCGCAGCGCCAGGGCCGGCCGGCCCGCCGCCGATCCCTCTTGAGTTGCAAGGAGTTGGCCTGCTCGTGTGACCCTAGCTGGCGGGTGATCTCTTGCGAAAACCGGTTCCCCCTTTTCGCGATCATGCGCTATGATGCCGGCCGCGCTTAGTGTTAAGAGCGCAATCACCCATTCACTCAGCCTTCACCATCGTCCAGGACGTAACGCGCGCATGCTACGCGGTATCCACAAAGCTTCCTCCAATTGGCTCGGCAAGACCGTCTTGTCGGTGATCATGGGCTTGCTGATCGTGAGCTTCGCGGTGTGGGGGATCGGCGATATTTTCCGCGGCTTCGGTCTCAACTCGGTGGCCAAGATCGGCAACACCGAAATTTCGATCGAGCAGTTCCGCCAGTATTACAGCGACAAACTGCAACAATTCTCGCGGCAGCTTGGCCGGCCGATCACGCCCGATCAGGCGCGCGGCCTCGGCCTCGACCGGCAACTGCTCGGGCAGTTGGTCGCAGAGACCGCGCTCGACGAGCAGTCGAAGAAGCTGCGCCTCGGCCTTGCCAATGCCGAGATCTCGCAGCGCATCACCAGCGATCCCAATTTCCGCGCGCCCAATGGCCAGTTCGACCGCGCGCGCTTCGAGCAGATCATCCGGCAGGCCGGTTACACCGAAGGCCGCTTTGTCGAAGAGCAGCGGCGCGTGACGCTGCGCCGGCAGATCGCGCAAAGCATCAGCGGCGGATTGATCGTGCCGGTGACCGCGCAGGCCGCGATCAATCAATATCAGAACGAGAAACGCAGCATCGAATACCTGGCGCTGGGTGCAGCGCAGGCCGGCGATATTCCGGCGCCGACGCCGGAAGTGCTGGGCAAATATTTCGACGAGCGCAAGGTTTTGTTCCGCGCACCCGAATATCGCAAGATCACGCTGCTCTCGCTGACGCCGGCCGACGTCGCCAAGCCCGATGCGGTGTCCGACGCCGACGCCAAGAGCTATTACGAGCAGAACAAGAACAGCTATGGCGCGCCCGAGCGCCGCGATCTGCACCAGATCGTGTTTCCCAATGCGGAAGAAGCCGCGGCCGCGCATGAGCGCATCACCAAGGGTCTAAGCTTCGCCGATCTCGCCAAGGAGCGCGGCTTGAAGGACAGCGATACCGATGTCGGCATGATGGCGAAATCCGATATCATCGACCCGGCCGTCGCCGATGCCGCCTTCGCGCTCAAGCCGGGTGACATCAGCGCGCCGGTCAAGGGCCGTTTCGGCACGGTGCTGCTGCAAGTGGGCAAGATAGAGCCGGGGCAGCAGAAGACCTACGAGGAAGCCGCACCCGAGATCAAACACGAGATCGCTCAGAGCCGCGCCAAGGCCGAAATCGGAAACTTGCGCGACAAGATCGAGGATGAGCGCGCCGCCGGTTCCACTCTTGCCGAGAGCGCCAAGAAGCTCGGACTTAAAGCCATCGCTATCGAGGCGATCGACCGCTCCGGCCGCAGCCCGGACGGCAAGCTGATTGCCGACCTGCCGAAGACGCCGGACGTGGTCAGCGCCGCCTTCGGCAGCGATGTCGGCATCGATACCGACGCGCTGCAACTGCCAAATGGCGGCTCGCTCTGGTACGACGTCGCCGGTATCACGCCCGCGCGCGACCGCACGCTCGACGAGGTGAAGGATCAGCTCGCGGCGCGCTGGCGCGACGACGAGATCGCGACGCGGCTGCAGGCTAAGGCCGACGAGATGGTCGGCAAACTCAAGGCCGGCACGGCGCTGGCGCAGCTGGCGAGCGAGGCCCGCCTCAAGGTCGAAACGGCAACCGACTTGCAGCGCAAAAAGCCGGCCGGCTTCGCGCCGGCCAAGCTGGTCGAGGCCGTGTTCAAAACGGCGAAAGGCACACCGGGCAGCGCCGAGGGCGACGCGCAGACGCAGCGTTTCGTCTACCGGGTGACCGACGTGATCGATCCCAAGCTCGACGCCGCCTCGCCGGAAGCCAAACAGCTTTCGACCACGCTGCAGAATGCCTATGCCGACGACATCATCGGCGAATATATCGCGCGGCTCGAAAACGATCACGGTGTCACCATCAACCAGTCGGCGTTGAACCAGGTCGTCGGCGGCGGCACCGCCAATCGATAATTAGAACCCATGCAGATCGAGCCGTCGGAAAACGCATTCGCGGAAACGTACGGCCGCGGACAGGCGCAGGTGGTGTGGACCACGCTGGTCGCCGACTTAGAGACGCCGGTCTCGGCGTTTCTCAAGCTCGGCGGCGGCAAGCCGATGAGCTTTCTGCTGGAGTCGGTCGAAGGCGGCGCGGTGCGCGGCCGTTATTCGATCATCGGGCTCGAGCCGGATCTGATCTGGCGCGCGAACGGCGCGCGGGCGGAAGTCAATCGGACCGCGCGCGCCAAGCCCGGTGCGTTCGGGCCCTGCCCCGAGCCGCCGCTCAAGGCGCTGCGCACGCTGATCGCGGAAAGCCGCATCGAGTTGCCCGACAGCCTGCCGCCGATGGCGGCCGGCGTGTTCGGCTATCTCGGCTACGACATGGTGCGGCTGATGGAGGAGTTAGCCCCGCCCAATCCGGACCCGATCGGTATTCCCGATGCCGTGCTGGTGCGGCCGACCATCATCGTGGTGTTCGACGCGGTGAAGGATTCGATCACCGTGGTGACGCCGGTGCGTCCGGAAAATAGTGTCGACGCCAAGACCGCCCTCACCCGCGCCATCGAGCGCCTGTCCGGCATTGTCGAGAGTCTAGACCGGCCGCTCGACAAATCGCTGGTCGAGTACGACGCCGGCCCGCTCGACGTAGCCCCGAAATCCAACACCACGCCCGCCGACTACAAAGCGATGGTGCTCAAGGCCAAGGACTACATCGCCGCCGGTGACGCGTTCCAGATCGTGCTGGCGCAGCGCTTCGAGACGCCGTTCACGCTGCCGCCGTTCTCGCTCTATCGCGCGCTGCGGCGGACCAATCCGTCGCCCTACCTCTACTTCCTCGACTTCGGCAGCTTCGCGGTCGCCGGTTCGAGTCCCGAAATTCTCGTCAAGGTGAGCGGCGACGTCGTGACCATCCGTCCGATCGCCGGCACGCGTCCGCGCGGTGCTACGCCGCACGAGGACAAGGCGCTGGAAGAAGAGTTGCTCGCCGATCCGAAGGAGCGCGCCGAGCATCTGATGCTGCTCGATCTCGGGCGCAACGACGTCGGCCGCGTCGCCAAGATCGGCACGGTCACCGTCACCGATCAGTTCTACGTCGAGCGCTACAGTCACGTCATGCACATCGTCTCCAACGTCGAGGGCAAGCTGCATCCCGACCGCGACGCGCTCGATGCGCTCGCTGCCGGCTTTCCCGCCGGCACCGTGTCGGGCGCGCCGAAAGTTCGCGCCATGCAGATCATCGACGAACTGGAGAAGGAAAAGCGCGGACTTTACGCCGGCTGCGTCGGCTATTTTTCCGCCGCCGGCGAGATGGACACCTGCATCGTGCTGCGCACCGCGCTCATCAAGAACGGCACCATGTATGTGCAGGCCGGCGCCGGCATCGTCGCCGACAGCAATCCCGACACCGAGCAGCAGGAATGCGTCAACAAGGCGAAGGCCCTGTTCCGCGCCGCCGAGGAAGCCCGCCGCTTCGCCAGCACCGCCAAGCGCGGGCAGTAGGCCAGCCCGCCGTCAGGGAAGGTAATAGAACGGGTTCGGCAGCTTGTAGGCCCGCTCGGCGTAGCCGCCGTCGAGATCGCTCTGCTGATCGCCGACATTGACGATGATGCTGTAGCCCTGCGCGGCGATTTTCTCGCGTTCGCTCGACTTGTAGCCGGCAACCGACAAGTTGCCCGCTGAAGCTGGACGCAACACGAGGCCGTCCCACGCGGCAAAGCCTGCACTCTGCAGGTTTTTCACCGTCGCATCGCGCAGCTTTTCCCCCTCGTGCCGGCCGGTGATGAAAAACACCGCCACCTTGTGCGCCTTCGCCGCCTTGAACAGCGACAAAGTGCCGGGGATCGCCTTGGCGCTCGCGCTCAAGACCCAGTTGTCGAACCCGCAGGGACCTTTGGGCAGACGATCGCAGGGAACGTCCTGGATATATCCGAAGTCGTTGGCGAGTTCCTGCGGAAGGTTAGACAACGACGTCTCGTCGAGATCCAGCACGAGGGCGGACTTCGACACCTCGGCTGCACGTTTCTCGACATAGCTCTGCGCGTCTGCCAGCACCGTGGTGAGCTCGCTGTCATAGGCGCCGGAGCAGGCATAGAAATAGACTTGCCGCTTGAGCTGGCCGAGATTGATCGGCTGGGTGACGTCCAGCGATTGCGGCTGATAGCTTTGCGTGCAGGCGGACGCCAGCGTGTCGGCACGCACGCTTCCTGCGTAGGCCGTGACCAGCAGGCCTGCCGCGAGGACCGTCCTGGCGATTCCACGCGCCAGGGGGGCTATCGCTGAGAAATTTTGGTTCAACGCGGACGTGATGCGAGGCATGGCAATCTTCCTGAGATGGTATTGGGTAGTGTGGGGCATCATAGCCAGCAAAGTTGCCTAACTGTGACCTTGTATCTGCGCGCCGCCACTCGGGTTCGCGCTCGGCCTTGACCGCTCCCACAGCGCGCGTCTAAGACCTTGAGCGGGCTTAAAAACATGATCGTTTTGATCGACAACTACGACAGCTTCACCTTCAACCTGGTCCATTACCTGGGCGGGCTGGGGGCGGACGTCGTCGTGCATCGCAACGATAAGATTTCCGTCCCCGACGTGATGGCGTTTGAGCCCGATGCCATCGTGCTGTCGCCCGGCCCTTGCACGCCGAACGAGGCTGGCATCTGCCTCGATCTCATCAGCAAGGCGGCGCCGAGCATTCCGATCCTCGGCGTCTGTCTCGGTCATCAGGCAATCGGCCAGGCCTTCGGCGGCAAAGTCGTGCGCGCACCGGTGCCGGTGCATGGCAAATTGTCCGAAATTCGTCACACCAACACCGGCGTGTTCCGCGGCATCAACGGACCATTCAAGGCGACGCGCTATCATTCGCTGGTGCTCGATCGCGCCAGCATGCCGCGCGAGCTCACCGTCAACGCCGAAACCGATGATCATCTGGTGATGGGGCTTGCGCATGCCAGCTTGCCGGTGCACGGCGTGCAATTCCATCCCGAGAGCATCGCGTCCGAACATGGCCGTCTGCTGCTGAAGAATTTTCTCGATCTCGCCGCCGCCTGGAACGCGCAACGCGGCCGGCGGTCGAGCGCAGCGCCGGCCCGCGCGTCTGCCCCCGCACAAAAATCCCCCGAACATTTGGCGAGTTGAGGGGTAGCCGGTGGCCGACGATTTCAAAGCACTCATCGCCAAGGTCGCGACTGGCGCCTCGCTCACGCGCGACGAAGCCGCCAATGCCTTCGACCGCATGATGTCGGGCGAAGCCACGCCCTCGCAGATGGGCGGGCTCTTGATGGCGCTGCGCGTGCGTGGGGAAACCGTGGACGAGCTCACCGGCGCGGTCACCACCATGCGTGCCAAGATGCTGGCCGTGAAAGCACCGCCCGACGCGATCGACGTCGTCGGCACCGGCGGCGACGCCTCCGGCTCGTTCAACATCTCGACTTGCGCCGCGTTCATTGTCGCGGGCGCTAGCGTGCCGGTGGCCAAGCACGGCAATCGCGCGCTGTCGTCGCGTTCCGGCGCCGCCGACGTGCTGCAAGCGCTCGGCGTCAAGATCGATCTTTCGCCCGACCAGGTCGGCCGTTGCATCCGCGAGGCCGGCATCGGCTTCATGTTCGCGCCCGCGCATCATCCCGCGATGAAGAATGTGGGGCCCACCCGCGTCGAGCTCGGCACCCGCACCATCTTCAATCTGCTGGGGCCGCTGTCGAACCCGGCAAGCGTGAAGCGGCAGATGATCGGCACGTTTTCCAAGCATTGGATCGTGCCGATGGCGCAGGTGCTCAACAATCTCGGCTCGGAATGCGTCTGGGTCGTGCACGGCTCCGACGGCCTCGATGAGATCACGACTTCCGGTCCCACCAGCGTGGCCGCGCTGGAGAACGGCAAGGTGCGCACCTTCGAAGTCACGCCCGAAGATGCCGGCTTGGCCCGCGTCAAGCCGGAAGCGTTGCGCGGCGGCGATGGCGTGCAGAACGCCAAGGCGCTGCTCGACGTGCTCAAGGGCAAGCCGGGTCCGTTCCGCGATGTGTCCATCCTCAATGCCGCCGCTGCGCTTATCGTTGCCGGCAACGCCAAGGATTTGAAGGAAGGCGCCGCGCTGGCGGCCAAATCGATCGACAGCGGTGAGGCCGAAGGCAGCCTTGACCGCCTGATTGCGGTGTCCAACGCCGCGGAGATGTGACGTGTCGGACATCCTCGCCAAGATCGAAGAATACAAGCGCGAGGAGATCGCTAGCGCAAAACGCGCGCGCCCGCTCGCCACTCTTGAAGCCGAAGCAAAAGCCGCTTTACCTCCGCGCGGTTTCGTGCGCGCGATCGAGCGCCGCATTGCGAGCGGCGCCTACGCGCTGATCGCCGAGATCAAGAAGGCGAGCCCGTCGAAGGGCCTGATCCGCGCCGATTTCGATCCGCCGCAGCTCGCCAAGGCCTATGAAGCCGGCGGCGCCACCTGTCTGTCCGTGCTCACCGATTCGCCGTCGTTCCAGGGCCAGCCGGAATTCTTGAGCGCAGCGCGCAACGCCACCGCGCTGCCCGCTCTGCGCAAGGATTTCATCTACGAGCCCTATCAGGTGGTGGAATCGCGCGCGCTCGGCGCCGATTGCATCCTGATCATCATGGCGGCGGTTGACGATGCGGCGGCGAAGGCGATCGAGGATGCGGCCTTCGCCTATGGCATGGACGTGCTGGTGGAAGTGCACAACGAGGAGGAGCTTGCGCGCGCGCTCAGGCTCGAGTCGCGTCTCATCGGCATCAACAATCGCGACCTGCGCAGCTTTGAGACTTCGCTGACGGTGAGCGAGCGGCTGGCGCCGAAGATTTCACGCGAGCACATCGTCGTCGCCGAAAGCGGCCTCAACACGCCGGCCGATCTGGCCCGGCTCGCGCACATCGGCATCTCGACGTTCCTGGTCGGCGAAAGCCTGATGCGGCAGCCCGACGTCACCGCGGCAACCCGCGCATTGCTCGCACGCGCGCCGCGCCGCGCCGCGGCGGAGTGAACCATGGCGCGCGGCAAAAAACTCGTCGCGCGGCGTCCGAAGAAAACGGCGAAGCCGGCTCCGATGCTCGCCAACGCCGAGCTCACCCATATCGACCACCGCGGCGAAGCGCGCATGGTCGATGTCACCGCCAAGAGCACCACCGAACGGCTTGCCGTTGCGGAGGGCCGCGTGATCATGCGCAAGCAGACGCTCGACGTGGTGCTCGCGGGCAATGCCATGAAGGGCGACGTGCTGGGCGCCGCGCGCGTTGCCGGCATTATGGCGGCCAAGCGCACGCACGGGTTGATCCCGCTCTGCCATCCGCTGCCGATCACCAAGGTCGAGGTCGAGATCAATCCGGAGCACAGCCTGCCCGGCTTCCTGGTGCGAGCCACGGTGAAGGTGACCGGGCAGACCGGCGTCGAGATGGAAGCGCTCACGGCGGTATCGATCGCGTGTCTCACCATCTATGACATGGTCAAAGCGATCGAGCGCGGCATGCGCATCGAAGGCATTCGTCTGCTCGAGAAGCGCGGCGGCAAATCCGGCGACTATCACGTGGAGGATTAGCGCATGATCCCGAAGAGTAGGAACCGGTTTTCGGAAAAGATCATGCGCCATGAGGATTGCCCGTGACGCTGATGCCGGTCGCCGAAGCGTTGCAGCGCGTGCTCGCCGTGGCGAGCGCGTTGCCGGCCGAAACGGTTGCGCTCAACGACGCGCTCGGCCGCGTGCTCAACGACGACATGGCCGCGCTGCGCACCCAGCCGCCGGCCGCGGTCTCCGCGATGGATGGCTATGCCGTGCGCGCAGCCGACGTCGGCTTGGCGCCGGTCACGCTCACGCTGATCGGCGAAGTCGCCGCCGGCCATCCCTTCGAAGGTGAGGTCGGCGCCGGACAAGCCGCGCGCATTTTCACCGGCGGCGTGATGCCGGCGGGTGCCGATACCGTGGTGATCCAGGAGCTCACCGCGCGCGAAGGCGACGCGGTCACGATCCAGAAGCCGACCGCCAAGGGCCGCAATGTACGCGACCAGGGCATCGACTTCGCGAAAGACCAGATCCTGCTCCGCAAAGGCCGCCGGCTCACCGACCGCGACCTGATGCTGGCCGCTGCCATGAACCATCCGACTGTGCGCGTGCACCGGCGGCCCAAGGTGGCGGTGCTTGGCACCGGCGACGAGCTGGTGCCACCCGGCAGCACGCCGGGTCCGGGCGAGATCGTCTATTCCAACGGTTTTGCCCTCATCGCGATGGCGCGCAGCGAAGGCGCCGAGGTCATCGATCTCGGCATCGCCCGCGACCGCATCGAGGACATCGCGGCGGCGGTCCGGCGCGCCCGCGACTGGGGCGCCGATATCCTGCTCACCAGCGGCGGCGCCTCGGTCGGCGAGCATGATCTGGTGCAGCGAGCGCTGGCGTCCGAGGGACTTGAGCTGTCGTTCTGGCGGGTGGCGCTGCGCCCCGGCCGGCCGATGATGCATGGCCGGCTAGGCGCCATGCAGGTGCTAGGCGTGCCGGGGAACCCGGTATCGTCCTATGTCTGCGCCTTCCTGTTCCTGGTGCCGCTGATCCGGCGGCTCTGCGGCCGCGATGACGTCGAGCGCGCCCCTGAGATGGCCCGCCTCGCCTGCGATCTGCCGGCCAATGACGGGCGGGCCGATTACATGCGCGCAACGCTGAGCCCCGGTCCGGATGGCCCGATAGCGACCCCGCTGCCGGTCCAGGACAGTTCCCTCATGGCGCCCTTGGCCAAGGCCGACTGCCTGTTGATCCGCGAGCCGAATGCGCCGGCGGCCCCCGCCGGTTCACACTGCGTCATCCTTAAGCTCGCCCTGTAGCGGCCTTTCGCATTTTTCACTCCAAATTAAATGGTTGCGGAACACATATCGAACAGATAGTGTTCGTTCATGATTTGTTTCTGGCCGGTTGCCCTTCTGGGCCCCCGGCCGCGACGGGAGAGAGACAGATGCTGACCCGCAAGCAGTTCGAGCTCCTGCGCTTCATCCACGAGCGGGTGACCGAATCGGGCGTGCCGCCGTCCTTTGACGAGATGAAGGACGCCCTCGACCTGCGCTCCAAATCGGGCATCCACCGGCTGATCACCGCCCTGGAAGAGCGCGGCTTCATCCGCCGCCTGCCCAACCGCGCGCGCGCCATCGAGGTCATTAAGCTGCCGGCCTCGGTCGCCCATGGCATCAGCGGTGGACGCTCGCGCGGCTTCACCCCCAGCGTGATCGAGGGCGACCTCGGCCGGGTGCGGGCTGCCGCCGAGGGCGACGACAGCACTCGCTCGATCGCGGTACCGGTCATGGGCCGCATCGCCGCCGGCACGCCGATCGAGGCGATCCAGACCCGCAGCCATGTCATCAACATGCCGCCCGACCTGCTGTCGGCCGGCGAGCACTTCGCCCTGGAAGTGCGCGGCGATTCCATGATCGAGGCCGGCATCCTGGATGGCGATATCGCGCTGATCCGCCGCTCCGAGGCGGCCGAGACCGGCGACATCGTGGTGGCGCTGATCGACGACGAGGAAGCCACGCTGAAGCGGTTCCGCCGCCGTGGCGCCTCGATCGCGCTTGAACCGGCCAATCCGGCCTACGAAGTGCGCATCCTGCCGCCCAACCGCGTGCGCATCCAGGGTAAGCTGGCAGGCCTGTTCCGCCGCTACTAACCTAATCTCCCGCCTCCAGATCGTCCGTCCGCGGCGTCGCGTCGCGTGACGCCGGCCGCGTCGGCGCCTGCGCGGCTTCGGCAGGCTCACGTGGGCTACGCGCCCAGGGCCGCTCGTAACCTGGCCGGCGGGCGGCGCTTTGCTCGAAACGGTCGCCGGTCCAGCGCAGCGCCATCGCCCCATTGCCGCGCCACGCCTTGCGGTCGAGCAAGAGCGCGGCGCAGTCCCCGGGCGCCTCGCGGGCGCTGACCACCACAGCGGCACGCGTGCAATCCTCGGCGAAGGCTTCCGCCGACAAGGCCATCGACACCAGTCGGCCATCCGCCAGCCGCCCGATGCAGCCGGCGGCATCGCAACGCACGCCGTCATGCAGGGCGGCGTCCTTCACGGTGCGGGCGTCGCCGTCGGCGGCGAGCCATTCCTTGATCGCGAAGGTGTCGCAGCCGCTGTGCAGCACGGAAGCCGCCCAGCAGGGCCACGCACGGCCGCGACCTGGCCGTCGCCCGCCACCAGCACATCGGGCCGCGGTGCTGTGACCGCCCACAGGCTTGCGGCGAGCGCCAGCACCGCCCCGCTCCAGCGCAACGGCGTGCGCAGCAGACACAGCAGCAGCAACCCGCCTGTGCCCAGCAATAGGGGGCCGCTGCCGAAGGCCTGGATGCGGCCGACCGCGCCGGGAAGGCTCGTCACCCACAGCGCCACCGCGATCATCCAGTCGAGGCCGTCGCCCATCAGCCGCCAAAAGATCGCATCGAAGCCAAACGGCATCGCCAGCACGCCGAGAATACCCATCGGCATCACCCAGGCCGACACCACCGGCATGGCCAGCAGATTGGCGATCACGCCATAGGGCGCCAGACGATGGAAGTGATAGGCGGCATAGGGCGTGGTCGCGAGACCGGCGACCAGCGACGCGAGGATGAGCCCGGCGATTTCGCGCCCTCCCCACAGCGCCACGCGCGCGCCGAGCGATGAGTCGGCATTGGCGCGCCACGGCAGGCCGTATTGATAGGCCGCGATAAGTGCGAGCGTCGCCGCAAACGACATCTGGAAGCTCGGATGCACGACCGATTCAGGCGCCAGCAGCAGCACACCGAACGCCGCGACCGTGAGCGTGCGGAACGTCAGCGCCGGCCGGTCTACCATGACGCCGGCCAGCACGATCGCGATCATGATGAACGAGCGCTGGGTCGCCACCTCGGCGCCCGACAGCAGCAGATAGAACGCCGCGGCGAGCAGCGCACCGCCAGCCGCCCATTTCTTGATCGGATGGCGGCTGGCGAGCGACGGGATCAATGCCAGCCCTGCCCGAATGAAGAAGAAGACCACGCCCGCGACCACCGCCATGTGATAGCCGGAGATCGACAGCACATGGGCGAGGCTCGATATATACATCGCGTCGTTGACCGGCGTCGTTATCGCGTCGCGCTTGCCGGTGATCAGCGCCGACGCGATCGATCCGCGGTCGCCCGGCACCACGGCGCCGATGCGCTTGTCGATCGCTTCCCGCAAGGCATCGATAAACGACGCGTAGCGCAGCCAGACGCCGGGCATGACCGGCGCCGCCACGGTCCTGATCGCACCGAGCGCATAGCTGGAGGCGCCGATGCGCTGGAAATACATATCGCGCGCGAAGTCGTAGCCGCCGGGCCTTAAGGGAGCCAGTGGCGGCGACAGATGCGCCTTGAGCTCGACAAAGCTGCCGACCGCCGGCGCCGTGCCCTTGCGCACCGCGACCCGGACGCGATCGGGCGCTTCCGCGAGGCGCCGTCCTTCGAAGCGATGCACGCGTATCACGACGCGGTCGCTGCGCTCGCGTTCCTCGCGGATTTCGACGAAGCCTGCGAGCATCACGCTCGATGCCGGGACCTGCAACACCGGATGCGCGATACGCACGGTCCTGAGCGTCGCGGTGGCAAAGCCGGCGGCGATGGCGGCTAAGCCGAGCGCGAGCGGAAAGCCGACCGCACGCCGGCGCGCCGCAAATGCGACCGCGATCCCGGCGAACGCCAGTGCCGACGCCGCCCACCAGGCCGGTTCGCGACCCGCGGTGAAATAACCGACGATGCCGAAGCCGAAGGCGACCGGCAGCCAGGGCACCAGCCGCCCGGGCGCGACTTCGGCCAACGCCCATTGCGAGACCAGGCGGCGCAGCCCGCCGGCAATATCGGCCAACCCGGCCGGCAGCATGAATCCGGCGCGCCGCCGCGCGGCGTCGATATCCGCCGCCCAGGCCTTGCCTGTCCAAGTCTTGGCGCGCGTTCGCGGCTTCTTGTCTCGGGCGTCTTCTTGGGCGTTATTTTGGACCATGGCGCGGCGCCCCCCCGACGCTCACGTCAATCGGGCACCATGGTACACCAGCCACAGGTTGTGGCTAGGTTGTGGTTATGCGTTACGTCCAACCCTCAGCCGGCGGCTTTTTCCTTGGCCTGGTCCTTGGCCTGATCCTTCGCCCAGGTGTCGCGCAGACCGATGGTGCGGTTGAATATCGGCCGCTCAGGCGTCGACTCCCTGTCACGGCAGAAATAGCCCTGCCGTTCGAATTGCACCGGCTTTTCGATCTCGGCGTCGAGAATCGCCGGCTCGAGCCGCGCGCCGCTCAACAGCTCGAGCGAATTCGGATTGAGATCGGCGGTGAAATTTTCGCCGCCACTCGGATCGGGCCTGGTGAACAACGGATGGTAGAGCCGCACTTGCGCCGAAACCGAATGCGCCGTCGACACCCAATGGATCGTCGCCTTCACCTTGCGGCCGTCCGGCGCGTTGCCGCCCTTGGTCGCGGGATCGTAGCTGCAACGAAGCTCGATCACTTCGCCCTTAGCGTTCTTCACGACCTCGCGGCAGGTGATGAAAAAAGCGTAGCGCAGCCGCACCTCGGTGCCGGGCGATAGCCGATAAAATTTTTTCGGCGGGTTCTCCATGAAGTCGTCTTGCTCGATATAGAACTCGCGGGAAAATTTAATCTTGTGCGTGCCCGCCGCCGGATCGTCCGGGTTGTTGACCGCGTCCAAGTCCTCCGATTGGCCGTCCGGGTAATTCTCGATCACGACTTTGAGCGGCCGCAGCACCGCCATGCGCCGCAGCGCGGTTTTGTTGAGCGCCTCGCGCACCGAGAATTCGAACATGCCGGCGTCCACCACGCTGTTGGCCTTGGAAACGCCGACGCGCTTGATGAAATCGCGGATCGCTTCCGGCGGCACGCCGCGCCGGCGCAAGCCGGCCAGCGTCGGCATGCGCGGATCGTCCCAGCCGGTGACGTGGCCACCGCGCACCAGCTCGGTAAGCACGCGCTTGGACAGCACGGTGTAGGTCAGATTGAGCCGCGCGAATTCGTACTGATGCGGCTGCGCCGGCACCTTCAGATTGGCGATGAACCAATCGTAGAGCGGCCGATGGTCCTCGAATTCGAGCGTACAGATCGAATGGGTAATGCCCTCGATCGCGTCGGACTGGCCGTGCGCGAAGTCGTAGCTCGGATAGATCTTCCAGGTCGCCCCGGTGCGCGGATGGTTGGCATCCAAAATCCGGTACAGCACCGGGTCGCGCAGATTGATGTTGCCCGACGTCATGTCGATCTTGGCGCGCAGCACCCGCGCGCCGTTGGGGAATTCTCCGGCGCGCATCCGGCGGAACAGGTCCAGGTTCTCCTCCACGCTGCGGTCGCGGAACGGGCTGTTCTGTCCGGCCTCGGTGAGCGTGCCGCGCGTGCCGCGCATCTCGTCCTGGGTCTGGTCATCCACATAGGCTTTGCCGGTGCGGATCAGATCCTCGGCCCAGCCGTAGAGCCGCTCGAAATAGTCCGAGGCGTGATAAAGGTGCTTGCCCCAATCGAAGCCGAGCCAGCGCACGTCGCGCTCGATGGCGTCGATATATTCCTGCTCTTCCTTCGTGGGATTGGTATCGTCGAAGCGCAGATGACAGCGGCCGCCGAATTCCTCCGCAATGCCGAAATTCAGACAGATCGACTTGGCATGGCCGATATGAAGGTATCCGTTCGGCTCGGGCGGAAAGCGGGTGACGACCTGCTTGATGCGCCCGGCGTCGAGATCGGCCTTGACTATGTCGCGGATGAAGTCGCGGCCGACCTCCTCCGTCCCTGGAACACCAGTTGCCTTATCGTCCTGCGCCATGCTTCCTCGACTCTGCGTTCAACCCTATGATGCGACTCGGCCGCGATCAGGCGGCCTATGCCACCCCGCCGTTCACGGCGGCTTGTGCCATGACGTGCCGCTCGGCTCAATGTCAATTGCGCTGACACCTTTCCCCGCAACTTTCCCCGCAACTGTGGTACACGCCCGGCGATGACCGAGCCTGTCGTCACCCGATTTGCGCCTTCCCCCACCGGCTTCCTCCATATCGGCGGCGCCCGCACGGCGCTTTTCAATTGGCTCTATGCGCGCAACCGCGGTGGCAAGATGCTGCTGCGGATCGAGGATACCGACCGCGAGCGTTCGACCTCGGCCGCCATCGCCGCCATCATCGACGGGCTGACCTGGCTGGGGCTGACCTGGGACGGCGACATCGTGTTCCAGTTCACGCGCGCGGCCCGCCACCGTCAGATTGCCGAACAGCTGCTCGCCGCCGGCAAGGCCTATCACTGCTATGCCTCGCCGGAGGAACTCACCGAGATGCGCGAGGCCGCCCGCCGCGAGGGCCGCTCCAAGCTCTATGACGGACGCTGGCGCGACCGCGACCCGTCCGAGGCGCCGCCGGGCGTCAAGCCGGTGATCCGCCTCAAGGCTCCCCAAACCGGCGAGACCGTGATCGAGGACCAGGTGCAGGGCCGCGTGGTCTGGCAGAATTCCGACCTCGACGACCTGGTGCTGCTGCGCTCCGACGGCACGCCCACCTACATGCTGGCCGTGGTGGTGGACGACCACGACATGAGCGTCAGCCATATCATCCGCGGCGACGACCACCTCACCAACGGCGCCCGCCAGAAGCACATCTACGAAGCGCTCGGCTGGAACGTGCCGATCATGGCGCATATCCCCCTGATCCACGGGCCGGACGGCTCCAAGCTGTCCAAGCGCCACGGCGCGCTCGGGGTCGACGCCTACCGGGCCATGGGCTACCTGCCGGCGGCCATGCGCAACTACCTGGTCCGGCTCGGCTGGGCGCATGGCGACCAGGAGACTTTCACCACCGAGGAGATGGTGGCGGCCTTTGACCTGCCGCAGATCGGACGCTCGCCGGCCCGCTTCGATTTTGCCAAGCTCGAAAACCTCAACGGGCACTACATCCGGACGACCAACGACGCCGACCTGATCGCCATCCTCGAGCAGCTGCTGCCGCATATCGCCGGCGGACAGGACCTCGCCAGCAAAATGACGCCGGGCTTACGCACCAAGCTGCTCGCCGCTATGCCGGGCTTGAAGGAGCGCGCTAAGACTTTGGTCGAGTTGTTCGACGCCTCCCGCTTCCTGTGGGCGAGCCGCCCGCTCGACATCAACGACCAGGCCAAGGTCGTGCTCACGCCTGAGGCGAAAGCCCTGATCGGCGCGCTGCTGCCGGAGCTCGAAGCCGTCACCGACTGGACCGTTACGGCGGTCGAGGCGGTGGTGCGGCCCTTTGCCGAGCGTTCGGGCCTCAAACTCGGCGCCGTGGCACAACCATTACGGGCCGCGCTCACCGGGCGGACCACCTCGCCGCCGATCTTCGACGTGCTGGCCGTACTCGGCCGGGACGAGAGCCTGGCGCGCCTGCGCGACCAGGCCAGCGCCGGAACGCCCTAGATTTTTGCTCCAGATCAATGACGGGAGTCATGCCTGTATGACAGGCAGGATCGCTGTTTGCGCTGTCTTGCAGCCCACACTTGAATGGGCTACCCAAAATGCGGCCGGAACCCCATACGCCCGACCCGGCGTCACGGTTTCCCGGCCACACGATTTTCTAGCGTACCGCTCGCTGCCAATTCGAGGGTTCGACCATGGACGCCAAGACTGACGCCGACAAAAAATCCGGTACCATCACCGTCGGCAACAAAAACTGGGACTTCCCGGTCTACAGCGGCACAATCGGGCCGGACGTGATCGACATCGCCAAGCTCTACGGCGAGAGCGGCATCTTCACCTACGACCCCGGCTTCACCTCGACGGCGAGCTGCGAGTCCAAGATCACCTATATCGACGGTGACGAAGGCATCCTGCTCTATCGCGGCTATCCGATCGACCAGCTCGCCGAGCACGGCGATTTCCTGGAGACTTGCTACCTCCTGCTGTACGGCGAATTGCCGACACCGTCGCAAAAGCACGATTTCGACTATCGCGTCACTCGGCACACCATGGTGCACGAGCAGATGGCCCGGTTTTTCCAGGGTTTCCGGCGCGACGCCCATCCGATGGCGGTGATGACCGGCTGCATCGGCGCGCTGTCGGCGTTCTATCACGACTCCACCGACATCTCGGATCCGCATCAGCGCATGATCGCCTCGCTCCGCATGATCGCGAAGGTGCCGACGCTGGCGGCCATGGCCTACAAATATTCGATCGGCCAGCCGTTCATCTATCCGAAGAACGAGCTCGACTACGCCTCGAACTTCCTGCGCATGTGCTTCGCCGTGCCGAGCGAGGACTACAAGGTAAACCCGGTGCTGGCGCGCGCCATGGACCGCATCTTCATCCTGCACGCCGACCACGAGCAGAACGCCTCGACCTCGACCGTGCGGCTGGCCGGCTCATCGGGCGCCAATCCGTTCGCCTGCATCGCCGCCGGCTGCGCCTGCCTGTGGGGCCCCGCGCATGGCGGCGCCAACGAAGCCGCGCTCAACATGCTGCGGGAGATCGGCAGCGTCAATCGCATCCCGGAATTCGTCAAGCGCGCGAAAGACAAGAACGATTCGTTCCGGCTGATGGGCTTCGGCCACCGCGTCTACAAGAACTACGATCCGCGCGCCAAGATCATGCAGAAGACCTGCCATGAGGTGCTGACCGAGCTCGGCATCAAGGACGATCCGCTGCTCGACGTCGCCATGGAGCTCGAGAAGGTCGCGCTGCACGACGAGTATTTCCTGGAAAAGAAGCTTTATCCCAACATCGACTTCTATTCGGGCATCACGCTCAAGGCGATGGGCTTCCCCACCACCATGTTCACCGTGTTGTTCGCGCTCGCGCGCACGGTCGGCTGGATCGCGCAGTGGAAGGAAATGATCGAGGATCCGAAGCAGAAGATCGGCCGCCCGCGCCAGCTCTACACCGGCGCCACGCGGCGGGATTACGCGCCGATTTCGCGGCGCAAATAGTCTCTCGGATAGTTTTGCGGTGGGGGCGGTTAGCCGCCCTTTCCGTTTGTGGCGCCGCCATTGAGCTTGGGCGCCTTGGCGCCGTCATAGGCCCAGGTCACATAGACACCGGCCCAAGTGAAGCCGCCGCCGAAGGCGGCCAGCAGCAGGCGGTTGCCGGCTTTGAGCTTCGGTTCGTAGTCCCACAGGCAGAGCGGAATGGTGGCATTGGTGGTGTTGCCATATTTGTGGATGGTCACCATCACCTTTTCCATCGGGATGCCCATGCGTTCGGCGGTCGACTCGATGATGCGATTGTTGGCCTGGTGCGGCACCAGCCAGTCGATCATGTCGCCGCGCAGATTGTTGCGCGCCATGATCTCGCCGGCGACCTCCGCCATGCGCGCGATGGCAAATTTGTAGACTGCCGCGCCTTCCTGATGCACGTAGTGCAGGCGCTTAGCCACCGTTTCAGCGCTCGCCGGCATGCGGCTGCCGCCCGCCTTCTGATGCAGATGGATCATGCCGGCGCCGTCGGAACGGATCAGCGAGTCCATGATGCCGTAGCCGCTCTCGCTCGGCTCGAGCAGCACGGCGCCGGCGCCGTCGCCGAACAAAACGCAAGTCGCGCGGTCGGTGTAGTCGATGATCGACGACATCTTGTCGGCGCCGACCACCACCACCTTGCGCGCGGTGCCGTTGGCGATGAATTGCGAGGCGATGGTAAGCGAATAGAGAAAGCCCGAGCAGGCCGCCTGCACGTCGAAGCTGCCGATATTGCGCACGCCGACCATGTCGCAGATCAGATTGGCGGTGGACGGGAACTGCATGTCCGGCGTGGTGGTGGCGCAGATCAGCAGATCGACCTCGTCAGGCTTGGTGCCGGTCTTTTCCAGCAGCCCGCGCACCGCTTCCGCCGCCATGTGCGAGGTGCCGAGCCCCTCGCCTTTCAGGATGTGCCGCTCCTTGATGCCGCTGCGCTCGGTGATCCAGGCGTCGCTGGTGTCCACCATGCGCGCCAGTTCCGCATTGGTGAGCAGGTCCGGCGGCAAATAGCCGTGGACGGCGGTGATCGCGGCGCGGGCGGGCAAGGTCAAAGGCGGGATTCCAGACTGTCGGCCATGGCATACGGCTATTCGAGCGGAAAAACTACGCCCTTGGCGGCACCGACGCCACTGCCTCGCGTTTAGGTTGGTTAAGGGCGCCGGCGCAATCCAGGGCCACCGTGGCGGCGCGGTCGCTGGGCGCGGCCTTACCGTTATCCATGAGCCCATCGAGGCGGCCGAAGGCTTCGACCTGCCGCTGCCGCTCCGGCGTCTCGCCCAGCAGCGGCAGCAGCGCCTCGGCAAGGTGTTCGGCCGTGCAGTCCCGCTGCAAGAATTCCGGCACCACGTTTTCGCCCAAAACCAGATTGGCGAGGATGTAGCTTTGCACTCTGATGAACATGCGGCCGATCAGTTCTTCCAGCAGCGACACCTTGTAAGCGGCGACCATCGGAACCCCGGCAACCGCCAGTTCGAGCGTCGAGGTGCCTGATTTGGAAAGCGCCGCCCGCGCCGTGCGAAAGGCTGCGTCCTTTTCGCTAGAGTCGGTCACCACCCGCGCCGGAACGCGCCAGGACGCGATCGCGGTTCGCACGGTATCGGCAAGTCTTGGGACCGCCGGCACCACCACCTCCAGCGCACCGACGCGATCGGCCACCTTCGCCACCGCATCGCCGAACACTTCCGCCATGCGGCGGATTTCGCCGGAGCGGCTGCCCGGTAGCACCAGCAGCAGCGGCGGATCGCCGAGCCGCCGGCGCGCCTCTTCGGCGTTCGGGCGCAGTTTCCCGACCCGCTCGCTCAGCGGATGGCCGACGAAAGTGCAAGCCGGGCCGCCCAACCGCCGCATCGCCGCCGGTTCGAACGGCAGCAGCGCCAGCACATGATCCACGTAAGATCGCATGGCGCGCGCGCGCCCCGGCCGCCAGGCCCACACCGACGGGCACACATAGTCCACGATCGGAATCGCCGGCGCGCTTGCTCGCACCCGCCGCGCCACGCGATGGGTGAATTCTGGACTATCGATGATGACCAGGACATCGGGCCGCGCGGCAACGACAGCGTCAGCGGCTTCGCGAATGCGCGCCAAGATTTTCGGCAGGCTCGCCGGGATCGCGGCAAAGCCAACGATTGCCAGATCGCCGAGTGGAAACAGGCTATGGACGCCTTCGTCGGCCATATGCGCCCCGCCGACGCCGGAAAACCGCGCGCCTTGGTGGCGCCGCTTGATCGCGGCGATCAATGCTGCGCCCAGGCGGTCACCCGATTCCTCGCCGGCCACCAGAAAGACATGCGGGCCCGGCGCGTTTGTTCGTCCCGGTGCCGGCACGCGGCTCATCGCTCGGTTCCGGCAGGCGCACCGACGACAAAAATATTGGCACGGTCGGCCGCCGCCACCAGCCGCTCCGGTTCGGCGACAACGGTGCCGCCCGCCACAACGGCGATGCCGGCAAGCCCCGCGCGCGCAACGCCTTCGACCGTCAGCGGACCGATTGACGGCAGATCGAAGCGCCGATCTTGCCCGGGCTTGGGCGCCTTCACCAGCACGCCGCTGCCCGCCGGCGCAAACACGCGGCCGCTCGCGCGCAACTCGGCGACGCGGGCAAGCATTTGGTCGGTGCCTTCCGCCGCCTCCACCGCCAGCACATGTTTTCCGGCCACGACGACCGCTTGGCCGACGTCGAACGGGCCGGTGGCGCGCAGATAGTCGAAACCCAAGGCGATGTCGGCGCGGTCGCGTTCGGCCGCCTGCGCGCGGCCAAGCACGCCTTCCGGCACCAGAATTTGCGGCGCCACTTCGTGCGCGCCGAGGACATGGAAGCCATTTTGTTCGAAGAAACGGCCGACCCTCGACAACAGATGATCGTCGCCGCCGCGGTATGCCGCCGCGATCCGCGGCAGCAGCATCAGCGTCTTGAAATCAAAGCGGATTTGCCACAACGAGGGTCGCACCAGAGATCCGATGAACACCATGTCGCGGCAGTTTGCAGCGTGGGCGAGACGCATCAACTTCGCGACTTGGCCCATATGCATCCAATGATGCGGATAGCGCTCGACCCCGGCTCCATCGGCGGTGCCGCGCAGCGGAAACAGCAAGACTTTGCGTCCGCGCGCGGCCACCATATCCGCCACCGCCAGAGGCAGGCTGCCGCCGCCGCAAATCAGCGCGAGCGGGCCTTGCTGCCCTGCGGCGGGCGCAATGCTCATGCGTCCTCGTCGGCTTCGTTGCGTTTCACCGCCATGGTGAGCGGGCGCTTTCCGGCGCGAATGAAATCGATGATCTTCGCCACCTGCGCATCCGCGCCATGCTCGGCGGCGACGCGCTCGAGCCGCGCGCGGAACTCGCCGTCGCCGAAGAACAAGGCCTGATATGCCGCGCGCACGCGATGGACATCGGCTTTGCTGAGGCCGCGCCGGCGCATGCCGACCACATTGAGCCCGATCAGGTGGGCGAGCGGCCCGTGCACCATGCCCCACGGAATGACGTCGGCGCGAACGCCGCTGAGGCCCACGATCATCGCGCCGTCGCCGATGCGGACGAACTGACGCACCGCCACGCCGCCGCCGAACACGACATAGTCGCCGATGCTGACGTGGCCAGCGAGCATGGCGTTGTTGGCGAACACGACATTGTTTCCGACCGTGCAATCATGCCCGACATGCGAGCCGACCATGAAGAAACAGCGGTCGCCGACTTGCGTTATCCCGCGGTCGTCCTCGGTGCCGGTGTTCATGGTCACGCCTTCGCGGATGTCGCAATCGGCGCCGACCACGAGTTTGGTCGGCCCGCCGCGATAGCTGAACGACTGCGGCGGAGAGCCGAGCGAGGCGAAAGGATGGATGACGGTGCGCGGACCGATCGTCGTATGGCCGGTGAGATTCACATGCGCGAGCAGGCGGCAGCCGTCGCCGACCGTCACATGCGGGCCGATGGTGCAATAGGGACCGATCGATACATCGCGTCCGATCACTGCCCCGGCCTCGATCCGCGCCGAGGCATCGATCATGGCCGTGCTCATGTGTCGGAAATCATGGCGCCGAGCTCAGCCTCGGCGACAATCTGGCCGGCCACTTTGGCCTCGCCGCGATACCACCACATCGACTTGCGCTGGGCGATTTTCGTCATGTGGTACTCGATGGTGTCGCCCGGCAGAACCGGTTTGCGGAACTTCGCCTTATCGATGGTCAGAAAAAACACCGCCTTCGGCTGCGGCGAGGCGATCGCCATGATGCAAAGCACGCCGGCCGTCTGCGCCATGCCTTCGATCATCAACACGCCGGGAAATACCGGATTGCCGGGGAAGTGGCCCTGGAAATGCGGTTCGTTGAACGTCACATTTTTGATTCCGATGCCGTGGTCATCGCCGCGAATATCGATGACGCGATCGACCATGAGAAACGGATAGCGGTGCGGCAGCATCTTGAGCACCATCGCAATGTCGGCCGCTTCGAGCTTGGTGACGGCTTCTTTCATGGCAATAATCTCATTCGTCCGCTGCCGCTTCGGCGCCGCCACTTCCGCGGGCAAGTCGCTCGAGCATCATGATCTCGCGGAACCACAGTTTCACCGGCTTGGCCGGCGCACCGCCCCAGCGCGCGCCCGCCGGCACATCGCCATGCACAATGCTGGTTGCGGCTATCTGTGCTCCCTCGCCGACCGTGACGTTGGTATTGACGCCAGCGCGCCCGCCCAACACGACAAAGTCTTCAAGCGTCGCGCTGCCGGAAATGCCGGTTTGCGCCACTAAAACGCAATGCCGGCCGATGCTGACATTGTGGCCTACCTGGACAAGGTTGTCGATCTTGGTGCCTTCACCGATCACGGTGTCGCGAATGGCGCCGCGGTCGATGGTAGTGCCGGCGCCGATCTCGACATCGTCCTGGATGATGACGCGCCCGACCTGCGGCACCTTGAGGTGGCCCTTAGCCCCCATCACGAAGCCGAAGCCGTCCTGACCGATCTTGCAGCCGGGGTGGACGACGACACGATCGCCGATCAGCGCGGCGGTGATCGTCGCCCCGGCGCCGATCGAACAATCGCGCCCGACCCGCACCTCGGCCCCGATGACGGCGGTGGCCCCGATCACGCTGCCGGCGCCGATTTCGGCGCCCGGACCGACCACCGCGCCGGGCTCGACGGTGACGCCGTTTTCCAGCCGCGCGGTCGGATGCACATGGGCGCCGGCCACGTCGCCCGCCTTGGCGAGCGACGACGGCCGCAGCGAGTGCGGAAATAATGCGCGCGCCACCGTCACGAAGGCGCGATAGGGCTCCCGCACGGTGAGCGCCACCACCCGCGCCGGCAGCTCCTTGGCGAGCGCAGCCGTGGTCAGGCATG
>Ga0208355_1000200_pt1 | contig 29196 bp, 26 predicted proteins | sample NGESurdeep072012_6_FD_184458 | JGI IMG/M metagenome (GOLD analysis project Ga0208355, IMG submission 184458) | Arctic peat soil microbial communities from Barrow, Alaska - NGEE Surface sample 210-3 deep-072012 (SPAdes) | ecosystem: Environmental > Terrestrial > Soil > Wetlands > Peat ... | reverse complement strand
GATGGGGTTTGCTTCGAAACCGAATCCTACGCCGCATCAGCGCTTTACACCACACTCGCCAGCCTCTCAGGCGCCCTCTGGCGAATAAGACGGGTTAGTCTGACAGCCTGCTAGCGCGCGGCATGCGGTGCCGAAGTCGTGGTGGAGGTTAGGGACGACGACCTCTTGGATAAAGCGGCTGCCAGAACGTGATGAACGCCGATCCCAACAAGGTAGCCGATCTGCAAGCATGTAGCGGCTGCGGTAGCCGTAAGGACGATTAACCAAGCGGTCTGATTGTGCGCGACCCCGGCTCCGACCGCAAAGGCCAACAAAATTGCGAATGCAGGAATCAAGACAACAATTTTGAAGCGCTGTCCAAGAACCGCTCCAACCAAAAAGCTGATCATTGAGAGTGTCATCATGGCGTCTCCCACCCCAGCTAAGTTCTCGTCTCACCCGTTAATTTTTCGTGAAACGGATAGCTGATTTCATTCGAGCTTTTGCTGCGGCGCGGTATTGGAACCTGCGAATCAATCGAAAGGTAGCCTGTCATTTCGGCAGAATTCAGGTCATGATTTGGAGAGTTTATGAATGCACTGGACTTTTCCGGCCTTGCCAATTCTTTCTGCGTAGGAGGCCATAGACGGCCCTATGACCTTAACATGGGCGAAGAGCCACTTCGCCAACTGGTCTGCAAAATATTTACCAGACCATCGAGATGAGCGGCAGGACCAAAATATATCTGAAATTTGGATGCGAGATCGCTGGCGGCTGATGAGATTAATGTTGCGCTGCGCAAGTCGCCCTCCTTCCCGCAGCGGAAACGAAAGCCCAGAAAATGAACATCATCCGGCTTGCGCACGTCACTTTTCTGTGTATGTTAACACAAATTCAACCCAGTAATTACCTTTTAATTGGCGTTAACTTAAATATTAAATATTAAAACCAGTGGCGGTGAGTATGTCAGTTGGGTCGGATATTCGCGACAAAACAGGACCGCTACATGATTTTTCGCGAGCGCCACCGGCGCGTTTTTCTAGCGACGCTATCCCCTCTATTTTGTCGATAGCTGACGCAGTCGTAATTCTGATTTCGAGTTTGATAGGCGGGACTGGTTACCAATTGTTGGTTGGCAATCCGGTGACCAATATTTTACCGCATTGCGCGGTCGGCTTGCTCGCTAGCATGCTTTACATCTTGCGAATGAAAGGGAGCGGCTACTATAATTTTCCAGACTGTGCCAAGCCACGGGTCGAGATCGGCGAAATACTGGTTTGCTGGTGCACGACAGGGTTGTTGCTGGCCTTCATCGCATTCCTACTCAAGGTTAGCGTCGATTTTTCTCGCGGTGCATTTGTCGTATTTTTTGTTCTTGCGCCTGTAGGCTTGTTGGGACTGCGCAAGATTACGAAGTTGGCCTTGGCGGAAGCTGTATCACGCGGAGCGATCGGACGGCGAGACTCGTTGCTGGTTGGCGATTTCAATGAAATGGCCGCGTTGCCGCCAAAAGATTTGCTGGCTTTCTTTGGTGCATCCAAGGTCGACAGCTTCACGTTGAGCCGGGAAGACGTTTCTTCAGCACGCTCATTAACCGACACTCGCATTATGAATGCGGTCGGTGAATTTGTACGGCGTAACAATTGCCGAGAGCTCCTGCTGGCGTTGCCCTGGGACGATGTCGGCCGCATTGAGTTCGTCCGAGAACAGATCAAGTCCTTGCCCGTGGCTGCCCGGTTGTTGCCGGACATGCATGTTCGATCGCTGACACAGTTTACGTCGTCAGCGCGTCAGCGCGTATTAGCCATCGAGATCCAACGGGCGCCCATTAACGGCTCCCAACGTGTCATCAAGCGAATTATGGATATCGTCTTGGCCGCCCTGGCGTTATTATTCTTCTTGCCCGTCATGGTGCTGACTGCGATTGCGATCAAGCTTGATAGTCCGGGCCCGGTGATTTTTCGGCAGGCCCGAAACGGATTTAATGGCAGGCAATTTGTCATTTTCAAATTTCGGACGATGACCGTCCAGGAGAATGGGCCAGATGTTGCACAGGCGACGCGGGACGATCCGCGAGTGACAGCCATCGGACGGCTGCTGCGATCGGCGAGTATTGACGAGTTGCCTCAGCTATTGAATGTGTTGAAGGGCGACATGTCATTGATCGGGCCGCGTCCTCACGCCTTGGCCCACGACGACTACTTCCAAAAAATCGTAGGTGATTACGCCCATCGCCATCACGTCAAGCCGGGTATCACGGGCTGGGCGCAATGCAACGGTGCTAGAGGCGCGACGCCAACGATCGAACATATCTCGGAGCGCGTGAAGCTTGATTTATGGTACATCAACAACTGGAGCCTTTGGCTCGACTTCCAGATCTTGATCAAGACGCTTTTTGAGGTACTGCGAAAGCGAAATGCTTACTGAGCAGTGCCACTCATCGGCTGAAAATTGCGGATGGGGCATCAACACTGACACTTAAATTCGGCGCGTTGATATGATTTTTTTATAGGTTCTGGTCTGTCCAGATGTTTGGGAAGCCTTGGATGAGCGACAAGCGGAACCTCGACGCGATGTCAATTGATGAGATGTGGCAGCTTCACGAGGACATCATCCGCGTCCTGTCCACTCGGCTAACGTCGGAAAAACGCGAAAAGAGGCTCGCGCAGCTTCGTCGGGAAAAAGGCGAAATGCCGCAATCGGATCCGGTGAATCGGAATTTGAAAAAAGGTGCGTCCAGTCAGCGACGTAAATATCCGAAGGTTTTTCCAAAATACCGAAATCCAAATGAACCTTCCGAAACCTGGTCAGGGCGTGGAAAAAAGCCGCGTTGGTTGACTGCTGCTCTCAAGAGTGGTCACACGATCGAGGAATTCGTGATCAGCAATACGGAACGGAATAAGAATAGTCCTCGTCTGCAATGGGCGAGACCAGCAACAGAATAGATCAGCCGGCACCACAATCGGGAAATCGGCCGGCTCACTTGCGAATTTGATCCGCTGCTGGCGAAGTTCTTCGTTGTGTCACTTTAGGGCCGGGATTGTGGCTGACTCTACCGGCCAGCAATTCGGCCTCTCGAACGGCCTGCCGAAGGTGAAGCAACTCCGCGTACCGAACGGTTAAATGCTTTGCGGAACTAACTATCGCGGTCTTCGGCTTGGGTATAGGACGCTTTTTGGACACCACGGTTTCGGCTCCGCCTTCGGGTTTGCTTCCGATGGTCGCGATGAGCCATTTCCGGGTTCAATTGCAAGCGAAAACAAAAGATTGTGATTACCTTTGCGGGAATTCTTTTTAGCTGGATTGTGCGACGCCGCAATGAAACTAGTCCATTAGGCTTGATGTTGGCGTCGCTGGTTAATTCTAACGGGCGCCAAGCGCATTTGGCGGGAATTACCCGGCCCCAATAAAGGTTCATTCACACTGAGCGCCCGATCGCCAAGGCGAGAGGGACCGTTTTGCTTCATCGGACCGTACCGACTGCAGTAAATATAAATAAAGCGTTTTTAGAACTTGCCTCGCGATTGCCGACTCCTACCGTCCGAGCCGCTCGAATACGCCATTGTCGAGATTGGCGGGTCGCTGGAAACAAGGGTCAGTTGTCGCGCGGAGCTGACCGGTCGTGGCGTTTGATGCGGAGCATGGCGGTAGTACCTACTGTCAGCCTGCGGGGCGCTGTTGTCGTTCTTCTCCTCTCTGTCTTGGACGTTACCCTGAACCTAAGCCTAGGGTAAAACCGCTCCTTGAACGCGCGAAGCTTGTGACCGATGCTTACCACCATCTGATAGCCGGCCGGGTCGCAGTCGGCGAACACCAGAACGATCATCTCTCGACCGTCCATGGCCCCGGTGTGGGCCATGGTGTGCAGCATCGAGTCGCTGACCTCGCCAGAGGGTAAATAAATGTCGGCCTCAAATTCGTTCGCGAGCGGACCAAGAACATCGTCGAGCGATGTCTTCTCTCCCCAGAAGACCAAGCGATATTTTTGCCGGGCGTTGAATCCGCTGACCTCGACCTCGGGCATGACGTCGTCATCGGGTAGATAGGTGTCCAGCGTCACCTCTAATTCGGGATCGAATGGCTCGTGGATCCTGATGATCGGCTCTTCATTCCGCGCATCGCTGATCTTTTCGAATGGCACGTATCCGAGCCATCGCGCGGCTTTGCTGGCCCCGGCCTTCAACCAGAGCCATGACTTGTCATCGTTCACATAGGGCGCGCCATCGGGCCGCCGCAGGTCGCCCGAAGCGACAAGCGCATAGTGAATGCCGCGGATGTGGATCGGTGAAGCCCGGTCGAGAAGTCCCAGGGCTTGCATTTGGTCGGCCAGCCATCTGCCGATCTGGTGGTTCCTCGGAGTGTCGAGCCGGAATGGGTCAACGGTCTCTGACAGGACTGTCAGCTCATGGAGCTGGACCCCTGCCTCATCTCCCAGGTCGCGGAGGATCTTGCCCAGACTCATGCCGCCCCCCGTCGTTCGGACAAGGCGGAAGGATTCTGCGGTGAGCAAACCGTCGAAAATAACCGTTGCGCCTCAATGAAGCGCAATTGAAGGGTGGGCACGGTTAAGTCATTGACCGGCCTAAGCCCTGTCACTTCCTCCGAGCGCACCAGAAAATCCTGTAATGTGGTCGCAACCGGGTAACGGTCGCGGCCTTCAAATCGCATTCCTGTCGATGTGCGCCAGTGGCGGTCTTCAGGACATGAAGCAGTAGGGTCGGGGTTACCCGGTGCGGTAAGTACGGGGTACGCGCGCACCGATTTTTAACCCCAAGTTGCTCGGATGGTGCGGAACGCCGCATCCGTTGTAACAACGCTGGCGTACATCGAAGACGGGGGTTCAGGCCGGCGATACCGGCCTGCTAACCGCAATCCGCAAGTAACGTGCAAGACTGCCTGGCCGACTATCGATAGGAACACACGTATGAAATTCCTGGGCTACGCCTATCGGTTTCTCTCCAACTTCGTATTTCTGGCGCTGGTTTATTTCAGCCTGAACTTCATGGAGAAATATCAGCAACGCGCGATCGTCGCGATTCTCGTGCTGGCCTATGCCTCGATGCGTGCCGCATCGGCGCTGCGTTCGTTTTATTTCTTCCAGAAGATCGAGCGGCTCGAGCTTGAAGCGCGCCGCCTCGCGGCTCTGACCGGAGACGGCCCCGCCGCGTCGGCCGCGCGCAAGCAAATCGTCGGCGACGTTGGGCTTCTCCGTCGGGACGGCGAAATGAAGTCCTATATCGACCTGTTGTTTCTCGCTTTGGTCGTGGTGCTATGCGTTGCAAAAATCGTGACGGATTGAACCGTCACACACTTCCTCTTTTGACCTGGACCAAATGCCAGAGCGTGCCTCGAGGGCACGCACTGCGTGCCGGCCTCCGCGGCCGGCAATGTGAGACACGCTGTGTCGTCGGGCGTGTCCCAAATGGGGCTTCCCGCGGACCGTGCGCCTGATATCACCGGCATCGGCCGAAACCAGTTTTGCGAGGTCGCCTGGTTCGAGATGGGCCGGGACGATTCGTTCCGCGTGATGCGAGGATGGAGCGGGTGCTTGCGTGGCCGCGTGCCTCTTCTCCTGTATCTCGAAAATGCTCAGCGCCGGGACGGGCAGGGCAATGGCGGCGCTGTCCAGCGCGAGCGGCGATTGCCGGGGCCAGGGTGCTTGCCGCGGCAGCGGAACGCCGCGCGCAGGCCGTGCAGCGCGATCGACGTCACGCCAGTCGAAATCCGACAGCAAAGGAGCGGGAAGCGTGCCGGCGTCGGTAAAGACGAAATTGGGAATTTTCGGCCAGTGCGAGATCGCCACGGTTTCCGATGGCGGATGCAACTGCCATTGCTGTGGCTCGGTCGGCGTCGCTGCTAGCTCGGACGTCGCCGGCACCACCTGGACGATGCGATAGCCTCGCGCCTTCAGCTCATGCAGAATCCGCGGCAATGCGGCGACCGTTCGCGCCTGGATGTCGTGGAGCAGCAGAATGCCTCTTCCCTTTTCCTCAAGCCGCTTGATCGCAAGATCGTACACACGCGACGACGCAACATGCCGCCAGTCGTCAGCCAGAAAATCGGCGCTCCAGGTCTGGATACCCTGGGAGGCGAGATAATCCTCGACGTCTTCGGCGCGCAGCAGGCCGGGGATGCGAAAGAACGGGGCAAGTGCGGCGTCATCCCCAAGCGCTGATTTCACCGATGCGATTCCGTCGTCGATCTCCTGCTTGGCGCGCTCGACCGACATCCGATTCATGCTCAGCGGATGATCCTGGCTGTGGGTGCCGATGGTCTGGCCGGCGTCGCGGAGCTTGCGCACGCCTTCCGGATAGGCCTGGGCCATGTGGCCGATCGTGAAGAAGGTCGCCTTCACGCATTGCGAGGCGAGAATTTCCAGTATCTGATTGCTATAGCGCGGCAGCGGCCCGTCATCGAACGTCAGCACCACCTCGTGATCTTCCAGTGGCAGCGTTTCGGCATATTGCATGGTGCCGACCCGCGGATGTTCCCGTGGATCGACCACCAGGGTTCGCGAGGTGCCGAGCGCGTCGGGATGGCCGGGACAACCGGCGGCCGACGCAGCTTGTGCGGCGATGCAGGTAAGTAACCCCAGGCATAGGGCGGCCCATGGCCGCGTCCGAACACCGATCAACACCTTACCGATCATGAAACACCGTCATGCCTTCCCATTTGTGTAGATAGTTACATACTGCGCGATGAATGCAGCCTTAATTGTTTGACTTCCGCACATGATTTCCGGTTCAGGGGACGCCGTCAAAATCGATGCCGGGCCCGGCCGGCACCAGATGCACCACGCGATAGTGATTGTCCCGGAGATAGCGCAAGAAAGCCGGCAGCATCACAGCGGTTCGCGCCTTGGGGTCGTGGAACAGGATGATTCCCTTGCCGGCGATTTTGAGCCGATCGGTGATCAGCTTCAATTCCTGCTGCGGCGTCATCGAATTCCAGTCGCTGGCCCAAAGGTCGGCGCCGAACACCACGATGCCGCGCGATTGCAGGAGGTCAAGTGTCGCCGGTGTCGACTCAAAGCCGGGAAAACGAAAGAACGGCGTGCTCGGAATTCTGGTCGCGACACCGTGAAGCGCCATTTCAACCGCTGATATGCCATGGTCGATTTCTTCAGTGGTTTCGCCTTTCGGGATTCGCATCAGGCTGCGGTGCAGCCAGGTGTGATGTCCGATGGTGTGGCCCTCGGCCGCGATCCTTCGCACCAGCTCCGGATGTTCCGACGCGGGTTTGCCGATCAGGAAGAAGGTCGCCCGCACGCACTCTTGCGCCAGTGCCGCCAGCACCTTCGGCGTCGTGAGAGGCCATGGACCGTCATCGAACGTCAGCACGACCTCGTGATCCCCGAGCGGCAGCGTCTGCGGAAAGTGTTTCAACCCCACCCGCGGCGTGGTGGCGGCATCGACGCCAAAGATACGTGAAGTGCCGAGCGTCCCCTGGCGCGGACAGCTCGCAGCCTGCGCCGCCACGGTCCACGGCATCGAGGCGAAAAGGCCAGCCGCCAGCACGTTCATGAACTTCCGAGCCCGTTTTTGCCGGCGCATATTTATCATTGCGCTTGGTATTGCCTATTGGGTAATGCGTGAAGCGATAACTCAGACGAGTTGAGCAATTCTGTCAAACCGGCGAGGCGCGGCATGGCCGAAGATATGGACGTTGCCCCACCCGCCGACGTGCCGGTACTCGACCGTCTCCCGATGCGCGACGAAGGTGGTGAAATTCGCCACGAATTCGTCGAGGAAATTGCGCGCGCGATACATGCCGCAGAAACGCCGTTGTTGCGCGCGGTCGTCGCGGAACTCCATGAGGCCGATCTCGGCGATCTGATTGCCGCACTCGAACCGGACGAGCGTGTCAGCCTCGTGGAACTGACCGGCGCGGATTTCGACTTCTCGGCACTCAACGAAGTCGACGACTCCGTCCGCGAGGAAATCCTCGATGAACTCGAACCCGAGACGGTCGCGGAGGGTGTTCGCGAACTGGAATCCGACGACGCCGTCGAATTGCTTGAGGGACTGGACGAGGAGGAGCAGGAAGAAATCCTCGGAAAGCTGCCGCGATCCGAGCGCGACGCGCTCGAGCGCAGCCTGCTTTATCCGGAAAATTCCGCCGGACGCCGGATGCAGACCGAATTCATCGCGGTACCGCCGGACTGGACCGCGGGACAGGCGATCGACTACATGCGCGACACGCCGAACCTCCCGGACCGGTTTTACGAAATCTACGCGGTCGATAGCGCGCAACACTGGCAGGGCGCGGTGTCGCTGGATGTGCTGCTGCGCGCGCGCAGGCCGGTGCCGCTGGCCGATCTGATCGATGAAGACCGCCGCCGCGTCTCGGTCATGGACGATCAGGAAGAGGTGGCGCGGATGTTCGGGAAATACAATCTGGTCGCTGCTCCCGTTGTCGATACTGCAAACCGGCTGGTCGGCGTCATCACCATCGACGACGTCGTCGACGTGATCGAGGAAGAGGCCGACGAGGACCTGAAGGCGCTGGGCGGCGTTACCAGCGACGAAGAATTATCCGACAACGTCTGGACCATCGCCAAGGGCCGTTTCAACTGGCTGCTGGTCAATCTTGCCACCGCCTTTCTGGCGTCCGCGGTGCTGGGTCTGTTCGAAGGCCAACTGGAAAAAATGGTGGCGCTGGCGGTGCTGGCCCCGATCGTTGCCAGTCAGGGCGGCAATGCCGCGACCCAGACCATGACGGTTGCGGTGCGCGCATTGGCCACCCGCGAACTTGGCTCCAACAACGCGTTTCGGGTGGTGGTGCGCGAGGGCCTGGTCGGCCTTGTCAACGGCCTCGCATTTGCTGTTATCACCGGTGTTGCCGCGGTGGCCTGGTTCAAGATTCCTGCACTTGGCGTCGTGATCGGCCTTGCGATGGTCTGCAATCTGATTGCCGGCGCGCTCGGTGGCATTCTGATTCCGATGGTGCTGGAGCGGGTGCGCGCCGATCCGGCGGTGGCGTCGGGTACCTTCGTCACCACGATCACCGACGTGGTCGGCTTCTTCTCGTTTCTCGGAATCGCGACGCTATGGTTCGGGCTTAAATAGGCCGATACGCCGGTGCATGCGCATCGTTAATCAAACCTTAACGCGCATCGCCGACCATAGCCGCGTGGGGACGGATATGCAGCGCTTGCGGCTGAAAGCAGACGGACGGATCGTCGAATTGCGGGATGGGCGGGAATTTCCGCTTGTGCCGGCGACGCCTCTCGCCGCACTGGCGGCGACTTCCGTGGCGCCTCTGGAGATGGCGCCCCCTCCGGAGGTGCGCGACCTTCGCCGACGCGCGCGGCTGACGCAGCAGGAATTCGCAGCCAGACTCGGCGTGCCGGTTGAGACGATTCGCAACTGGGAGCAGGGCAAGCGCATGCCGCGCGGGCCGGCGCGGGCACTTCTCGCCGTGATCGCCCATGCCCCGGAGACGGTGTTTGCGGCTTTGGCCAAGGCTTGACTAAAGCCAGGCCTGACTAAACAAGGCTTGATCAAAACCAGGCTTGACCCCGAAAAGTGGGAACCGGTTCTCGGCCCTCCCGGCAATGTTGGCAGCGCGACGCCGGCGGGACATAATGGGGCTCGGCTTGCCAGAGTAGGCGCAAATGCAATTCGTCGAGGCCAACGGCGCTAAAATCCCCGCGATCGGGCTAGGCACCTGGGAGCTGCGGGGGCGAACCTGTGCACGTCTGGTCGAGCAGGCGTTGAGGCTCGGCTATCGCCACATCGACACCGCGCAGGTCTATGAGAACGAACGCGAGGTCGGCGACGGCCTGCGCGCTTCGGGGACCCGGCGCGACGACGTGTTCGTGACGACCAAAGTCTGGACCACCCATTTCGCACCGAATGATCTCGAGCGATCCACCAAGGAGAGCCTGGCAAAGCTGCGTCTTTCCGAAGTCGATCTGTTGCTGCTGCATTGGCCAAATCCGCAAGTGCCGCTGGAGGAGACGTTAGGCGCGCTGGCGCATGTCAAGAAACTCGGCATGGCCCGGCACATCGGCGTCTCGAATTTCACCGTGGCGCTGATCGAGCAGGCCGTCGCGGCCTGCCCGGAGCCGCTGGTATGCGATCAGGTCGAATACCATCCCTATCTCGACCAGACCAAGGTGCTGGAGGCGTGCGCGCGTCACGGCATGGCTTTGGTCGCCTATAGTCCGGTTGCGAGGGGCCGTATCAAGAGCGACGAGACGCTGGCGCTTATCGGGCAGACACACGGCAAGACCGCGGCGCAGGTTTGCTTGCGCTGGCTGGTGCAGCAGAACGTTGCCGCGATACCACGGACGTCGCGGATCGAACGGCTGTCGGAAAATATCAACATCTTCGACTTCGCGCTGTCGCCCGACGAGATGCACCAGATATCCCAGATGGGAAGCGCCAAGGGCCGGCTGACCGATTTCGGTTTCGCGCCGAAATGGGATTGAGGCTGACCGGGCCGCCGCCGTCGATCGAAAACCGCGCCGTAGGCAAAAAAGTGAACCGCGCGGCGCCGTTGCCCGCTATGCTGGAGGCCGGGGGCGACTTCGAAAACGTTGATTGCGTACGGTGGAACCACGGCGGTTCATGCGCTCAGGCATCGCAGCGTCGGCGATAGGCCATCTGTCAGCTCTGACAATGGTCCTGGTCTTCGCCGAGGTGCATCCGTTCAGTTCGGTCACGGCCGAGCCGATCACGGTCGATATTGTCTCGCCGGACGAGGCCGCACCCACGGCGAAGAAGGAAGAGCCGCTTCCGGCGCCGAAAGCGCAGCCTTCCGACGCCTTCGACCTTTCCTCGCAATCCGCTCCTTCGAGTTCGCCGGCGCCTGCCGCCGGACAGGAGACTGCAACGCGGCCACAAGAACAGGCAGCGCTGTCGACACCGCGTCCTGATCGACAACGGAGTGTTGCTCAACCGCTGCCGCCAGCAACATCTCCATCGCCCGGCTATGCTGCTCCAGAGCCCGATCTTTCCCTCAAATACCACGTGTTGCTTGGTCTACCCCCAGATCTGCCCCAAGGTTTGCCCCAAGACAGACCCGGCGACGGCTTCGATGCTCTGGCGTCAGACAAAGCCGATGTTGCATCCAGTCTGGTCACGGAGTTTCGGCGTCATCTCAAGACATGCTCCAAGCTGCCGGCATCGATCGCACCCACCGACAACATCAGCATCAAGCTGCGGGTGTTGATGACGCCTGAAGGCAAGATCGCGGCCAAGCCCGTTGTGGTGGAGGGCACCGCGAACCTGAAGGGCCTGAATCTGGGACAAAGTGCAATCGACGCGCTGGTGACTTGCCAGCCCTACACGATGTTGCCAGTGGACCGTTATGGCGAATGGAAAGTGCTCGACCTCAGCTTCACGCCGCAGGATTTCTAGAGCGCGATCAGCAAAAGTGGTTGCCGGTTTTGCGTCCGATCGCGCTCAAATATTATAGTCGCGCACGATCTTGTCGCTAAACCGCTTACACTTTGGCGGATCATGCGCCGCGTCCTAACTCCCCATCGCGCGCCAGGCATTCGAGGCGAATTGCCTGCGCCAGGTGACGATCACGACCGCCGCCGTCGTCACGAACAAGACCCACGGACTGACGAACCATCCGAGATAGCCCAGCGCAAAGAAGAACGCGCGCTGGCCGCGATTGAAATGCCGGCCCGCGGCTTCGAACAATCTTGTCGTCCTGATGACATGCGCTTCCGCCTCTGGCGTGTCGCGTTGTTGGGCCGGCGGCATCGCCCCAAGCAGGATGGCGACGTAGTTGAACAGCCGGTACGACCAGGCAAATTTGAAGAACGCGTAGATGAAGATCAGAATCAGCCCGACACATTTGATTTCCCAGAGCGCCGGCGAGGGGTTGAGATCGATCGGCAGGGCACCAAGGACGGCCAGGGCTTCGTTGGTTGATCGCAGCAGAGCCAGCGCGCCGCCGACCGCGAGCAGGCTGGTGGACGCAAAGAAGGCCGTGCCGTTTTGCAGCGCCGCCATGATCTGCATGTCGACCATGCGGGCCTCGCGGTCGAGCAGGCGCCGGATCCAGACCTCGCGGTAGACATGCATGCGGGCGGACAGGCTGTCGCGTCCATAGGCGGTATGCTCGAGCGTGACGGCGTACACCATCCATTCGAGACTGAAAAAGCCGACGGCCAGAATATCGACCGAATATGCGCCCATGTTGCATCCCTTCGTGGCTGCGAATGCTGCCATGCATGATCATTCGCGGCAACCGGCACGATGGGGTGGTGCGGGTTGAACGATTCCGCCGCGCCATGGCAGGATGACAAGCCAACAAGGATTCCGTTGCATGACGTTGAAGCTTGTGATCGGCAACAAGAACTATTCGTCGTGGTCGATGCGGCCGTGGCTGGCGCTGAGAGCCAACAACATCGCCTTCGAGGAAATTTTCATCCCGCTCTATACCGGCGATGCCGACAAGGAGCGGATTTTGAATTTCACGCATTCGGGCAAGGTACCGGCGCTGATAGATGGCGACGTCACGATCTGGGATTCGCTCTCCATCATCGAATACGTCGCCGAACGGTTTCCGCAAGCGCGGCTGTGGCCTGAGGACCGCGCCCGCCGCGCCCACGCGCGTTCGATTTCGGCGGAGATGCATTCGGGCTTTGCAGCGCTGCGCAATGAATGCGGCATGAACCTGCATCGGCCGGTCCGCGCGATAGCGCTGTCGGCTGATGCGCGCGCCAACATCGCCCGCATTCAGCAAATCTGGATCGAGTGCCGCGAGCGCTACGCAAAGTCTGGGCCGTTCCTGTTCGGATCCTTTGGCGGCGCGGACGCCATGTTTGCGCCTGTCGTGCATCGCTTTCGCACCTATGCGATCGAGGTGGCGCCCGAGGCGCGGCACTTCATGGATGCGATGATGGCGTTGCCGGCCTTTCAGGAGTGGACCAGCGCCGGCCTTGCCGAAACCCTGGTGATCGAGAAGTTCGAGACGGTGTAGTCCGAACTGCGGGATGCTGGTCGAAATCGCGGCTTGACGGAGGCCGGCGAAAGCGGTCTGAATTTGGAACCGAGGCTGATTTAGTGAAAGGAGTTTTGACCATGGGAATTCTCGATTCACTGGAAAATTCAGCGGCCTTCAAGGGCGCCCTCGGCCAGCTTGAGGCGGCCGTGGTCCCGGTCGTGCTGAGCGAAGTACTCGGCAATGGCAGCCAGGGCGGGCTAAACGCTGTTGTCGCCAAGCTCCAGCAGGCAGGGTTCGGCGATCAGGTCAAATCCTGGATCGGAAACCGTCAGAACCTGCCGATCACGGCCGAGCAACTGCAGCAGGTGCTGGGCAGCGACACCGTCAAGCAATTGGCCGCCAGGTTCAATATTCCGGTTGATCAACTCGCCAAGGTTTTGGCGCAACAACTTCCCACGGCGGTGGATCACGCGAGTCCGGACGGCAAGCTTCCACATACGGCCTGAGGCTTCCAAGCGACGGTTCCGGACGGCGGCAGGGCCAATTGGTCCGGAACCGCCAAAATGGCGTTTATCATACTGAAAAACCTGTAAAATTCGCGTATTTGCTATGTCCCGATGTAACTGGCCAATGCCGCCGACGCTGTGTTATACAGCCGCCGGGTTTTTCAGTCGGCCGTTGCTGTGGGACCCTGAGCACAGCCGACATTTCTTGCGTGATGGAGAGGGCGTTGAAGCACAAATACAACGTTGGTGAGACTGTCTATTTTACGGCCAGCAATGTCGCGCGTCCGGCCGCCAGCGGCACCTATGAGGTGATCCGGCTGCTCCCGACCGACGGTGATGACTGCCAGTATCGGATCAAGAGTTCGATCGAGGCTTTCGAACGGGTAGCCAAGGAAAGTCAACTCGACATTTCCTAAGAGATTGCGAGCATGGCCGGGTGAAGCGGATTCCATTTCGCCCGCCGTCAAAAGGCCCGGTTCGCGGAACCATTCTGCGCAAGCTGAGTGCTAAAGAGTCGGCATTTGCTTTCGCGAAATGCGCTTTATGCCGCGTTGAGGGACATCGCGCATGAACTGGGCGTGGGCTACATCGCTCGACCAACTCTGGCGGTCGCCGGCCTTTCCGATGTGGCTGACATTGGCCGCGGCGGGATTCTTCGCGATCATCGTTCTCATCACGCTGTTGCGCGCCGAGAAATCGGTCGCCAACGGCGCGCTGACGGTCATCACGCTGCTGGCGATCGGCATCGCGGTCGCCGCCACCATTCGCGGGTTCGGTCCGGGCGGCCAGGCCGCGTCCGTTGAGACCCGATCCCCCCAGCCGATCATCGCCGCGCTGCCGGCATTGTCGTGTATCGACGATCTGGCGGGCGAAACCGTTCTGACGGCGTGCGAGAAATCGCTGTTCGGTTCCGCCGAATCCGCCGCCGCGGCTCTATCCTATGCGGCGTTTCAGATTACGCGGCTGACCGCGTTCGGCGATGTCGCCGCTGCGAACAAGAACTTGACGCCCGAACTGCAAACGCTGCGCCGCGCCGTCGAGCGCGATCGCTATGGCCTGATGGCATACGTGTTGGCCGCGCGGGACCATTGTACGGCGTCGGAATGCGCGGCTTTCCGGGCGCTGACCGATCACCGCCAGATCGTGGCCAACATGGACGAGCGGGTTTATGAGGGTCTGATTGCGCGTTACGCGCCGTCCTGGAACGCGCCTGCGGCGCCAGGGCCGGGGCCGGTCGCGGCACTTCCGCCATCGATGCCGACAGGCAAACCCACCAATGCCGATTTTCCCACCGCAGCCTCGACCCCGGCCGTCAGCATCATGACGCCGGAGCCGGGCGCGGCAACGACGCCGTCTGCGCCGCGCCCGCCAGCTTCATCAGCATTGGCGAACGCGCCATTGCCGTCACAGCGGCCGACTTCGGTGACAACCCCGGCGCTGGCGGCGGCCAAGAAGCAGGCTGCGCCGAAATCTTCGCGCGCGGCGGCGCCGGTTCAGCTTGCGCCCGCAGCACCTGCTCCCGGAGCGCCGGCTCCCGCAGCAGCGAATGATTGATGCTTTCAAAAGCCGTCGCTGATCGCTAACCTTGCAACCATGCCGCTTCATCTGATCAAGCTTGCCGTTGGTTGCGAATCCGTAAAAGAGCTCAAGAGCTGGGTCGCGGAGCGCATCCAGACCGCAAAGAAAAAGGGTCTGCCGCTTCATCATATTCACATCACCCGGATGACGCCGAAGCGCGGTGAAGAGCTGCTCGCGGGCGGCTCGCTATACTGGGTGATCCGGGGTGAAATCGCGGCCCGCGAAAAAATCATCGCGATCGAACCGTTCCGCGATCGCGACGGTATCGGACGATGCCGGCTGGTGATGCAGCCCAAGGTGATTGCGGTATCGCCGCGACCGATGCGGGCGTTCCAGGGCTGGCGTTATTTTACCGACGATGCCGCACCGCCGGACCTCGGCAAGGCCGCCGCCAGCATCGCGGCGATGCCCGAGCCGCTGCGCCGCGAGCTGCGCGATCTCGGGCTGCTTTAGACCCGGGCTGCTTTAGACCCGGGCTGCTTTAGACCCGGGCTGCTTTAGACCGCGACGTTATCGATCAGCCGCGTTTTTCCGATTGTTGCCGCGACCAGGATCCGCAGCGGCCCGTCGTTCACCGAGGCGATCGGCGCCAGCGTCTCGGCCTGCCGGACCTCGAAATAATCCAGCGTGAACCCGGCGCCGACGGCCAGTCCGGCGCCGCCGGCTATCGCGGCCCTGATGTCGTCTCCCGCACGCAGACGCCGGGCGCTTTCTTTCATGGCGCGGTACAGCGCAGGCGCCGCGCGCCTTTCTTCCGGCGACAAATAGACATTCCGCGACGACATCGCGAGGCCATCGCGCTCGCGCACGGTCCGCGAGCCAATCACCCTGACGCCGAGGTCGAGATCCAGAGCCATCCGCGTCACGACCCGCAGCTGCTGGAAATCCTTTTCGCCGAATATCGCTAAGTCCGGCCGGCACTGCGTGAACAGCTTGCCGACCACGGTGGTGACGCCGCCGAAGAAATGCGGCCGGAAGCGATCCTCTAGGCCCGCGATGGCCGGCCCTTCAGTCAGGATCCTGGTGGCAAAGCCGTCCGGGTACATGGTCTTGACGTCGGGATTCCAGATCAGGTCGACATTCTCGGCTGCGAGCGTGGCGACATCGGCCTTCCAGGTGCGCGGGTACGAACTGAAATCCTCTGATGGCGCGAACTGGGTGGGGTTAACGAAGATCGAGACGATGACCTTGGTGGCGCGACGTTTCGCCAGCCGGACCAGCGACACATGGCCGTCATGGAGTGCTCCCATGGTTGGCACCAGCGCGGTCGTGGCCTTTTTCGCGCGCAGGCTGTCGAGGGCGCGACGCAACGCAGGGACCGTGCGGACGATCATGGGGCTTCGCGACATCTGGGCTCGATCTCTGGGGGCAGGGAGGCAGCCAGCTCTGGCCTTGCGGCTGACATGCCGACCTTACCAAGGCCGATGCGTAGCCGCCAAGCAGGGCGACACCCAAATTAGACCGGTCGGTCTTGACGAGCACCCGCCAAACTGTGTGGCCGATCACAGACACGCCGGCCCAAGCATGCGATTCATGATTAAGGCAGACGATCAACGATTTGAGAACGTTATTGCGCATTTCACTTGACCGCGGTCGCGCGGAATTTGAAGATATCCACAGGGGTCGAAACATGTTGGTGCAGACTAGTCAGGGGCAATCGGGCTCGGCTCATGTCGTTGTGCTGGGCAACGAGAAGGGCGGTTCCGGTAAATCCACCACCGCCTTGCATATTGCCGTCGCCTTGCTGAAAGCTGGCCAGCGCGTCGCCACCATCGATCTCGATTGCCGCCAGCAAAGCTTCACCCGCTACATCAACAACCGAAGCGCCTGGGCGCGCCGCACCGGCCTCGATCTCGAGCTTCCGGTGCATTGCTGCATCAAGCTTGGCGAGACCATGCAGATCGCCGACAACGAAAATTCCGAGTTCGAGCAATTTATGGACGCCGTGAGCGTGGTCGAGCGGACATTCGATTTCATCGTGATCGATACCCCGGGGTCGGATAGTTATCTGATGCGCCTGGCGCACTCGATGGCCGATACATTGGTGACGCCGATCAACGACAGCTTCCTCGATTTCGACGTGCTGGGAACCGTCGACCCCGCGACCTATTCCGTGACCGGCGAAAGCCACTATGCGGAGATGGTGCGGGATACAAGACGCAAGCGGCGCCAGATCGACGGCGCCTCTACCGACTGGATCGTGGTCCGCAACCGATTGTCGATGCTGGGATCACGCAACAAGCAGCTCGTCGCCGACGGCCTCAACGAGTTGTCGTTCCGGCTCGGCTTCCGATCGATCGATGGTTTTGCCGAACGCGTGGTTTACCGGGAGTTTTTCCCGCGCGGGCTAACCGCGCTCGATGACCTCGACGAGGCGACGCTCGGCACCCGCCCGAGCCTCGGCCATGTCACCGCGCGCGAGGAAGTCACCAGCCTGCTGCGCCAGTTGAAACTGCCGATCGACGAGCGCGGCCGCCGCCGCGCAGCCAACCGAGCCGAATGGTTTACTCAGGTCGACAAGCCGCTCGAAGTCCACGATATCCTCGGCGCTTAGATCTTGTGGTAAGCGGTTACTGTGCCCGGGTGATTTGCCCCGGCATTTCCTAAGTCGATCCGGACGGCCTGACCGGCAGGCGGCCTCCGTTCCCAGGATTCCGAATCTCCGAGCGGTGGAACGAATTGCCCCGGGACCCGTTTTTACCAAGTCTTTACCCAAGATCTGAACCAGACCTTGATTTGTGGCGTCCCAGGTGAGGAACAGCCGCAGCGTCCCGGATTGTGCATCTGCACAGCGGGAGGGTGCGCCGCACAATGATCCGGCGGTCAATTCACAAGATTTGGTCTTCCTGTCACGTCGCCGTGACATATATTAGGGACAAGGGACCGCAGAGTCCCCAACAAGGAATCCGAACCCTGAAGCCTGCGCGCCGAGGACGAACATGAAACGTGGAATTGCCATTCTGGCTTCGCTTACCGCGCTGGCGACTGTCGCGTATTTCACCGTGAGCAAATGGGCGATCCGTCACGAAACGCTGACCTTCTACGACGCGACCCGCGGCAACCGTCCCGTCGCAGTGGACATCGCCGTGCGGTTCGAGAAGGAAATGCAGGCGAATGCCGGCATGATCACGCTGCCGGTAGCGATCCTCAACCACGGCAACACCGTCAAATTCACCGAGTACTCTTTTCTGGCCAACGTGTTCGCCGCGCGCGGCTACATCGCAATCAGCATCCAGCATGATCTGCCGACCGATCCACCCATGGTGACCAAAGTCGGCGAGCTCTATGTCGGCCGTCAGCCGCAGTACCTGCGCGGCGTTGCCAACATCCGCTTTGCCGTCGATGAAATGAGGAAGGTCCAGCCGAACGCGGATTATGACCGTCTGACCGTGGTGGGACATTCCGCTGGCGCCGACATCTCGATGTACTTCGCCAAGTTGCATCCCGATCAGGTCAAGAAGGTCGTGACGCTCGACAATCTGCGCGTGCCGTTTTTAACCGACGGCAGGTTCAAGATCCTGTCGTTCCGCTCGAAGGATCCCGTGTTCAAGACCGATCCCGGCGTCATTCCCCCCAACGAAGTGTGCGAGGAGGCGGGGATTACGGTCGTCCGTACCGGCTTCCAGCATAACGATATGCGCGATACCGGTCCTGACGAGGCGAAGTCATCGATCCAGGGCATGCTCGACAAATTCCTTGATGACGACAGCCCGCTCAAGCCGGTCGTCACCAAGACGCCGCTGATGACTGATGCCGGGCCCGTTACGCCCTTCGTTCCGGTCGCACCGGCCGCCGCACCGGCCGCACCGCTCCAGAACTGACGCCGGCATCGGTGTTCGACCGGCGTCTGGATTACTCCGGCCGCAAGACGGGCCAGCGCCGCACACACGCATTGACCGCCCGCATGATAGCGGCCCACATAGAGCTTGCCTTAATTTGCGAGCGCTGATGTCCGGCGAACCGACCAAACCGAAATCTGCAACTGAGGTGTCCTCGACGCAAAAAAAAGCGTCGAGCAAAGCCGGTTCGTTGCCGGAGGCCAAGACGTCCGTCTCGGAAGACATCGCCGCCTTCGTCGCCAAGGCCCTTGCGATGTCGCCGCACGCCCCGGGTGCGAAGGGCCGGCTGGTGTTCGCGCTCGACGCCACCATGAGCCGGCAGCCGACCTGGGATATGGCTTGTGCGCTGCAGGCCGATATGTTTCGCGAGGCCGCGGCGCTGGGCAGTCTCGATATCCGCCTCGTTTATTATCGCGGTCTCAATGAGTGCCGCGCCTCGGGCTGGATTTCCGACAGCGCGCAACTGGCGAAGCTGATGGGCAAGATCGATTGCCGCGGCGGCAACACCCAGATCGGCAAGGTGTTGTCGGAAGCCCGACGCGAGGCGGTCGCCTCCGCCGTGCGCGCGGTGGTCTTCGTCGGCGACGCCATGGAGGAGGGGCTCGACGAGCTCTGCGCCAAGGCGGGCGAACTCGGCCTGCTCAAGGTGCCGGTGTTCATGTTTCAGGAGGGTCACGACGGCGTCGCCGAGCAGGCGTTCCGGGAAATCGCGCGTCTGACCGGCGGCGCGTGGTGCAGGTTCGATCCCGGCGCCGCGGCGCAACTGCGCGAGTTGCTGCAGGCTGCTGCCGCCTATGCCGCCGGCGGACGCGAGGCGCTGCTGCGGCTCTCGAAAACCGGAAGCGGCGCGGCCAAATTGCTCGGCCAGATGAAGTGATCTCGCTTGAAGCGCGAAGTCGTCGGGTCATCCCGTCGTTGCGGCCTTTGCTACGGCCTCCAGTGCGGCAGTCATCATGCTGACCGCTGCTTCTGTCTCGCCGCTCAGCCCGTGCCGTTTCGCAAGCCAGGCAGGATCATTGTACGAAAGCCATGTATTGCCCGACGTATCCTGCCAGACCAGCGCCTTCAGCGGCAGGTCGATTCCGATCGTCTGGACTGAGTGCATGAGCGGCGTGCCGGCTTTGGCGTTGCCAAAGATCAAGACCTCGGTTGGCCGCAGCGACAGTCCAACCCCCGTCGCGCCCGCGGCATGATCGAAACGGGCAAACACCGTCATGCCCTTTGCCTTCACCTCGGCCTCGAGCCTGTTCATGGTATCTTTCGGCCCGTAGCTGCTCCGTATCGTTGTCAATCCCTGCGCCGCCATTGCGCGCTCCATCGCCATCCGGCTGCGGTCAGAAGCAAGAATAATCGTTTCGGGCGGCTAACACCAAGGAGCTTCTTGCTTCACGAGGCTTTTGGCAGGGAGGACCAGCATGTTTTTTGTCCCTGATCTCACTATATTGAATTCATGCCTACCCTGATCGCCGGCGTCGTCGCCGTTATTCTTCTCTATTCGCTGCTGCAGATGTTTCGTGCGGCCAATCCGGTCGTGCTTGCGCGCGCCATCAAGATCGGCGGCGGCGTGGTGTCGCTCGCGGTTGCCGCCTTTACCGGCATCAAGGGTGAGCTCGCGGTGGCAATCCCGCTCGGCATCTTTGGCGCGGGGCTGCTCGGCTGGTCGCCGTTCGGCGCATCGGGCTTCGGCAATATCGGCAGGATGTTCGGAGGCGGAAGCTCGCAACGCTCGCCGGGACAGACGTCGCAGGTCCGCTCGCAGTTTCTCGACATGACGCTCGACCACGACAGCGGCGATCTGAGCGGCCAGATCGTGGCCGGGCCATATGCCGGCCATTCCTTGGGCGAATTCGACCTGCTGCAGCTGACGGCGATGATCTCGGGCTTCGACGCCGAAAGCGTGTCGCTACTTGAAAGCTATCTGGACCGCAGGTTTCCCGCCTGGCGTCAGGACGCGCAGGGAAATGCGGCAGGGGGGCAGAGCCGCCCGGCGTCGAGCGGCAAAATGACGGACGAGGAGGCCTATCAGATCCTTGGCCTGCAGCCGGGGGCGGGGCGTGACGAGATCGGCCGAGCGCACCGCGCGCTCATGAAGAAACTGCATCCCGACCAGGGGGGGTCGACGTACCTTGCCGCCCGTGTAAACGAGGCCAAGGATACTTTGCTTCGCACGCATCACAGCTAACTCCGGCAACGCTACCAAACGCTACGAACCGAAAGTCGCTTCTGCTTCTTCTCCGGCTGACGCCCCGTTGCCGCCCGCCGTTGTCCGGCGTGGTCGATCGTTCATCCCTGCAGTTCTAGCCGCAAAATCTTGACGAGAGGTTTGCAAGACGCGAATTGGGGGGCGGGACCGGTCTCATGGCTGCTGCGATGCCCGCGCTTGACGCCGGCATCCCCGTCTTGCCGTGGAGTGTGGATCAGTTACGGACGGTGATGCAGGAGATGTCGGAGCGCTTCAACGTCCGACATACCGCTTCGGCCTGATCGCGGTCCAAGCCGGCGAAGCGGGCCCGGAACAGCTTCCTGTCGCCTTTGGCGACGACTGGTTCGGTAAAGGGATCGGCCTTCGCAAGCATGCCGCGGGCCTGACTGCGCGCGGCTTCGATGCGCTGCCGTGCTTCGCTTTCGCTCTCCAGTGCGCCGACCTGAATGATCCATCCGGTGTGGACCGCGACCGGCTTGATCGCGCCGTTCTGCTGAATGGCCTGTGGTTGGGGGCGGGGAGCCGGATCGGCGTAGGCCATCGCCTGCGAGGCGGAGGAGGATGGTGGTACGCTGGATGCCGGAAGGACGCCGAGTATGCCGTTGCCGGTGCCGTGGTTTGCCGGCTGCGGCGGCATTTCAGTCCTTGCGACTTCCGCCTTGTTGACTTCCGCCTTGTTGATCTCAGCCTTGTTGGTCTCAGCCTTGGCCACTACCGCGCTCGACGTCTCCGGCACTTCCGGTCGTGCCGGCGGTATTGCACTTGTGATGGGCGTGGCCGGCTGGGACGAACCGGCCGAGGCCAGCTTCATCTGTCCGGCCTTGACCTGGACGGTCTTCACCCTGACGGGCTTCATCGGTTCGGACGAACCGGGGATTGCGGCGATCGCCTGAGTCTGGATCACCCCATTCGTAAACGGGGCGAGTTCGGTCTTGGCTTGCGGTGGCGGCACAGCCGCGGTTGCCGCGGCGAAGATTGATCGTGAAGCCGAACGCACTGCCGGCGCCGCGATTGGCTCGGGTGACGCGGACTGAACAGCACCCTGGGCCTGAACCGTCTGCGTCGGCCGCGACTCGGCTTCGGCTTCCGCAACATCCGCATTGGCGTCGGAAGCATTGCGCTCGGTGATGGCGGCAACGGTACGCTTGGTCGCGGCCTTTTCGAGGTTTTCGGCCAGCAGGTTGCGCATGATGGCGTCGCGCGAACCGCCGCTGCGGCCTCCCAGCACCACACCGACCAAATGGCGGTTGCCGCGGCGCATCGAAGTCACCAGATTGAAGCCCGACGCGCGGGTATAACCGGTCTTGATTCCATCGACGCCCTCGACACTGCCGAGCAGGTGATTGTGGTTGCGGATCGAATGACCGTGGTAGTTGAACGCCTCCGTTGAGAAGTAGCGGTAATAGCGCGGAAAACGGTCCTGGATGGCGCGGCCGAGGGTCGATTGATCGCGCGCAGTCGTCACCTGCTCGTCGTCGGGCAGGCCGGAGGCGTTGCGATAGATGGTCCTGACCATGCCGAGCGCGCGCGCCTTGCGGGTCATCAGCTTGGCAAAATCGCTTTCATCGCCGGCGATGGCTTCTGCAATCACGACGGCGGCGTCATTGGCGGAGCGCGTCACCAGTCCCTTGATGGCGTCTTCGACGCGGATGGTTTGACCCGGGCGCAGGCCGAGTTTGGTAGGAGCCTGCTCGGAGGCGTGCTCGGACACCTCCATTTCGGTGTCGAGCTTCATCTTGCCGGCATCGAGGCGCTCGAACAGCAGATAGAGCGTCATGATCTTGGTGAGCGAGGCAGGATGACGGCTGGCGTCGGGATTGTTGGCGGAGAGGGTGGCGCCGGAGTTGCCGTCTACGATGATGGAGGAGAATGCCGGGTTGTAGCTCTCCCGCGCCTCATGGTGGTGGCGCTCATGATGACGATGCCGGTAACGGCGCGCATCGGCGGAGTCGGTTGTGAAAATGACCGCAGCGGTGACCGTGACCAGCCCGAAAACGCAAACCCGCAAGACGCGCGAGGCAGCCAAGGTTGTGCGAAGCATGAACTTCCCCGTCCCAATTTCTGTCTTGATCACCGGTTCGTGAGGCCAAATTATGCCCAACGGCGGCGACGTTTCCCTGCTCATAGCGCCCGATCCGGGCACACGTCTCGGCCCGGATGGCCGATCTGACCGTCATTCAAACCTAAGACGCTATACACAAACAAGTTTTCGGCTGCTCGTCCGGAACCCGGACAAGCCTGGGAATCAGGTTAGGTTGCCGGAGTTTCCAAAGGATTAAGCAACCCTTGCGCGATAACCCGGTATTTGGCGCTAATGCCGCTGATTTGTGCGTCGCACAAAGATTCTTGACTTTATTGTGCGTCGCACTATATTAGAGGGTGTCAGGGGGCCGGGACCTCCCGACAGATCAGTCGCACAATCAGTCTGGGAAGGACTCCATCATGATCAAAGTTGAAGACATTCAGCAGTACGGAAAAGAACATCTCGAGACGGTCGTCGCTTCCGCAACCACCGTTCAGAATGGCCTTCAGGCCATCGCAAGCGCCTATGGCGACTACACGAAGAAGTCGTTCGAAGACACCAAGTCATTCGTCGAGAAGCTGTCCGGCGTGAAGTCGCTGGACAAGGCGATTGAAGCGCAGACCGAATACGCGAAGTCGGCCTATGAGACCTTCGTGGCCGAGTCGCAGAAGATCGCGGGGCTTTATACCGATCTCGCCAAGCAGACCTTCAAGCCGCTGGAAGGCATCGTCGCGAAGTTTGCCCCGGCCGTTGCGCACTAACTCCAACGCTGTTTTCGAAAATCAAAAGCCCGGCCGATCTGGCCGGGCTTTTTCTTGTTCCGGATTTGCAGAAATTATTGCGCGACGCGCAACTTCGAGAGCGACGTGCCGATCGAGTTGAAGGCGGCAATCACCTGGCTCGCGGAATACAGCAGATAGAAGTTCTGCGGTCCGCTTGCGCAATACGACAGCACGGGTGAGGTCGGATCCGCCGGGGTGCCGGTATTGACCTGGATGGTATAGATCGTGATGCCCTGAGCCTTGATGTTGTCGCACAAGATCTTCTGCCGGGCGTCGATCTGGCCCCCGTATTGCGTATTGCCGTTGCCGTAGGCGGGCCACCGATCCTCGGTGTTGAGACCGTCGGACAACAGGATGATCACCTTCGAGTAGGTATAATTCGAATCCTCAGCCGGCGCATTCAATGGCGCTGTCTGCTGAAGCGATTGCCACGCCCAGGCCAGACCGATCGGCTGGTTAGTGCCGCCCGTGGGCTGCATCGCGTTGATCATCGTCTTGAGGGATGCCCAGTCGTAGCTGAGGGGAGCGATCTGCTGCAGGGGAGGGTTGTTGCCGGGCTTGCAGTACGACTGGCCGTTTTCATGGTACTCATCGGCCGGAAATAGCGTCGCAACATTCGATATTGCCGGCGCGGTATTCTGCGTGTCGAAAGGCTGGGTACGGTCGGTCACACAGCCGGTCCATGTGCTGTGGGCCGCTGGCGTCCACGTGGAACTGGTACAATTGCCCCAGCGATCGCGGCTGTTGCAGACGTTGGTTCCGTTCGCCTTGTCCCAGTCGGTCCAGTCGATCCAGTTCTGATTGTAGTTACTGGCGCCGACATTCACATCCTTGGCAAATGGCACGACCGAGATGTAGACATCGCCGGGATTCTTGGCGAGCGCGCTGAGCTGGTCGACCAGGTTGCTCGCGGCGGTGCGCAACGCGCCGATTTTTCCGGACTGGCCCATCGATCCCGTATTGTCGAGCGCCATCGCCACGCGCATCCGCACGTTGCCCCATGCGGCGGTCGAAGTGGTGTTGAAATCGAGGGACGGGACGTGGGCCACCTTCATGAAGTCGGTCATGATCGCGCCGGATCCCTTGACCTGTATGGTCGAACCGATGCTGGTATTGGCCGTGTAGGTCGCGCTGATCGAAACTGACTGGGCGTCGGTATTGGTGTAGAGTGCGCCGAAATAGAGCTGAGCCTTCGCATTGATCTCGGATGGCTTGATCAGGCCCTGGGACAGATCCTTCGAAAGCATCAGTGCCGTTGAGTCGAGGGCTGACTGCATCGACGAGCGCGCGCTGTTGGCGCGACTATAATCGATCGCCGCGCCGACGAAGCTGATGAGGGGCACGCAGGCGATGGCAAAGATTACTGCGATATTGCCCTGATTGGCCCCGATGAAGCGGCTCGCCGCTTCGCGAATATAACGGGTAATGGATGCAATGGGCATGACTGTCACCGAAATTTGGTTGTTGCCGTCATTTCGGCGGTCGCGACTGAACAGGTGGTAAATCCGTCCGAAGAAAACTGGGTCAATAGCTGCATAAACGCGAATCGGCCTCCAAAGCCGGTCGCTATCGTCAATGGCCGCTAAACGGCTGGTGGTCCTGGCTTTGTCAAATCCGTCAGGATTGATTAACCTTGGGCTGATCGCCGAACCGGGAATCGGGCCCGCCGCCAGCCGCATTTGACCAATAATTGCGCGCTTGCGGCGAACCGAAGGCAGACCCATATTCGTGCTATTGATCCAGTTGATGGGTCGGGCCGGCCGGGAGCGGCGATCTGGAAAGCGCGCCTGGGAACTCTTTTGATGGCTCCGGCAGGAGAACATCACCTGGTCGCTGTCCGGTTTCCCGTGGGGATTTCGAACGCCTGTGCCATGCTGCAACTAACTTCCAGAATTGATTCGTCCGTGCGTTCAGCCATCGGTGCATCTGCTCCCCGAATGGGCAACGATGAGAACCGCGCTGGGGGCACCGGCGGTCCGGCCACGTCCGTTATCGCCAAGGTCAAGCCCAAGACAAAGCGCCCGAACCTCTATCGGGTCCTGATATTGAACGACGATTACACGCCGATGGAATTTGTCGTTCACGTCCTGGAGAAATTCTTCCAGAAGGATGTCGAAGCCGCGACCAAGATCATGCTGCACGTCCACCATCATGGAATCGGGGAGTGCGGAGTGTTCACCTACGAAATCGCCGAGACCAAGGTGACGCAAGTGATGGATTTTGCGCGCAAGCACCAGCATCCCCTGCAATGCGTGATGGAAAAGAAGTAGCGCCGCGCGAAATCCGTCAAAATGGGAACGGGTTTTGCATCAAGAATGCGATGGATCAGACCGGCGCACCGCTTTCCCGGGTGCTGCTGCCTGTTCTACTGGACGCAAGCCTGCGGTCCGGGCGTAAATGAGTCGCGGGAACCGGTCTTTCGCTGTGATCGGGTGTAACTATATATGACAAAGGTTGTTGTTGCCTGACCGGGCAACGGCGATCATGATGGCGGGGGCCATAGAGGACGCGAATGCCGACTTTTTCCCAGAGCCTTGAACAATCCCTGCATCGTGCGCTGGCGATTGCAAACGAGCGTCATCACCAATATGCGACGCTTGAGCACCTTTTGCTGTCGCTGATCGATGACTCGGATGCGGCGGCGGTCATGCGCGCCTGCAGTGTCGATCTCGACAAGCTGCGCACCAGTCTCGTCAACTATCTCGAAACCGAGTTCGAAAATCTGGTCACGGACGGGGCCGACGACGCCAAGCCGACCGCGGGCTTTCAGCGCGTGATCCAGCGCGCGGTGATACACGTCCAGTCATCCGGCCGCGAGGAAGTCACCGGCGCCAACGTGCTGATCGCGATCTTCGCGGAGCGCGAAAGCCATGCCGCCTATTTCCTGCAGGAGCAGGATATGACGCGCTACGACGCGGTCAACTACATCAGCCACGGCATCGCCAAGCGGCCCGGGGTATCCGAGGCGCGGCCGGTGCGCGGGGTCGACGAGGAGACCGAGACCAAGGGCAATGAGGATTCCAAGAAGAAGGGCGAGGCGCTCGATACTTACTGCGTGAACCTCAACAAGAAGGCGCGCGACGGCAAGATCGATCCGGTGATCGGACGAAATTCCGAGATCAACCGCGCCATCCAGGTACTCTGCCGCCGGCAGAAGAATAATCCGCTGTTCGTCGGCGAAGCCGGCGTCGGCAAGACCGCGATCGCCGAGGGGCTTGCGAAACGCATCGTCGACAGCGAAGTGCCGGAGGTATTGGCGGCGGCGACGGTGTTCTCGCTCGACATGGGCACGCTGCTCGCCGGAACCCGCTATCGCGGCGATTTCGAGGAGCGGCTGAAGCAGGTCCTCAAGGAACTCGAGGCGCATCCCAACGCCATCCTGTTTATCGATGAAATTCACACCGTGATCGGCGCGGGTGCTACTTCCGGCGGCGCGATGGACGCCTCCAATCTATTAAAGCCGGCGCTCGCGTCGGGCACCATCCGCTGCATGGGCTCGACCACTTACAAGGAATATCGCCAGCATTTTGAAAAGGATCGCGCGCTGGTGCGCCGGTTCCAGAAGATCGATATCAATGAGCCGACGGTGGAGGATGCGATCGCCATCCTCAAGGGGCTGAAACCCTATTTCGAGGACTACCACAAGCTGAAATACACCAATGAGGCCATCGAGGCCGCGGTGCAGCTGTCGTCGCGTTACATCCACGACCGCAAACTGCCGGACAAGGCGATCGACGTGATCGATGAATCCGGCGCCGCGCAGATGCTGGTTGCGGAGAACAAGCGCAAGAAAGTCATCGGCATCAAGGAAATCGAGACCACCATTGCGACCATGGCGAGGATTCCGCCGAAGAGCGTGTCGAAGGACGATGCCGAGGTTCTCAGGCATCTCGAACAGACGCTGAAACGCGTGGTGTTCGGCCAGGACAAGGCGATCAACGCACTGTCGGCGTCGATCAAGCTGGCGCGGGCCGGATTGCGCGAGCCGGAGAAGCCGATCGGCTCCTATCTGTTCTCGGGTCCAACCGGCGTCGGCAAGACCGAGGTGGCAAAGCAGCTTGCCGCTTCCCTTGGCGTCGAACTGCTCCGGTTCGACATGTCGGAATATATGGAGCGGCACACGGTGTCGCGCCTGATCGGCGCGCCCCCGGGCTATGTCGGCTTCGACCAGGGCGGCCTGCTCACCGACGGGGTGGATCAGCATCCGCACTGCGTGGTGTTGCTCGACGAAATCGAGAAGGCGCATCCGGATCTTTACAACGTGCTGCTGCAGATCATGGATCATGGCCGGCTGACCGACCATAACGGCAAGCAGGTCAATTTCCGTAACGTCATCCTGATCATGACCACCAATGCGGGCGCCGCCGACCTGGCGCGCCAGGCGTTCGGCTTCACGCGCAACAAGCGCGAAGGTGACGATCACGAAGCGATCAATCGCCAGTTCGCACCTGAATTCCGCAACCGGCTGGATGCCATCATCTCGTTCGCGCATCTCAATGCCGAAGTGATCGGCATGGTGGTCGAGAAGTTCGTGCTGCAACTCGAGGCGCAGCTTGCCGACCGCGACGTGACAATCGAATTGTCGGAGCCGGCCAAGGCCTGGCTGATTCAGCATGGCTACGATGAGCAGATGGGCGCGCGGCCGATGGCACGCGTGATTCAGGAGCACATCAAGAAGCCGCTGGCGGACGAGGTGCTGTTCGGCAAGCTCAAGGGCGGCGGCCATGTCCGCGTCGTGCTGGTGAGGGACGAGGCGAGCACGGAGGCCGGGCAGGAAAAAATCGGCTTCGAGTATGTCGAAGGGCCGGTGACGCCGAAGCCGGAGAAACTGCCCGGCACGCGCAAGCGCACCGTGCCGCGCAAGCCGAAATCGAGTGGTTCCAGCGGCGGATCGAAGGGCCCGGCCTCACGAGGCCCGCTGGTCAAGGTATGAGCAGCTGATGTTGCCAATTAAGGAGCCGGCGCGTCGCAAGACCGCCGGCTTTTTTGACGGCTGCGAGTTGTCGTGGCCGCCAGCGAAGCGGCGGCCGGCATGTCCGAGATTACCCGATACCCGGACCACCCGAAATCGGCGCGAATGCCCCCCAAAGATGGGGTAATCGGCCGGCCCAGCTTGTGGGTCAGGTAGCGGCTGACATCTTCCATGCAGGTCGTGATGGAGCGCCCCCAGTTTGGTGGCGTCACAGAACCGGACATGCGGGCCCGCATCCGGCTCTTTGGATTGATTGATCAGAACGCCAGCGAGAGCTGGCTTGATACCTGCGGTTGGTTGATTTCTCTGAAGATTTTGGGTGCTGCGCTTCAGGCTGATGGTGAAACGAGGTCCGTGGTTACGGCCTCAAGCATCAGAAGGAGAAGCGCAACATGGACCATTTTG
>Ga0208355_1000192_pt1 | contig 29861 bp, 27 predicted proteins | sample NGESurdeep072012_6_FD_184458 | JGI IMG/M metagenome (GOLD analysis project Ga0208355, IMG submission 184458) | Arctic peat soil microbial communities from Barrow, Alaska - NGEE Surface sample 210-3 deep-072012 (SPAdes) | ecosystem: Environmental > Terrestrial > Soil > Wetlands > Peat ... | reverse complement strand
GCCGTGCTGTATACTCCTCGCATTCACTGCTTTGTATGCGATGAGTCAGTCAGAGAAACGCGGACTCTCTTCTCGGCCGCTGGTGATCATCGCCAGCCCGAATCCCGAGTTGCGCAGCCGGTGGAAGCGCGGACTCGGCGCCGCCTTTCCGGTTCACGAGGTGGGACGGCAGGCCGACCTCGAGCGAGCCATGTCCGGTCTCGCTCCCGGCATCCTTCTGCTCGATGTCTCGCTGTCACGGCCCGGCGGGGCGGCGGCCGTGCCGGCCCTCCGGCAACTGAGCCCTTCGACGAGAATCGTCCTCCTGACCGCCCTTCCAAACGACCAGGAAGGGCTCCTCGCGCTCAAGGCGGGCGCGAGGGGCTACTGCCACGAGGCCATTGCCCCTTTCCTCCTGAAAAAAGCGCTCGAGGCCATCCAGAAGGGAGAGATCTGGGTGGGTCGGATGCTCGTCCCGCGCCTCCTGGAGGAGTTGACCTCGCTGACCAAGCGCCGGCGGAAGGCGTCCCCCGCCGAGCCGGACAACCGCCTCGAGCGCCTGACCCGCCGCGAGCTGGAGGTCGCGAGGCTGATCGGCGGCGGCGCCAACAACAAGGAGATCGCAACCCGGTTGACGATCAGCGACCGAACTGTCAAGGCGCACATCACGACGATCTTCCACAAGCTAGGCTTCTCGGACCGGCTGCGCCTCGCCCTTTTCGTCGTGAACGGGAGCCAGAGCGCGGGCACACATGAAAGCTGACGGTGGATCTCTTCCCTCGTACCAAGGTCCAATTGCAGCCGTGGAAGAAAACCGGTAAGCAGGGAACGACAGGAATAAGGATGCCCAAGCCACCCATCACCGTCGTCATCGCCGACCAGGACAAGGCACGACGCACAAGTTGCATGCGGCTGCTTCGATCCCGGCGAGACATCCGCGTCCTGGGGCAGGCGCGGAGCGGTCTCGAGGCCCTGGCCGCGACCCGCCTCAAGCCGCAGGTCCTCCTCCTGGACCTGAGCCTGTCCCGCGGGCACGGCGCGGACCTCCTTCCAGCCATCCGCAAATCGAGCCCCGGGACGAGGATCATCCTCGTCGCCGGGCGCGCCTCCGAGGCCCGGATCCTGGACGGGCTTTGCCACGGCGCCCAGGGCTACCTCGACAAGAAGCTGCTGCGCGACTTCCTCGCCAAAGCCGTGCGGATCGTGGGCTCCGGGCGGGCCTGGGTTTCTCGCAAGCTCGTACCCGACATCGTCGACCGCCTCGCGCGTCTAGCAGCCTAGGTGGTCAACAAGAAATCGATCTCAGGCGGTCGCGGGCACCGCCGCGCGGAAGGCCGCCGCCAGGGCCGGAGCCTTGTCGGTGCGTTCCCACGTGAACTCGGGAAGGTTGCGGCCGAAGTGTCCGTAGGCCGCCGTCTTGAGGAAGATGGGCCGCCTCAGGTTGAGACACTCGATGATCCCCTTCGGCGTGAGCGGGAAGTGCTCGCGGACGAGCTTCGAAAGCGTCTCCGGGTCGACCTTCGACGTGCCGAACGCGTCCACGTAGACGGACACGGGGTCCGCGACGCCGATCGCGTAGGCGAGCTGGACCTCGACCTTGTCGGCGAGGCCGGCGGCCACGATGTTCTTCGCGATGTAACGCGCCATGTACGACGCCGACCGGTCCACTTTTGTCGCGTCCTTGCCCGAGAAGGCGCCGCCGCCGTGCCGTCCGTAACCGCCGTACGTATCGACGATGATCTTCCGGCCCGTGAGGCCCGTGTCGCCCTGGGGGCCGCCCGTAACGAAACGGCCGGTGGGGTTGATGTGGAACTTCGTCTTGTCGTCGAGGAGGGCCCCGGGCACGACGGGCCGGATGATCTCCTCGCGAATCGCCTCGCGCAGTTCGGGCGTCGGGACCGACTCCGCGTGCTGCGTCGAAATCACGACGGCCTCCACGCGCACCGGCCGGTCGCCCTCGTACTCGACCGTGACCTGGCTCTTGCCATCGGGGCGCAGCCACTCGAGAGTCTTCGCCTTTCGGGCCTCGGCGAGGCGCATCGTCAGCTTGTGCGCGAGCATGATCGGGAGCGGCATGAGCTCTTCGGTCTCGCGCACGGCGAGCCCGAACATGAGGCCCTGGTCGCCCGCCCCGCCCGTATCGACGCCCATGGCGATGTCCGGCGACTGTTTGTCGATCGTCGAAAGGACGGCGCACGTCTCGAAGTCGAATCCGTACTTTGCGCGTGTATACCCGACGTCCTTGATCGTCTCCCGCACGATGCCAGGGATGTCCACATACGTCTTCGTGGTGATCTCGCCCGCGATGAGCGCGAGCCCCGTCGTGACCAGCGTCTCACACGCGACGCGCCCCATCGGATCGTCTTTCAGAATCGCGTCGAGGATGGCGTCCGAGATCTGGTCGGCGATCTTGTCCGGATGACCCTCGGTCACGGATTCCGACGTGAAGAGACTGTGGTTCTTGCCCATGTTTCTACGCTCCAAAGCCGCGATGCGGCGAAGCGCGGAGTTTAGCAGGGCGCTCCGGGCATCGCGGGGCGGAAAATGAGGAAACGGGTCGTGCCGTAGCGGCGGCGGTCGGCGGGCTCGAGACCCATCGGGCGATAGACCTCGTCGTCGCCCCGCTCGTGGAACAACCAGCCCCCTGTTCGCGCGAGGGAAAGAAGAAGTTGAAGATCGGATTCGGATTTTGCTTCGAAAGGGGGATCGTGAAAAACCACGTCGAACGAGCCGCGCGGCGAGGGCCTCCCCTCTTCACCTTTCGAAGAAAAACGGGCTACAGACATCTCTTCTATGCGAGCGCTCTCCCCCGCGCCGAGGCGTTCCACGTTCCCCCTAAGAACCTTCGCGACGCCACGGTTCGATTCGACGAACGTCGCGTGCGCCGCGCCGCGCGAGAGCGCTTCGAGCCCGTAGGCACCCGACCCCGCGCACGCATCAAGCACGTTCGCGCCCTCGATCGCCGCTCCGAGAATGTCGAACGCGGCCTTGCGCGCGAGCTCGGTCGTCGGGCGGATGCCCTCGGGTATGTCGAGCCTCCGTCCGCGCCACGCGCCGCCTGTGAGGCGCACCACGTTCAGCGCCTCTTCGCCGGCGAGGCTTGCGGCGGCCGCGACCCGGCCACGGAGGGATCCTCGAAGAGGCGCGGCAGATCGCCGCGGTACACGAAGATCCTCATCTTGTAGCCTCCCTGCTCCTCTCCCGCGGCGAGTTCTTCAAGCTCGAAGTCGTGATCGAGGGTGTCGTCGTGGACGACGCGATACCAGACCCCGTCGGACCGCCGGCGGAGGAAGGCGCCGGGCCTGAGACCTGCCGTGTCCCACTTCGTCTCGGCCAGATCCTGCTTCTCGAAGCGGCCTCGAAGGTCCTCCAGCGCCCCCCGCGCCCTTCCTACGGCCAGCGGAAGCGAGGCGAGATCGTCGTACGTATACAGGCGGGATCCCCCTCCCGGATCGACGATCTCGAGCGTGATCCGCCGGCCGTCGGCGTCGCCGAGGACCGATCGGCCCGGGTCGTCGACGTCCTTCGCCCGCACCGCGAGCGCCTCGAGGCAGACCCCGCGCACGACCGCCACCTCCTCGGGCGCCAGCGCTTTCCGATCGACGATCCGCTCGCTCCGGAACCCGCGGACGCGGACGAGGGAGCCGTCGTCGAAGAGGGCTACGCGCTCCATGCCGAGCCCCTGCCGCGACTCGAGAGCGGCGATGAGGTGCGGGTCTCGCTTCTCGGGCGTCGGCGCCTGCAGCGGCGTGGACGTCGGTACCGGCGTCGGGACGGGCGTCGCGGCGAGAAGGATCCAAAGGAGAACGCCTCCCGTCATCGAGGTTCCACTCCTGCGGCACGCCTCAGGGCCTTCGGAAAGTTCAATCGCGACGCGACAGCAGCGCGCTCGGGCGGCGCCAGCGGCTCGAGCAGCCGCCGCCAGATTTCTTCTGGTTTCGGACGCGCCTCCAACCCTCGTGGCTCGTCGAGCAATGCCAACGCAGCACCTTCGGTCCGAATTCTCTTAGAAGGTAATACGGGACCCGTCCAGCCGGGAAGGACGTCGCCAAACAATGAGAGGTCGCTCGCGAGCCGGACCGCCCGCTCCCATTCACTTTCTAAGAAGATCTCTTCTATCCCTCTCCTCATCCGGTCCCCTGAAAGCGCCTGAAACGCCTGTGCGCGCCGAGCCACCTTCAGAGCCTTCTCGAATTCCTCGTCCCAGATGAACCCCAGCCGCGCGGCGTACTTCACCGCGCGGTATGCGCGCGTCGGGTCGTCGACGAGGGAGCGCGGATGGAGGAGGCGAATCTTCTTCGCCTCGAGATCCGCGCGGCCGTCGAAGGGATCGAGCACGCGCCCGACGAGGCCGCGACGTCCGATCCGCCGCGCCATCGCATGGATCGTGAAGTCCCGGCGGCCGAGATCGTCGTCGATCGTGGTCGTGCCGGTCACGACCGGCAGACTGGCCGGCGCCGGATATTCCTCGCGGCGGGTCGCCGCGACATCCACGCGAACGCCGCCCGGCGCCCGGAGCGTCGCGGTCCCGAAACGAACGTGCGTCTTTTCGAGCGTCCAGCCGGGCAGGGCGCCGAGGCGTGCCGCGAGCTCCAGGGCGTTCGCCGCGGCCGCCTCCACGGCCAGATCCACGTCGCGAAGCGGCCGCCCGAGGAGCAGGTCGCGCAGGGCCCCTCCCACGAGCCACAGGCCCACCTCGCGCTGGTCGGCGACCTCGCCCGCGCGCGCGAGCTGGACTCCGACTTCTTCGGCATCGAACCGGGGCGCGGACGCGCCGCCTTCGCTCATGGAGACGCCGGGTAGTTGTACCGGACGGACTTGGGCCCGAGCAATTTCTCGAGATCCGCCGTGAAATCGGGCGTCGGCCGGACCCACAAGCGCGGGTCAATCTTCTGGCGTGCCTCGAATTGGCCGGAGCGCCTCATCTCGAGAAAGACGGGCATCGAGCCGGGGTACCTTCGCAGAATCTGCCCCATCGCCGATTCATCAAAAGTGTCGAAGTTCGGGGGTGAGATCACCACCTCCCGCGCGGACTGCTCGCGCATGCCCTCGAGAGGCTGGATTTCGCGCGCGATGAGCTCGATCGGAATGCCGGCGGTCTCGCCTTCGGAGGCGTCGTGCGTCCCGCCGCCCGGCGCCATCGAGAGGCGCACGGTCCCCGTGACGAGGACGGCCCTCCCCGGCGCAAACCACGAGCCCACGCGCTCGAGAAGGCTCGCGAAGACCGTGACGGGCACGGAGCCGGTCAGGTCCTCGACGACGGCCTTCGCCATCATCTTTCCTTCGTTCTGCCCCTTCTTGATCTGATTCTTCTTGATCGCGCCGACGAGGCCCACGAGTTTCACTGGTGCGTCGAGACGATCGCGCAGCGTCTCACACGTCACGTCGCCGAACATCCGGATCTCGTCCTCGAAACGCGCGAGCGGGTGGCCCGTGATGTAGAAGCCGAGCGTCTCCTTCTCGTAGCGGATCTTTTCGTCGACGCTCCACTCCGGCACGTCGGGGAACTGGTCCTCGATCTGCGTCTCTTCGGGGGCGTCGAAGAGGAGGCTCTGGCCCGACGCCGCGGCCTCGCGGGCCGCCGCCGCGACGTCGACCGCATGATCGAGCCCGCCGAGGAACGCCGCGCGGCTCTTCCCCAGCGAGTCGAAGCAGCCGGACTTGATGAGAGCCTCGATGACCCTCTTGTTGTTCAGACGGAGATCGACGCGCGAGCAGAAGTCCGTGAGGGACTTGAACCGTCCGTCGCCGGCGCGCGCTGCGAGAACGGACGCGACGGCGCCTTCCCCGACCCCCTTCACGGCGCCCAGCCCGAAGCGGATGGCCGACCCGTCCGGCGCGAACGAGAGATCCGAGGCGTTCACGTCTGGCGGCAGCACGGAGATCTTCATCTCCCGGCACGTGTTCACGTACTTCACGACGTCGTCCGAGCTCCCCGAGCACGCCGTCAGAGTGGCCGCGAGGAACTCCACGGGGTAATGCACCTTCATCCACGCGGTGCGATACGCGAGGAGCGCGTAGACGACCGAGTGAGACTTGTTGAAGCCGTACCGGCCGAACGGCAGGATGAGGGCCCACAGCTCCTCGGCCTTCTTCTTCGAGGTCCCGTTCGCGACGGCCTTCTTGATGAACTTGTCGCCCTCGGCCTTGAGCAGCGCCTCGTCCTTCTTGCCGATCGCCTTCCGGAGCTTGTCCGCTTCGCCCGGCGTGTAGCCCGCCACGGCCCGCGCCGCGAGCATGACCTGCTCCTGATAGACGAGGACGCCGTGCGTCTCCCGGAGAATCGGCTCGAGCTGGGGCAGCAGGTACTCGAACTTCGTTCCCCGGCGCCGCTGGATGTACACCTCGACGGTCCCGGCGTCCAGAGCGCCCGGCCGATACAGCGCATTGAGCGCCGCGAGGTCGTCGAAGACCTCGGGCTTCACGCGGCGGAGGAGGTCGCGCATCCCGGATGACTCGAACTGGAAGACCCCGTCCGTCCGCCCGTCCGCAAAGAGCCTGTAGACCTCGGGGTCGTCGAGCGGAATCGCGTCCACGTCCGGGCGCTTTCCGTCCTTCTTCTCCGCGAAACGCAGCGCGTCGTCGAGGATCGTCAGCGTGATGAGCCCGAGGAAGTCCATCTTCAGGAGGCCCATGCGGTCGACCGACTTCATCTCGAACTGCGTCGTAATTTCGTCGTTGCTGTTGCGGTAGAGCGGCAGGTACTCGACCAGCGGCCTGGGCGCAATGAGGACGCCGGCTGCGTGCACGCCCGCGTGTCGCGTGACTCCTTCGAGGCGCTCGCCCAGGTCGAAGAGGCGACGGTAGGTCTCGTTGTCCCGGAGCGCGTCCGCCAGTTCTTTCACGTCCCGCCGCGCCTCGGCGAGCATCGTCGGCTTTCCGGGATTCGCGGGGATGAGCGAGCAGAGGCGGTTCACCTCGGCCAGCGGCACGTCGAGGACGCGGCCCACGTCGCGGATGACGGCCCGCGCCTTCATGGAGTTGAACGTGATGATCTGGCCGACGTTCTCGCGCCCGTATTTCGTGCGCACGTACTCGATGACTTCGCCGCGGCGGCGCTCGCACAGGTCGACGTCGATGTCGGGCATCGAGCTGCGGTCCGGGTTCAGGAAGCGCTCGAAGAGCAGGTCGTACTTGAGCGGGTCGACGTCCGTGATCGCAAGCGAGTACGCGACCAGCGAGCCGGCCGCGCTCCCCCGCCCCGGACCCACGGGAATCTTCTGGTCCTTCGCGTACTTGATGAAGTCCCACACGATGAGGAAATAGCTCGAGAGGCCCATCTTCCGGATGACGGACAGCTCCCAGGTGAGGCGTTCGTCGTATACGACCCGCGCCTTCTTCGCCGTGCCATTCTCGAACGCCGCGCGCTGCGGCTCGAGGCGGCGCTCGAGGCCCTCCTTCGCGAGGTCTTCGAGATACGCCTCGGGGGTCTGCTCCCCTCCCGGAACGGGAAACGTGGGGATCTTGAGGCCCGTATCCACGATGACGCTCGGCGTGACGCGCTCGGCGATCGCGGCCGTGTTCTTCACCGCCTCGAGCGTGTATGGGCGGAAGACGTCGCTCATTTCCTCGGCGCTCTTCACGTAGAACTCCGAGTTGTAGAACTTCATCCGTCTCGTGTCGTTCAGTGTCTTCCCCATCCCGATGCAGAGGAGAACGTCCTGCGCCGCGGCGTCGTCTCGGGTCAGGTAGTGCGCATCGTTCGTCGCGACCGGTGGAATGCCGGTTTCCGAGGAAAGCCGCAGGAGGTCCGGCAGGATCTGCCTCTGCTCGGGAAGACCGTGATCCATGATCTCGATGAAGTAGCGGTCCTTCCCGAAGAGGTCGCGGTACTTCAGGGCCGTCTTCTTCGCTCCTTCGTAGTCTCCGATCCGGAGCCGCTTCGAGACCTCCGAGCTCAGACACCCGGACAGCGCGATGATTCCTTCGTGGTATTTCTCGAGGAGCTCCCAATCCATCCGCGGCTTGTAGTAGAAGCCGGACAGGAACGCCTCCGACACGAGCCGCGCGAGATTCCGGTAGCCGTCGGGAGTCTCGACGAGCAGCGTCAGGTGATAGTTGCTCCCTTCGCCGTCGAGCGTCTTCACGTTCTCGCGGTCGAAACGCGAACCGGGAGCGACGTACGCCTCGACACCGAGGATGGGCTTGATGCCCGCCTCGAGCGCGGACGTCTGGAGCTCGTACGCCCCGAACATGTTTCCGTGGTCTGTCACCGCGACGGCGTCCATGCCCGACGACTTGACCTGCTTGATCAGGTCCTTGAGCCGGTTCGCGCCGTCGAGGAGGGAATACTGGGTGTGGAGGTGGAGGTGAACGAAGTCGCCGGACATCCCGGGCGGGATTGTAGGCTCGCGATCAGTCGAGCGTGAACCGCGGTCCCGACGCGGGCGGGCGCGAGGCGTGCTGCTCTTTCGTCCAGGTGAACTGCTTCAGGAACCGCGCGTATTCCTCGAGTGAGATCGGACCGGGGCGGCTGCGCTCGAGAGCCTCGGACTCTTCGGGAGAGAAGCAGAAAGCGTCGTCGGGCAGCGGCTCAGGACGGGGCCCTGAGACGATGGTAGAGCTCGAGGAGGTCGCTTCTTTCGAAGGTTGCACGAGCCTCAGTTTGATCGATTTCGGGCCGATTGAGAAGGACCCGCAAGTCCTCGCTGTCCCGGAAGACCCGAATCGGCTTGTTCTTGATCGCCTTCACCTTCATCGCGACAAGGTGCTCCGGGGCGGGCACGAGAACGGGGAGTCCGTCGGGGCCGATGCGGGGCACTGCCGCCGCGAAGAGGCGATCGCGTGTCAGCCCGTCGACCCACAGAAGATCCAGCCTCCCGAGCGCCGGATCGGGATGCTCGAGGTTCGTGAAGCCTTCCGAGTCGTTGTATGCCTCGAAACCCTCGGCGACGATCCGGGCCAGAAGAGCGGTCCGCTCCGCGTCGTCCACGAGGAGATCCAGATCCAGCGTCGTCCGGGCCGATCCCCACGCCGCGACAGCAAAGCCGCCCGCGAGCATCCAGCGGGAGCCCGTTGCCTCAAAGTGAGGTCGGAGAACCGCGAGGAGCCGCGCCGCATCCATGGGCAGATGATGTCACTTCAGCCGCACCGGGGCGCCTACAGCCAGCGGCGCGTGCGCGCCTTGAAGGCCCGGTACTCCCCGCCGAACTTCCGCTCGAGGTAGGCCTCCTCGTGGTCTATCACGAGGCGGCGGAGCGCGAACCACACGGGCGGAAGCGCCGCGAGGACCCACGGCGTGTTCGCGATGAGCGCGATCCCCGCCACCCCGGCCGAGAGGCCGACGTACATCGGGTTGCGGGAGACGCGGTAGGGCCCCCACGTCACGAGGCCGCTCACGGGGTGGTTCGGGTGTGGCGTCGTCCGCGCCCTCAGGAACGTCGCGAACGCCCACCCCCCGAAGGCGAGGCCGAGGAGGCCGAGCCCCGCGCCCGCGAAGCAGAAGGGTTCTTGGAGGGACGGCGGGACGAGGCGGACAGGGACGAGCCACTTCAGGAAGAAGCCCGCCGCGAGGCCGACTCCGAAGAGGACCGGCGGTATCACCGGGACGTTCGCGTGGTCTTCGGTCGCCGTAGCAGTAGCGGTTCGAGCAAGCAGGGACGGCGCCTCCCTCTTCTCGTCGAGAAGGTGCCGGATCGCGAGGACGGGGTGGCGGAGGAGCATGCGCGGACCCGCGAAGCGCATGACCTCGTGCATCTGCTCGCGCATATCCCTCGTGTAGCAGTGGACCGGGCACTTCTTGCACGTGGGCTTCTCCTCGCCGTACGGGCACTTGAGGAGCCGGTAGCTCGCGTACTCGAACAGCTCCTCGCACCCCGCGCACAGCTTTCCATGGCGCGTGCGGACGTGGAGCGGGTGGGCCTCGCACCAAACGTTGAGCATCGCCTCGATCGTGCGCTGCTCGCGGCGGAGACGCGGGGTGGTGAGGAGGAGGGCCTGGTAATCCTTCGGAACGGTGCTCACGGGAGGTTCAGGCCCCGGTCGAGGTGCTCCATCAGGATCTCCGGTCCCTCGAGCCCCACGCTCATCCGGATGAGGCCGGGCGTGATGCCGCGGGCGAGGCGGTCGGCCTCGGGGACGACGGCGTGCGTCATCGTGGCCGGCTGCTCGACGTACGTGATGGCCCCGCCGAGGCTGACGGCGAGCTCCATCGGAACGTCCTTGCGGGCGAGGTAGTTCATGAGCCTCTCGCCAGCGGCGGCGCCGCCTTTCACCTCGAACGAGATGAGCGACCCGCCGTCGCGCATTTGCTTCTTCACGATGTCCTTCTGCGGGAAGTCGTCGAACCCCGGATAGGTCACGCGCGCGACCTTCGGGTGGCCGCGCAGGAACGCTGCGATCTTCGCGGCGCTGTCGCTCTGGGCCTTCTGGCGGACGGCGAGGGACTGGATCGTCATCGAGTTCAGCCACGAGTCGAAGGGCGAGGGCGTCGCGCCGAGGTCCTTGTACCAGGGGAAGAGGTCGGTCTTGAGAAAACGAAACGGTCCGAGGAGCGCGCCGCCGACGGACGTCGAGTGGCCGTTGATGAACTTCGTGAGGGAGTGGACGACGAAGTCGGCGCCGAGGCGGAACGGCTGCTGAAGGTACGGCGAGCAGAAGGTGTTGTCGACGATCAGGGGAATCCCGCGCGCCTCGGTGAGGCGCGAAATCGCCTCGATGTCGCACAGGCGGAGCGTCGGGTTCTCGGGCGACTCGAGGAACACGGCCGCGACGTTCGATTGCGCCTCGAGCATCCGCGCGACCTCGTTCACGTCGCCCGTGTCGCAGAAGACAGCCTCGACGCCGTACTTCGACATGTTGCGGAGCAGACTGTCCGTGCAGCCGTAGATGTTGCCCGCGAGGACGGCGTCGCCGGCCTTGAGGAGCGAGAGGAGGAGCGTCGAGATCGCGCCCATGCCCGAGCCGAAGATGAGGCAGCCGATCGTCGGCTCCTTCTCGTCGGCGGCGAGGGCTTTCTCGATGACGTGCTGGGCCTCGAGACGGAAGAGGACGCGCTCGAGGTACTCGGACGTCGGGTTGCCGAGGCGCGTGTAGATGCGCGCGTACGGCCGCTCGCCGCCCTTCGACATCCCGAGGAAGCGATCGGCCCCGTCCTTGACGTTGTGGAAGGGGAACGTCGAGCGCTGGTGGATGGGCGGCAGGCCCGTGCCCGCGGCGAGCGCGCGGAACACGCCCTCATCCATCTGGTGGACGTCGTCGCGCACCCAGCGCGTCTTGCGGTCGACCCACCACTCCCAGAACGAGAAGCGCGCGGCGCCGTGGAGGACGGGGGCGGCGGTGGTGGTGCTCATGCGGAGGAATGTAAGCCCTTTGCGGCCGCGGCGCACGACGAGTCGTAGACTGGTCCTCCGTGAAACCGCCCCCGTACCGGTCGATCCCGGATCTCTTCTTCGCCCGCGTCGCCGCCACCCCGGACGCGTCCGCGTTCCTCCACCCCGAGGAGGGGGTCTGGAAGAGCCTGTCGTGGCGCGAGACCGCTTCGCGCGTCCGCGAGCTCGCCTGTGGGCTCCTGTCTCTCGGCCTCTCGGCTGGCGATCGCGTGGCCATCGTCTCGGCCACGCGCCTCGAATGGATCCTCGCGGATCTCGCCGTCGCCTGCGCGGGCGGCGTCACCGCCACCGTCTACCCCGTCTCGACCGAGGAAGACACGTCCTTCATCCTGTCCGATTCGCGGGCCGCGATCGTTTTCGCGGAGGACGCCGCGCAGGCCCGGCGGATACTGAGCCGCAGCGACGCGCTCCCCGACCTTCGCCATCTCGTCCTGTTCGACGCGTCGGCGGGGCTTCCGGGCGACGCGATATCCCTCCTCGATCTCGCGGCTCTCGGCCGCGCGTGGGATGCCGCGCATCCGGACGGGTTCGACGCCGCGGCCGGGACCGCAGGACCGTCCGACCTCGCGACGCTCATCTACACGTCCGGAACCACGGACCGGCCGAAGGGCGTCGAGCTGCCGCACGACTGCTGGCTCTTCGAGATCGAGTCGATCGGCTCGCTGGGTCTCCTGGGGCCTTCCGATCTGCAGTTTCTCTGGCTCCCGCTCTCGCACGTTTTCGGCAAGGTGTGCGTGACCCTCGGCATCGGCCTCGGCTTCCCCACCGCCGTCGACGGCCGCCCCGATCGCATCGCGGCGAATCTCGCGGCCGTGAAGCCGACGTTCGTCTGCGTCGTCCCCCGCATTTTCGAGAAGGTGCACGCGAAGATCCTCGAGCAGGCGCTCGCGGGCGGAAAGGCGAAGGCCGCGATCTTCCGATGGGCGCTCGGCGTCGGCACGGAGGTCGCGCACCGCCGGCGTGACGGCCGGAACGTCGGGGCCTTCCTTGAGGTGCGGCGGCGCGTCGCGGATGCCCTCGTCTTCGAGAAGATCCGCCAGCGTTTCGGCGGGCGCCTCCGCTTCTTCATTTGCGGCAGCGTCGCCCTCGCGAAGGAGCTCACTGAGTTCTTCGCCGCGTTCGGCGTTACGATTCTCGAGGGCTACGGCCTTTCCGAATCGACGGCGATGACGGTCTCCAATCTCCCGGACCGGAACCGCTGGGGCACCGTTGGCATCCCGATTCCCGGCATTGAAGTTTCGTTTGCCGGGGACGGCGAGATTCTCCTCCGCGGACGCGGCGTCATGCGCGGCTATTTCGGCCGGCCCGAAGAGACGGCTCGCGTGATCGACCCGAGCGGCTGGCTCCACACGGGAGACATCGGGGCCCTCGACGCCGCCGGCCATCTCGCGATCACCGACCGCAAGAAGGACATGATCAAGACCTCGGGAGGTAAGTTCGTCGCGCCGCAGCACGTCGAAGGAAAGCTGAAGCTCGAGACGCCCGTCATCGCGCAGGTCCTTCTGCACGGCGAAGGGCGGCGCTTCTGCACCGCGCTCATCAGCCTGTCCGAAGAAGAGCTTCCCGCGTGGGCACGGGCCGAGGGGATTATTGACGTGGCCTACGCGGACCTCGTGCGCGACCCGCGAGTCGTCGAGCTCATCCACCGGCACGTCGAGCACGTGAACGCGAACCTGGCGCGGTACGAGGCGATCCGTCGTTGGGCGATTCTGCCCGCCGAGCTGAAGATCGAGACGGGCGAGCTGACGCCGAGCCTGAAAGTCCGCCGCCGGGTCGTCGAGCAGCGCTATCGCGACGTGCTGGAAGGTCTGTACGCCGAAACGCCCGAGGGCGTTCCGGTGACGGACTCTCCCAAACCGCCGATGCGCGAGAACGCGGGAGGCCCCGCCTGAGCGTTCAGGTTCGCGCCGCCGCGCCGATCAGCCTCGTCCGCGTGTAGGGAATCAGTCCTCCCGCGTCGATGATCGCCTGCCGCGCCGTCGGGAGCGGCGTGACGTCGAACGCCGTACGCTTCGTCCGGTTTTCGACGCACCCGCCGTCGAACACGATCTCGTCGCCCTCGTCCGCCGCGAAGCCCGGTGCGACGACCACCTTGAGCCCGAGGTTGATCGCGTTCTGCAGGAAGATGCGCGCGAAGCTCTTCGCGACGATGACGACGTCGAGCCCCTTGAGGCACGACGCGGCCTGCTCGCGCGAGGAGCCACAGCCGAAGTTGTCCCCCGCCGCGATGACGGCGCCCGGCGGGACGGACTTCGCCTTCACGGCCGCCTGAAAGGCTGCGTGGTCCGCGAACGCGTACGCGGGGGTCTCCGACGGGAGAACGGTTGCCATGTAACGCCCCGGGTAGACGACATCCGTCGACACGTCGTCGCCCAGACTCAGAATGACCCGGACGGTTTCGGTTCTCTTCGCGCGTCCCATCTCGGCTCTCTTGATGCGGGCCATCTCAGCGCTCCTTCCGCGGGTCCGTGATGACGCCCGTGAGGGCGGACGCCGCTGCGACGGCGGGCGACGCGAGGTAGACCTCGGCGAGAGGGTTCCCCATCCGACCCTTGAAGTTTCGATTCGTCGTCGAGATCGCCGTCTCACCGTCGCCGAGCGCCCCTTCGTGGACGCCGAGGCACGGGCCGCAGCCCGGGTTCATGACGACCGCACCGGCGGCCATGAAATCGGCGAGATAGCCGAGCTGCATCGCCTCGGCATAGATCTTCGCGGAGGCCGGGAAGACGAGCATGCGCGTCCCCGCCGCCACGTGCCGGCCCTTCACGATGCCCGCGGCCTCGGCGAGGTCGTCGAGCCGCCCGTTCGTGCACGAGCCGATGACGACCTGATGGACGGGAATTCCCTCCACCGCCGTGACGGGCTTCACGTTGTCGACCGTGTGCGGGCACGCGACGAGGGGCGCCAGCGACGAGACGTCGATGGCGATCGTCCGCTCGTATCTCGCGTCCGGATCGCTCGTCACGAGGTCGAGCGGATCGGCGACGCCGGCCTCCTCCCGCAGGTAGCGCACGGTCTCCGCGTCGCCCGGCACGATGCCGGACGTCGCGCCCGCCTCGACGGACATGTTGCAGAGGACGAGGCGGCCGGAGGTCGAGAGCCGCGCGATCGCCTCGCCGGTGAACTCCAGGACGCGGAAGGTCGCGCCCTGCGCCGTGAGGACGCCGATGAGGTGGAGGATGAGATCTTTCGGGCCGACGCGGCCGGGGAAGCGCCCCGAGACCTCGACGCGGATCGTCGCGGGGACCTCGACGTTCAGGGCGGCGCCGAGCGCCCACACGCTCGCCATCTCCGTCGCCCCGATCCCGAACGCGAACGCGCCGAGCGCGCCGTGAGTCGTCGTGTGGGAGTCCGTTCCGACGACGACCATCCCGGGCCGCACGTAGCCGTTCTCCGGGAGGATCTGGTGGCATATGCCGCCCGTGTCACCGCGGATGTCGTGGAACTTCGCGATCCCGTGCTCGGCGACGAAGGCGCGGACCTTCTTCTGGTTCGTGGCCGTCTTCGCCGACTCGGCCGGCACGCGGTGGTCGAAGATGATCGCGATCCGTGAGGGGTCCCACGGCTTCGCGGCGATGCCCGTCCCCTCGTGGATCTCCTGGAACTGGTTGATCACGAGGGCGGCGTTCTCGTGCGACATCGCAAGGTCGACGCGCGGCTCGACGACGTCACCCGCGCGCACGGCGTCCTTCCCCGACGCTCGCGCAAGGATCTTTTCGACGACGGTCGCGCCCACGTTCGTCTTCTTCATCGTCTTTCCTTTCAATCCTTCGGGAGCGCGCGAGCGACGGCTTCGCCCATCTCGAGACAGGTCGAGGCGCCGCCCATGTCGTACGTGCGGACCTTGCCTTCCTTGACGATCTTCGCGACGGCGGCCTCGACGGAACGGCCCTTCGCGCCCTCGCCAAGCCAGTCGAGCATCATCTTCGCGGCGAGGATCGTCGCGATCGGGTTGACCTTGTTCTGCCCCGTGTACTTCGGCGCCGAGCCGTGCGACGGCTCGAACACGCCGAGCTTCACGCCGATGTTCCCCGAGCAGCCGAATCCGAGGCCGCCGACCATCTGCGCGCAGAGGTCGGAGATGATGTCGCCGTAGAGGTTCGGAGCGACGAGGACGTCATAGTTCGCGGGGTTCTTGAGCAGCCACATGCAGATCGCGTCGACATTCGCTTCGTCGACCGCGATCTCCGGGAACGCCTTCGCGACCTTCCGGGCCTCTTCGAGGAAGACGCCGTCCGAGGCGCGGACGACGTTTGCCTTGTGGACGACCGTGACTTTCTTCCGGTTGTTCGTCCGCGCGAACTCGAATGCGGCGCGCACGATGCGCTCGGAGCCCTTGCGCGTGTTGATCTTGCAGGAGATCGCATAGTCGTCCGGCCCGAGGTCCTTGAATGGCGCGAAAGCCGGCGCAAGCTTCGCGAGCGTCTGCGAGAGCTCCTCGGGCACCGGAGAGAACTCGACGCCCGCGTAGAGGTCCTCGGTGTTCTCGCGGAACACGACGAGGTCGAGGCCTTCCTTGAAGTTGAGCGGGTTGCCCGGGTAGGCCTTGCAGGGCCTGAGGCACACGTAGAGGTCGAAGAGCTGCCGCATCCGCACGATCGGCGAGCGGTAGACGAGGCCCTTGTCCTTCAGCGCCGGGGCCAGCTCGTCGAGGGCCGCCTTCGACGGTTTGGACGTGATCGCGCCGAACATCGCGGCGTCCACGTTCTTCAGCAGCTCGATCGTCCGGGCGGGAAACGCGTCCCCTTCCCTGCACCAGAACTCCCAGCCGATGTCGCCGTGCGGGTATTCGGCGTCGAGGCCCACCGCGTCGAGGACGAGCCGCGTCGCGTCCATGACCTCCACGCCCACGCCGTCCCCCGGGAGCCACGCGATCCGGTAGCGAGACATACACACCCCTCGCGTCCAAGTGTGGCCCTCGCGCTCCGACATGCCCGTGACGCAGGTGCATCAGCGACTTCGTCACCCGGCAGCCTCCGCCTCTCCCGCGGAGCGCAGCGCGCCACGCGCTCAGAAACCGATTCGAAATCCCGCGGCGATCTCGAGCGGATCGAGCGTCAGCTCCTGGTCGGCGCCGGAAGCGCCTCGTGACGTCGGCCTGAGGAACGTGTATCGGCCGTCGACGAGGAAGCCGACACTGGACGTCAGGCGAACATCGACGCCGGCGTTCACGAGGAACGCCGCGCGATCCTTGACCTCGATCGTGCCGAGGCTCGCGGTGTTGAGGTCGGCGCTCGAGAGGTTCTTGAAAATCGTGTAGCTTCCGCCGGCCCCGACCCAGGGATCCACGGTTCTCCCGCGCATCAGGTGGTACTGGACGACGAGCGAGAGCGGGATCATCTCGAGCGGGCCGAGGTCGATCGCGTCGGTCCCCTGAACGCGGAGGTTGCCCGTGATCCGTTGGTACGAAACGCCCGCCTCGACCCCGAGGTCGGGCGTGACGTAAAAGGTCCCTGCGAGCCGTGCGCCGCAGCCGTTCTTGAACTTGATGTCGACGCCGTTTGTCTCGTCGACGGCGGTCGTCTTGGTGTCGACGAACGAGCCGGTCGCCGAGAGCGTGAACCGGCTCGCCGGCTGCGCAAGCAGCGGCGACGCGGAGACAAGAGCGGCGAGACCAAGACCGGCCATCACGAACTTCATGGTGCCCACCTTTCCCCCGCGCCACGGTCGCCGTGCGGGGAGACTGTAGAATTCGGTTGGAGATACGATAGCATCGCACGTGCAGTAAGCGATACCCGCGAAATCCCCGAAAGATAAAGAGGAGGTCCCGATGCGTCGCGTTTTCTCCCTCATCCTCCCCGCGTTTCTCGCCGCCTTTGGTCTCGCCACTGGGTTCGAGGCGGCGGGCGCTTCCGGCCCCCTGCTCAAGCTGCCGGGGATGAAGCTCGGCGGGACGATTACGCGCGGAGACCACGACATCCCCGCGGTCTGGGGAATGACGGAGTGGGATCTCTTCTACTTGCAGGGCTACGTCCAGGCGGAGGACCGCCTCTTTCAGATGGATGTCAGCCGTCGGACGGCGTCCGGCACGCTTGCCGAGCTCCTCGGTCCCGCGGCGCTTCCCCAGGACGTCCAGCTGAGGACGCTGGGCCTCAGGCGCGCCGCGGTCGGGAGCCTGGACGCCTCGTCGATCGAGGTTCACGACGTGCTCGCGGCATACGCGGCCGGGGTCAATCAGTGGGTCGCCACCCACGCGCTCCCGCCCGAGTACGGCGCGCTGGAGCTGACGAAGTTCGAGCCCTGGACGGCGCTCGACAGCAGCGCGATCGCGAAGCTCTTCCTCTTCTCGCTCTCGTTCGACCTCGACACCTCGAACACGGTCACCCTCCTCACGTACATTCAGGCGGGCAAGGTCGCCGGCTTCGATGGCATGAAGCTCTTCTCCAACGACCTCTTCCGCTCCGCTCCGTTCGACCCTTTCACGACGATCCCTGTCGCGCCGAGCGGGTCCTCGATGAGTCCGGTTCGGCATGAAACCGCGAGCGCGGGAGCTCTCGATGAGATGCGCGCGAGGGCGGAGGAGCTTCTCGCGAGCGGAACGCTCGACCTCGTGGCGCGCTACGAGGAGCGCGCGCGGGCCGTGCCGCTCCTGCGGACGATCCTCGACCACGAGCGGACCGCGAGCTCGAACGAGTGGGCGATCAGCGGACGGCTCGCGGCGAACGGCGTTCCGCTTCTTGCGAACGACCCGCACCTTTCGCTGGGCTACCCGTCGATCTGGTACCCGCTCTCTCTTCGCGGGCCCGGTATCAACGTCGCGGGAAACAGCTTCGCCGGAACGCCCTTCGCGATTCACGGGCACAACGACCGCGTCGCGTGGGGCTCGACCGTGAACCCGATGGACATGACCGACACATTCCAGGAGACGATCGCCCCCGCCCCCGGTTCTCTCACGGGGTACGGCACGGTCTACCAGGGCCATGTCGAGCCGCTCCTCGTCGCCTTCGAGACGTTCCGGATGAACAACCCCGGAAACGGTGTGAAGGACGACATCGTCGTCGTCCCGCCGGTCGGCTCGATCCCGCCCGTCACCCTGATCGTGCCCCGCCGCGATTACGGGGCGATCATCACGCCGGACACCCTCGCCACCGGCTCGGCGCTCAGCGTGCAATACGTCGGATTCGGCCGGACGCGCGAGCTGGACGCCGTTCTCGGGTTCAACAAGGCGAGGACCCTCGCCGATTTCAAGCGCGCGCTCCGATACTTCGACGGCGCCTCTCAGAACTGGGCGATCGCGACCCTGGACGGCGACATCGCGTACTACGCGAGCGGCGAGCTGCCGCTCCGCGAGGACCTGCAGGCGAACACGGTGCACGGTCTGCCGCCCTGGTTCATTCGTGACGGAACCGGAGGGAACGAGTGGCTCCCGGCGTCGTCGCTCCCCGAGGACCAGTCCGTTCCGCACGCGATCCTCCCCGCGGACGAGATCCCGCACGTGGAGAACCCGGCGCAGGGGTGGTTCGCGAACGGCAACAACGATCCCGTCGGCACGTCCCTCCACAACGACCCGCTCGGCACGCAGCGCCCCGGCGGTGGGATCTTTTACCTGAATCCGGCTTACGACGGCTATCGCGGCGGACGGATCGCCCAGCTCATCCGGGCGAAGCTCGCGAACGGAGGCAAGATCTCGCTGTCCGACATGCAGAAGATCCAGTCGGATAGCGGGATGATCGACGCGCAGTTCTTCGTCCCCTTCATCACCGCGGCCTTCGCGAACGCTCAGGCCCCTGGCGCCAATCCGGTTCTCGCGAGCTTCACGACGAATCCGGCCGTTGCGAGCGCCGTGGCGCGACTCGGCACGTGGGACTTCACGACTCCAACGGGCCTGAAGGAAGGCTACGACGCTGGCAAGGCCGCTGGCGTCGACCCCACCCCCGACCAGGCGAAAGCGAGCGCCGCCGCGACGATCTACGCTCTCTGGCGGAGCCGGTTCATCGCGAACACCATCGACGGCGTCCTCGGCGCGGCGAGCCTGCCGACGCCTCCGAACGCCCTCGCGCTCACCGCGCTCCGGAACCTCCTCGAGCAGTTCGGGGTCCGCGGCGGCTTCGGCGAATCGGGGGTCAACTTCTTCAATGTTTCCGGCGTCGCGAGCGCGTCGGATCGCCGCGACATCATCATCCTGAAGAGCGTCTCCGATGGGCTGGCCCTGCTCGCCGGCGACGGATTCGCGGCTGCCTACGGCCACTCGACGAACCTCGACGACTACCGCTGGGGCAAGCTCCACAGGATCGTCTTCGAGCATCCTCTGGGCGGAGCCTTCAACGTACCATCCTCCGGAGGCGCCTTCCCCAATCCGCTCGGCGACGGCCTTCCCGGCATTCCGCGCCAGGGAGGCTTCGAGGTGATCGACCGGTCGGACAACGACGCCCGCGGGAAAACCGTGAACGGCTTCATGTTCAACGCGGGACCTTCGCGCCGGTACGCCTGTGAGGCGGGACCGGGCTTGATCTCGGCCCAGAACTCTCTTCCCGGCGGCGTCAGCGGCGTCCTTGGAGATCCAAACTACTTCAGCATCCTGCCGCTCTGGCTCACGAACCAGACGTATCCGATGGAGGTCCAGACCGGGCCGCGGCTGCCCTGGCAGTAAAGTCGGCCGGACGCGTCCGGCCATGATGCGCCGCTATCAGGACGCTCGGGAACGTGCCGCAGCAGCTAGAGTTCCGACCGGATGGGGGTCACGAGCCACTCCGTCGCCCTATCTCCTTCGTGGCGGCGGCGAGCGAGATCGCGTAGACGCGGCCCGCTCCCGACATCGCCGCGAGCGGTGACGACGGCACGACGGCGACGGCACTCGTACCGGCCTCTCGAAGCGCGGGAAAAACCTCGTCGCCGACGAGCGCCTCGCCCGACGTCGTCGGGACTCATCATCCTGATGACGGCCGGCTTCATCGCCTTCATGTGGTGGGTCGTGGGACCTGCCGTCCGGATGATCATCGGCAAGGGTGCGTCGGGAACGCCGTCGAAGAACATCCTGGCGTTCGTCCTTCTCCTCCTGATCGGCTCGGCCCTCACGACAGAACGGATCGGGATCCACGCGCTCTTCGGCGCTTTCCTCATCGGCGTCGTCATGCCTCGCGAGGCCGCGTTCCGGGCCGCGCTGATCCAGCGGCTCGAGGAAGTCAGCGCGATTCTCTTCCTGCCTCTCTTCTTCGCGTTCACGGGCCTGAGGACCCAGATCGGTCTCCTCGACAGCGCCGGGAGCTGGCTGATGTGCCTCGCGGTGATCGCGGTGGCGACGGCCGGGAAGCTCGGCGGCTCGATGGCCGCCGCACGTCTTTCGGGGATGGGGACCCTCGATGCCTTCTCCATCGGCGCCCTGATGAACACGCGCGGGCTGATGGAGCTGATCGTCCTGAACGTCGGCTACGAGCTCGGGATTCTCTCGCCGCGAATCTTCGCGATGATGGTGCTCATGGCGCTCGTCACGACGTTCTCGACGGCGCCATTCCTCGCGCTCGCCGACCGCCTGCGCAGACGCCACTCGGCTGGTTCGCTGGCTGTCGGCCCGGCCTGAGCGTTCACGGTCGCGGCGTCAGCGCTTCGCCGCGTAGAGGAGATACGCCAGCGCGATCCGAAGAGGTCGAAGAGGGCGTGCACGACCATCGAGTCGGCGGCCCGCCGGCGCTTCAGGAAGATCAGCGCGAACAGGAGGCCGGTGTTCCCGACTGAACGGCTGCCGTGACGCCCTGGTAGAGGTGACCGAGGCCGAAGATGGCGCTGTCGATAAGCCACGGCGACCGCGAGACCGATCCGGCCAAAAGCGTGTTCGAACCGGCGTCGAGGAGCGCCCACTCGACCGCGACGGCGAGCGCCGTCTTGACGCAGACGAGGACGACGATGGCGTCCACGCTGCCCGGCACGGCGCCGCCCCCGGCTCGAAACAGCTGCGCCCAGACGGAAAAGGCCCAGTAGGCCACGATCAGCAGAACGGACACCGGAAGCGCGAAACGCTTCAGCGCTTGAGAAGGCACCTTCTTCCTACGTGGCCCGCGAGCCGGAGTTTCCGTCCACCTCACGGGCTCGTCGGGCGCGCGCACGCGACGGCGCGCGCGAGGCGCGCGAACTCATCGTAGAGCGCCACGATCCGCGCCGGACCGAGGTGCGTCCGGTCCTGGCCGGACCGCTGTCCTTGCCTAGCGCTTCGTCGTCTCCCGCGCGATCGTGATCTTGAACCCGTCGAGATCGCTCAAGGCGAAGTCGCGCGTGCCCCATGGCTGGTCGCGCGGCTCCTGGTCGAGCTTGCCGCCGTGCGCCACGATCTTCTCCGCGAGGACGTCGACGTCCTGCGTCGTCGTGCAGTACAGCCGGAAGCCCTCTCCCTTCTTCCGGTCGCGGCCCTTCTTCCAGTCGTCCTGTCCGATCATGAAGATGACGCTGCCGGCCCTGAGCTGGACCCCGGTGAGCTTCCCTTCCTGCTCCCAGCGCTCCCCGACGGCGAACCCGACGACGTCCCGGTACCAGGCGAGGCTCTTCTCCACGTCGTTGACCGTGAGGCCGGGTGACGTCGAGCTCAGCTTCAGCGTCTCTGCTCCCTTGCGTCCCTTCGCCGGGGCGGCCTTCGCCTTCTTCGACGGTTTCCTCGAGGGTGCTTTCTTCGCCGTTTTCTTCACTGCCATCTCATCCTCCAGCTCCTTTTTCTCGAGCACGGACAGCATATTCCCGGCGGGGTCCCGGAGTCAGGGAGCGCGCCGTCGATTTTTTCGTCAGCCGTGCCCGGACGCGCCGGCGGACCCCGCCCGCACCCGGTCCACGCTCCACCTGCCCGCGCCGCGACAGGCGACGAAGAGGAAGAGCACGGCGTACAGGAGCGCCAGCTCCCCCTGATTCACCGCGGGAAAGAACTTCGCGCCGAGAGCGAGCTTCCAGTGGAACTGGACGTAGGCGATTGCCATCGTCCCGCTCGCGAGGAACGCCGCCCAAGCTGTGAACGCGCCCGCCGCGATGGCAAGACCCGTGGCCAGCTCGATGAGGCCGCCGAACCAGATCTGCGATCCGGCCGGCGGCCGGAACTCCGTCAGAACGCCGAAGAGGATCTGGAGGCCATGGAAGGCGAACATGAGACCCACGACGACGCGCAGGAGGGCGTAAGCGGCCTCGATCCTGGGCTCCAGGAGCCGGCTGAGCATGAGCATGGACTCTCTCACATCCTCGCCAGGTGCTCGGCGAGGCGCCCGAGCGTCTGCTTCGCGCGCTGCCGCCTGGGACCTCGCCGACCTTCTCTTTTTCCTGCTGCGGTGAGGCCGAAACAAAGGTTCCCGGAGACTGGGTCTCCGGGAACCCCCGGTTTCTCATATCCGCCGCACGGTGAGCGTTCGGCCCTGACGTTCAGCTCACCGCCGATTCCGGTTATCTCGTTCTAATATCGTCGCGACTGCAGGCCTACTTGCCGTTGCCGCCCTTGCGGCCCGGGTTCCCGGGCGCCGTTCCGGCCGGCTCGTCATTCGACCGGCTCGGGTCGCCCTGGTTCGAGTTGCCCGGATCGCAGCCCTCGGGCCCGTTGCCCACGCCCTGGTTGCACTTGACTTTGACGTGGACCACGGTGCCGCCGGCTGGGGGGCAGGCGGTGACGGTGGAACCAGTGAGCGTCACGGCGCCTGTCGGCGTCGAGGTCGAGCCAGCCCCGCCCGCCAAGAGATCCCCCTTAAGTATTGAATAGTTGACCGTGATGTCCGCACCCGCGAGAATGGTTCCCTGGAAGATCGAAGTCGTCAGCGTTGCGGCCTGGGCGACCCACCAATAGACGTTTGGACACGTGGTTCCCGCCGCGCCGCCGGCCATGACCACCGAGAAGTTGGTGCCCGTCAGAGCGCCGGTCCCGCCGGTCCCGATCTTGAAAATCCAGACCCCGTCCGCGGGCCCATTGAGCGTCAACGTGCCCGTCAACGCCGCCGCCGCGGTGAAACAGTAGACACCGGGGGAAAGCGTTACGCCCGCGAGCGTACCCGTCAGGATCTGGTCGCAAGGTATGGACGGGAACGAGTCGTACGCGAAGAGGAAGTCAGCGTAAGCCGCCGTGGCGTTCGTGTAGACCGTCCCCGTCGGCGTGCAGCCAACGGAGGTGCCGGGGGATACGACGCCCACGTCTCCGGTGACAGTGGAACCGGTACATGTGACCGCACCGGCCGCCGGACCGCCAGCCAAGGCCGCGAAGCCCGACGCCGAGCCCAGTGATGGCGCGGATTGAGCCAGTGCCGCGTGAAACGGCACCGCGGCAAGAAGCGCGGCAAAAAGGACAATGGGGACGAGTCTAGATGCACGCATATCAGCCTCCCTGAGACACCGAGGTCTCGCGGAAGATTTCTAGCACGGGACATGCCACTGAGAGATTCGCGCCTTTTTTGAGCAGATTCACGCTGATCGCGGGCGATCAGAGAACCCTGGACGGCAACAGCTACCGGATCCCGAAGCGCGACGTGATCTCCTCGCCTATTGAGCGCCGAGCCCCGATGAGTGACCACGCTGCGCGCGGAGAGGCTCGGCACGCCTTAACCGACTGCATGGGCAAACCTGCCGACCGTGAACGGAAAAGGCGACAGGAAAGAGGCCGCGAGCAACGGTGGCCAACAGGACTGGCATGCCGTGTGCTCTTCCTATCACGTGATTGAACGCCTCAACTCTCTCCTGCGTGTCGAGCTCGCCTCCGTGGCCGGATACCGGAAGGCCCTCCGTACGCTGAAGAACAAGGCAGTCGCCGACACCGACCACATCCTCCAGCTTGCCTCCGATCACCAGCGAACGGTTGCCGCTCTTCAGGGATCGGTTCACGCCCGGGGTGGCGCGCCCGTGGTCGCGGCGGACCCCTGGGCGGGCTCGGGCGACGCCGCCCTCACAGCCGAGGGCGCGATGGTGAGGATGGAAAGCAAGCTGTTCGTGCGCGCGCTCCTCGAGGTCGAGCGGCGGGGTCTCGCGGAGTACGAGGCTTCCTTGACTTCGCTCGACGAGGACGCCCGAGAGCTCGTCGAGCTCGAGCTGATCCCGCGGCAGAAGAGGCACGTGGCCGGCCTCTCCGCCCTGCTGGTCCAGCTCGCGGCGTGATCCCTGCTGAACAGCTACAGTTCCGACCGGATGGGGATGACGAGCCACTCCGTCACCCTTTTCTTCAGGGAGCGTTCCCTCCACATCGTGTGCGTGTAGGGACGGCATCGTGAGAGATCCCGCCGGTAGCTCTCCTTCATCTGTCCGGCGAACGCGCCGTCGTACACGAACAGATTGATCTCCTCGTTCAGATGGAAGGACCGGTCGTCGAAGTTCGCCGATCCCACCGTGGAGAAGACCCCGTCCACGACCATCGTCTTCAGGTGGAACATCGTCGGCTGGTACTCGAAAATCTTCACGCCCCCCTCGAGAAGCAGTCCGAGGGACCAGCGTCCCGCCGCCTTCGTCGCGGGCACGTCGTTCTGCTCATCCGACGGCACGATCACGCGCACGTCCACCCCCCTCTTCGCGGCAGCGACCAGGAGACCGGCCGTCGCGTCGTCCGGAAGGAAATAGGAGTTCGCGATCCAGATCTCCTTCGCGGCGGCGGCGAGCGAGATCGCGTAGACGCGGCCCGCTCCCGACATCGCCGCGAGCGGTGACGACGGCACGACGGCGACGGCGCTCGTGCCGGTCTGCAAAAGCGCGGGAAAAAACTCGTCGCCGACGAGCGCCTCGCCCGTCGCCTCCGACCAGTTCTCCTGGAACGCGCGCTGGAGGCCGCGGACGGCGGGCCCTTCCACCCGCACCTGCGTGTCGCGCCAGTGCCCCTTCGAATCGGCGTTGCCTCGCCACGGATCGGCGAACCCCACGCCGCCGGTGAAGCCGAGCGTGCCGTCCACCACGAGAACGCGTCGGTGGTTGCGATGGTTGAACACCCAGAGCATCCAGGGCTTCGTCGAGTGGAAAAATTCCACATGGCAGCCGGCGTGGCGCAGGACGTCGACGTCGCCCGCCTTCATGCGCCGGCCCGGGGAACCGATCGCGTCGAGAAGGACGCGGACCGCGACGCCGTGCGCGGCCCGTTCGGCGAGCGCGTCGCGGAAGCGCGTGCCAACCTCGTCCGACCAGAAGATGTAGGCCTCGAAGTTCACGGTCTTCCTCGCGGAGGAGATGGCGGCGAGCATGGCGGGAAAGATCGTGTCTCCGTTCTCGAGAAGCTCGAGCCTGTTGCCGGACGTCATCGCCGCGCCGGGCAGCGCCGACGGCAGGAACGTCGGCGCGTTCAACGTGAAGTCGTGAGGCAGCTCGTAAACGGTCTGCTTCGGGGCGCCCGCCTTCGCAATAGTGATGGCGAATGCGTAGCCCGCCGCGACCGAAACGAGGATGATCGCGAAGACGGGCAGCCGCTTTGGACGCTGGGGCACGGAGGCTCTCATCGATCTCGAGAGTACCCCTTCCCGCTCGCCGTCCGGCAATACTGCCTGCTGGTCGGCCCTCTCATCGCGGCCAGAGGGGAGACGCCAGCTCGATCCGCCAGAGAGGGCCGCCCTGGTACATTGGCCCCTCCGAGCCCACGAAGCCGGGAGCGTGCCCGCCGAGGATCCAGACGGAGGTGTCGTGCGGCTGCTTGCCGATAAGCGGCGCGATCAGACCCACGAGGCCGCCAAGCTCGACCTTGACGTTGAAGCCGCCTGCATTGTGCGAAGCGCCGCCGGCCGAGAACGAGTCCTCCCCCGCTGGAGTGATCACGAGCTTCACCAGCCGCGGCTTCGGTGTCGCCACCAGCATCGACACCTCGGTCGACGCGGCGTCGGGAGCGATGTTCTTCAGCAGCGTCAACACGATTCCGTTGGCCAGGTCCGCGGGCAGAGACATCTGCTCCTCGGCGGTCTTCTCTCCGCCGTCGTCGTCTCGATATCGGACCGTCACCCGTCCGCCCACCGCGTCGATCGAGCCCTCCATCGGGTGCGGAAAAATCGCGCCGCGCTGGATCATGTGATCGGTCAGAAGCCGGAACCGTCCGCTCTGAGTGAAGACCGCCGTCTCGTCCTGGATCGACCCGTCCTTGAAATGAAAAACCAGACGGCTTGTGACGCGGTCGCCTTGGGATGTCTGGATGAGGTCCCCGCTCGCCAGAGAGGCGCCGTCGAGCGACCGAAGTACGAGGAAGCCGCGGACGAGCCCTTCCGCGGGGCGCACGGCCACCGTTTCCGCCGGCAGAGCGCCGGGGACAAGGAGACTGCCCAGAAAAATTGCGGCAACGGCGCGTCGTTTCACTCGGATGATCGCCGTTTTTCGAATGCGTCCAGGCGCTCGGACAGCCACTTTTCGAGCGGCCGCTGGGTATCGTCCTTGAATCGCATCTCGTAAGGCTTTCCCGACGCCTCCGAGTGGGAGCAGACGCCAAGGATGAAGTCCCGCGCTGTCTGCACGCGCTTGCCCGCAAAGAAGAGCTTCGTCTTCAAGTGGGACGCCGCCTTAGAGCCGTCGAATTCGGCGCCGTTTCGGAGAAACGTAGCGTCGGAGCGCTCGATCTCCGACAGGAGCCAGTCGATCTTCTCCTGCTCGGCGCCCGGCCGCTTCGCGGCGGCGAGCGGCAGCGCGACGAGGAGAAGCACCAGGAGGAAATGGGTTCTTCTCATGGCTCAGTAAAACGGCTCCCAGATCCAGAACACCAGCTCGGCGAGGCGCTTCGTGAGCCCGCGGCTTTTCCATGCCTGGAAGGTGATTTCTTCACATCTCTTCTTGTCTTCCTCGAACATCGATTCGACCTTCTGCGCGAAGCCGCGGTCGTAGAAGGCGAGGCTCTCTTCCGCGTTCTTGTTCATGGAGCGCGCGTCGAAGTTGATGGACCCGATCGTGGAGTAAATGCCGTCCACGACCATCGCTTTGTTATGCATCATGGTCGGCTTGTATTCGTAGATTTTCACTCCGTTCTTCAGAAGATCCTTGTAGTGGAGCCAGGACGCGGACCGGACCATCGGAAGGTCGATGTTCCGCCCGGGAACCATGACCTGGACGTCGACGCCCCTCTTGACGGCGGCGACGAGCGCGTCCCGGACCTGCCTGTCGGGGAGAAAGTACGCGTTCGCGATGTGGATGCTCTTCTCCGCGGACTGGATCGCGACGTAATAGAGCATCTTCGCGAGCGAGGACATGTCACCGCGTGACGCCTTGATCGTCTGGGCGGACATGGGCCCCATGTGCGCGATCTCCGGATAGAACTTCTCACCCGCCAGGATTTCTCCGGTCGTGAAGGTCCAGTCCTCGCTGAAAACGGCCTGCATCTGCGCGGCCACGGGCCCTTCCACCCGCACCTGTGTATCCCGCCATTCCTTCGTGCTTCGCGCGTTGCCGAGCCAGCTCTTCGCGATGCCGAGCCCGCCGGTATAGGCGATGCGGCCGTCCACCACCAGGATCTTCCGGTGCGTGCGCTTCCCGACTTTGTAGATGGAGAACAGCCGAAGGGGCCGGTACTTCCGGACTTTCACGCCCGCTTCCTTGAGCGGCTGTTCCAGCTCGCCGAGCTTGCTGCCCCAGGCGTCGATGAGGAGCCGTACCTCGATGCCTTTCTTCGCGACGTCGATCATCGCGTCGGCGAACTGGCGTCCCGCCTCGTCGGGCTGGAAGATATAGGTCTCGAGATTGACGCTCGTCTTGGCCTGCCGGATGTCCCTCGTCATGGCCGGGAAGATCTCGTCGCCGTTTTTCAGGAGAGATGCGTCGTTCCCCCCGACCATGGCATTTCCAAGCGCCTCTGCCGACCGGCGAAAGTTCGCGTTTTCGACTGCAAAAGGATGGTCGAATTTGTAGACGTTGCGCTTTTCGGAGCCAAAGATACCGCTCGTGACGGCGCAACCCGACCCGCCCAGAGCCGCGGCGGCGATCACGAGCGCGGCGAGCCGGTCGGCAAGTCTTCCCACCGCCTCGCCTATTCAAGAACTCTGCCAGCCCGCTCGCTATATGGGCTTCGCGTCCATCGATCCGGCGATGGCCAGAGGCCGACTGCCAGGCGCCGTGCGCAGCGTATGCGTACCTCGAATGAGCCGCTGATTCACGTGCCTCATTGACCCCCACGGGCCGCCGCTTGACTCATTGAAGAGGAGGGAGACGGGAGGCCCGCGATGTGGTTGCGCGATGTGATCGTTCCCGGCCGTTTCTTTCGGGACCGCCGCGACGCGGGAAGGGTGCTCGCCGAGGCGCTCGAGTCGTACCGATCGCGCGACCCGCTCATTCTCGGCATCCCCCGCGGCGGCGTCGTCGTGGCCGCGGAAGTCGCACGGCGCCTCGGGGCCGATCTGGACCTGGTCGTCGCCCGGAAGCTGGGCGCGCCTGGCCAGTCCGAGCTCGCGATCGGGGCCGTCACGGCCGACGGCGGCCGCTGGCTCAACGGGGCGATCGTCTCGTCGCTCGGCGTCGAGAGCGTGTACATCGATGACGTCACCCGGGCCGAGACGGCCGAGGCGCGCGCGCGGGAGAGGCGTTTCCGGGGCGAGCGTCCGCCTCCCGATGTCCGGGGCCGCGTCGTGATCCTCGTGGACGACGGCCTCGCGACGGGCGCCACCGTGCGCGCCGCCGCGCTGGACAGCAACGATCTGTCGATCGTCCCGTCATAGGTCGGCTCGAACGATCATCGCGTCGCGAAGCTTGCCCAGGGCCCGGTAGACGCGACCCTCCATCGTCGTGAGCCGCTCGCCGGTCAGCTTGGCGATCTCCGGGACGGTCAGATCGGCGCCGAAGCGCAGGGCGATCGCCTCCCGCTCCTCCTCCGTCAGGACCGACAGCCCGCGGCTGATCAGGTCGCGGTCTGAGACCTCCTCCATCTCGCCGGTCGATCCCGGGCTCGGTCCGCTCGCCATGCGCTCGAGCGCCCGGACCTCGGCGCTCCGTCGCCGGGCGTGCTCGCGCAGGCAGTTGAGCGCGATCGCGTAGAGCCAGGTCTTCTCGCTCGCCTTGCGCGGGTCGAACTGCCGGCGGGCGCGCAGGGCCCGCTCGAAGGTCTCGGCGAGCAGGTCCTCAGCCAGCGCGCGATCGCCGGTGCGGTAGCTGAGGAACCCGAAGAGCGCCTGGCCGTGATCGGCATAGAGCCGCTCGAACCTGTCGTCTCGCATCGGGCGCATCATCTCCGATATCGGCACTGTTGGCCGGATCAGAAATTCCGCTGTCAGGAAACTGGCTGCTCGTGCATATAAGTACACATGAGCCGTTCACACAACGAGGAACGCTTCCCGGACGACCTCCAAAAGGTCGCCGACGTGCTCCGTGATGGGCGTCCAGCGCTTTCACCTCTCGAGCTTGACCGAGTCAAGCTGCGGGCGATGAGCGCGGCACGCCACTCCACCTCACCAAGAAAGGGATCTTTCATGAGGTCACGCCTGACGACAGTCGTTACAGCCGCATTTATCGCCCTGGGCACCGGCGGCGCCCTGGCGCTGTCCGGCGGCGGAGGAGGGGGCTCTGTAGGCAGCGCCAGCTTCCACGAGTACCGCTGCACACCGCACAATGATCACCACTGCAGAGACCACGAACGTGAAGAACGTGAACGCGAGCGCAAGAAGCGCAAGGAACGCGAGGAACGCGAACACAAAGAAGCCGAAGAACGCCGCCACAAAGAGCACGAGGAACGCGGAC
>Ga0208355_1000191_pt1 | contig 30072 bp, 24 predicted proteins | sample NGESurdeep072012_6_FD_184458 | JGI IMG/M metagenome (GOLD analysis project Ga0208355, IMG submission 184458) | Arctic peat soil microbial communities from Barrow, Alaska - NGEE Surface sample 210-3 deep-072012 (SPAdes) | ecosystem: Environmental > Terrestrial > Soil > Wetlands > Peat ... | reverse complement strand
GCCCTGAGGACAGCCAGGTCCTGCGCGACGCTCTCGGGGCGGTGTTCCACTGGGTAGAGCAGCTTCGGGTCCAGCCGGGCGATCCGGGCCAACGCCTCGGCATCCACCGAGTCCTGCTTCCCCCGGTTCTCGTAGATCAGCCGGGTCTTCCTGGGATTCGCAACCAACACCTCGTGTCCGAGCTCTTTCAGAAGCCGGCTGACCCACGGGGAATGTGTCCCGACCTCGAGCGCGATCCGCATCGGGGTCACTCCCTCGAACCGCTTCCGGAAGCCCTCCCGCGTCGTCTGGACCTTGCCCCGCTCGACGACCATCCCACCTTCATCGAGTACACAGAAGTGGCTCGTCCGGTCTCCCAGGTCCATTCCGACGGTCCACGTCCGACCCTCCGCCGGCAGGACGTTCACCACTCTGCCCGGCATCGACCTCTTTGTCCGATCACTGCTCGTCGCCGTGCTCTCCGTCCCGCTCGCCCTGGTGGTACGCTTCTTCATGGTCGGCCTCCTTTGTGGGCCTTCAAGCCCGCGTTCCTTTGCAGCTGAATCTTTTCAGACTGCGCGGGAGGCCGGCCTTCTCATCCCATCTCGCTGCGCTCGCCGCTGAACTCCAATCGTTAGGCATCACCAAAGAATTACTCCACGGAGGAATCCTCCCAGTGTCAGAACAGAGCGATCTCGTCCACGTAGTCGACCGTGCGGCACTCATTGAGAATATTCTGAACCAGGTTATCGAGGACTTCTGTGAACCCAGGAAAGAACAGGTCATGTTCTTCTGGAATGTCATCCTTGATAGCTCAATAATGCCAATGGGCTCAAAGGTAAAAGTCGCGTCAGCCATCGCGCAGGAACTCCACTTCAAACTAGAGCAGGACGCACTTCATAAAGTCATGGCGTTGAGAAATGCTTTTGCCCACCACAAGACGGAGTCACACCCTGTGATCTCAGTAGGTAAGACAGAAGCGGACAGCAAAATCCACTACGAACTTCACGTGCTAAGCAACTCGGGAAAGCTGTCGCGCAAGCGTAGGGAGGACGCTCTAACTGAGTTCACGGCTGCCTTCCGCCTCGCAACGGAGTCACTTGTGGCCCTTAAGGCTGCAATAAGAGCGAAGGGTGCCAGTGATGCCTAACCCCTCGTTGCTGCGGACTCGCTTGCGCTCGCCGCTGAACTCGATATCGTTATTACGGGGAGCAGTAATTGTCTGACAGAACATCAGGCGGCGTAGCGGACGAGCTCGTGGCAAAAGAAGCTGCTGACGATGGTGGGAATTTTCTGGGTGGATCGCAGGTAAGAGCGGAGGCCGGCGATCATCTCGGGGCGGGTTGCGGGCCGGCGGCGGCCGAGGGCATTGGCCTTGACGTCGTGGTTGAGCAGCTCGTCCGGATTCAGATCGGGGCTGTAGGGCGGGAGAAAGAAGATCTCGATCCGATCCTTGTGAGCCGCAAGCCATCGGCGAACAGCCGCGGCGTTGTGAACCGAATGGCCGTCGACGACGAGGAACACCTTTCTCCCGGCGTGCCGCAGGAGCCGCCGAAGAAAACGCAGGAACACGGGCACGACGAAATTCTCCGTGAAGAGCATGAAGGCCAGGCGGCCCCGGTTTGTGATCGTCGAGATCATGTTGCAGCCGAACCGCTGGCCCGTGCCGGGAATGACCGGGGTCTTCCCCCGCGGGCTCCAGCTCCGTCCAGCCTGGTAGTCACTTCTGAGCCCCATCTCGTCACCCCAATGAATCTCGGCCCCTTCGGACTTCGCCCTGGCGGCGATGGCCGGGTACTGCTCGTTGAGCCAGGCGGCCACGGCCACGGGATCCCTCTCGTAGGCCCGGCGCACGGGCTTCTGCGGGGTCAGACCCCAGCTCCTCAGGTACCGCCCCGCGGTCCAGACGGAGACCGACAGCCCGAAATCCCGGGCCAGAAGCTGCACGACGGCCTCGCGCGTCCAGAGAGCGAAGGGCAGGTGGAGCTGGTCCGGGCAGGCCCCTGTGATCTTCCGAACCGCTCGCGCCGCATCCCGCCCCGGCAGCGCCGGGCTCTTCGGCCGTCCACGCGGTCCCGTCCGAAGTGCCTTCACACCACCCTGAGTGACGCGCTTCATCCAGCCATTCACCGAAACGCGGGAGACCCCGAAGACTCGGGCTGCCTCCGTCTGCGACATCTCTCCCCGAACCGCTTCCACCACCCGAATCCGAAGCGCTTCCTGAGCCTCGCTCGTCAGAAACCGCGCATCTCGTTTGGTCATGTCGCATCGTAACCTTGAACACTCAGAAAGTCAAACAATATCTGCTCGGATTAGTAAGAGTCTGGAGTGGGCCTATATGCGGCCCATCAGATCATCAAGGGACGTCACCACTTCGTAGCGAGCCGGGTTCTCATTGACCGCCAGCTCCTTGAAGTGGGCCTTGCCGCACTGGATCTTGGCGTCTTCCTTCCCGCGGAGATCGCCCGCGAAAAGGCTGCCCTTCGTCTCGACGACAAAGTAGAGCTTCTCGGTACCGTCTCTCTCGACGAGGACGGCCCAGTCCGGGTTGTAGGTGCCGAGGGGCGTTGGCACTTTGAACCAGCCGGGCAGTTTTGCGTAGACCTTCACGGCCTCGTTCTTCTCGAGGTCCTCCGCGAAGCCGCGCTCGACGCCGGCCGAGTCGTAGACCACATGCTCGTAGACCGCCTTCTTCGCCTCGAGCATGTTCTTCAGGTAGCCGGTCAGCTCCTCGTCCTTGAAGAGCTCCTGCGCGTAGTAGAACTCCTCGCCGAGGCGCTGGTACTTGATGCCGTCGACGATGGCGAGCTGCTTGACCCGATTGATCGCATCGGCCGTCGCCTCGATGAACTGCTGCGGGTTTCGGGCGAAGTCGTTCAGCCGGCCGCTCCCGGTGAGGATGCGATGGATGCTCCTGCGGGTGAGCTGGGTCTTGTCCTGAAGGTCCGTCAGGAGATCGGGCAGCTCGATGTCGCGCTCCTCGAGCGTGACCGGCGCCGATACGGACGTCTCCGTCGCGTCGACGCCGGACTTTCCGATGGAGATATCCGCCTTGCGCCACTGGAGGCGTGTCTTTGAGATCGGTGGCGCTGTCATGACGGCGTCGGTGCACTTCTGGATCAGCGCCACGTTGTCGAACTGCACGCGGTACGTGGTCTTGTGCTTGATCCGGTCCCAGAGGGCCTTGAACTCCTCGCTCTCGAGGATCGCCTGCCGCGTACGGATCTGCTTTCGCTCGTCGGCATTCTTGATGTCGAGCTTGCCGGAGAGCTTGCGGAGGATGGCCGTCACCTGGGGGACATGGGCCGCGAGCGGAGACGGGAGCGTGAAGGTGCCTTCCTTAAGCGCCTGACGAAGCGAGTCCTGCACCTTTCCCTTCGCGTCGACCTGACCGGCCTCGCGAAGAGCCTGCCAGACGGCGGCCGACCCTTCGAAGCCGAGTGGACCGACCTGGCCGTCGCCGCCGGTGACGGCGATAGCCGCGAACTGGTGCTGCTCGACGACGCCGAAGCGGATCCCCGTGTCCTCCTCGATCTCCCTCTGGAGGCTCTCGGCGAAGTGTTCGTAGCTCTCGGTCGCCACCACCGTCAGCGTGTTGACCTCGAAGCCCCGGAGACGGTCGCCTTGCTGGTTCACGCAGAGGCGAAGGCCGCGGCCGATCGTCTGGCGCCGCTCCCGCTCCGTCCCCATATCCCGAAGGGCGCAGATCTGAAAGACGTTCGGGTTGTCCCAACCCTCCTTCAGCGCCGAGTGGGAGAAGATGAACTTGAGCGGCGTTTCGAAGCCGAGGAGCCGCTCCTTGTCGCGCATGATGAGGCTGTAGGTGTCGTCGTCAGCCTTCGTGTCGCCGCGGGTGTCCTTGAATACCTCGACCGTTTTCGTGCCGACCTTCTTCCGGTCGATCGAGAAGTAGCCGTTATGGACGTCGTCCGCGGCGGTAGCCAGATCCGCCCCTTCGAAGAGGCTCTGGTAGTCAGGATGCTTGGCGAGCCGCCGGTACTCCTCCTCGAAGATCAGGGCGTACGGCCCCTTTTGCGCGACGCCGTCGGCGTCGTAGGTCCGGTAATGCCCGACGGAGTCGATGAAGAAGAGGCTCAGGACCTTGATCCCCTGCGGCCGAAGGCGCATCTCCTTGTCGAGGTGCTCCTTGATCGTTCTCCGGATCATTTCCCGCTGGAATGAGAGCGGCTCGAGGTCTCCGTGGGATTCCCCGAGCTTCAGGTACTGCTCACCGCCCGGAACCCGTAGCTCGAGAAACTCCTTCCCCTTCGCGACGCGAATCTCACCGATGCGGCAGTCGTGATAGACGGCCCGTGAAGTGACGAGCTCGAGGTCGTCCCCGTCCTGGACGCCAACTTCCTCTCGCTTCACCTCCGTAGCGGTCTCGATGTCGAGCTCAACCTTTGCTGTGACGAGGCCTCGCTTGTTGCTGACGGAGAGGAGGCGGACGAACGCCTTGTTGTGCGCGCCCTCGATACCCGCAGCAGCCACCTCAATCTGTTTCACAAGCTTTCGCTCGTAGGCGTCGATCGCGTCGAGCCGGTAGACCATGTGATGCTTCTCGACGTGGGTCGCGGAGTAGCGAAGGGTACAGAGGGGGGCCATCAGCCCAAGTGCTTCCTTCCCGCGGCCTTCGAGTCCGCCGTCCACGCTCTGCGGCTCGTCGACGATGACGATCGGCCTCGTCGACTTGATGAGGTCGATCGGCTTCTCCCCGCCCGTCTTCTCGCTGTCCTTGTAGAGGTTGTTGACGTCCTTCTTGTTGATCGCGCCGACCGTGACCACCATGATCTGGATGTTCGGGCTCGTCGCGAAGTTCCGGACCTGACCGAGCTTCGAGGAGTCGTAGAGGAATGGTTCGAAGGGCGTGTTCGCATAAAGGCCACTGAAGTGGTCTTTTGTGATCTGAATGGTCTTGTAGACGCCTTCTTTGATGGCGACCGACGGGACGACGATCACGAACTTTGTGAAGCCGTACCTCCGGTTCAGCTCGAAGATCGTCCGCAGGTACACGTACGTCTTCCCGGTCCCGGTCTCCATCTCGACCGTGAAGTCCCCCGACGCAAGGGAACCCGACGGGCGGAGTCCGTTTCGAAGCTGGATACGCTCAAGGTTCGCGAGGATCTCGTCATCGAGGAGCGTCAGCCGGTTGCCGATGCCGAGGTCCGACTCCATCCCGGGCAGGAAGGCTCCGCCGAGGGCAGCCTTCGTCACGGTGAATTCGGTGCGGCAGGTCTCTTGGCCGCGGAAGAGGTCGCAGACCGCCTCGATGGCCTGGAGCTGGTAGTCGAGGTTCGGTTCGAAGTGAAGCTTCATAACTTCTTTGGGCGCCGCGTCTTCGGCTTCGACGGAGCAGGCAGCGCCTTCGCGGCGTCCTCGAGCGACTCGATGGCGGCCCGCTGGCCCTCGGCTTCGAGGAGGGACCGCCTCTGTGCGGCAAACTTGGCGTACTCGGCTTCCGCACGGTCGTGGGCGAGGGTGGCGCTCACCGATCCGGCGTTCGTCAGGACCGATCGGTCGTTGAACCGAAGGAAGTCGTTAAGCCGCGTCTCCCAGTCCTTGAGGAAGACCTGCTTCCGCCGCCGGGCCTGGTCCTCTGCGAAGTCGAGCCACATCGTCACGATGCGGTTCAGATCGGAGATCTCGAGCTCGCGAAGGTAGTTCTTGGCCACGGTGACGTCCGTCTTCCGGACGCCGTCACCCTTCCAGCTCGTGAGACCCATGTTCGGGTGCGTGTGGTCGGCTCGCTCGGCGATTAGTTCCGGGGCGGTCTTCCCGGTCGCCGCGAAGTGCAGCTTGTTCTGGATCACCTTGAAGAACTCGACCGTGTCCTTCCGAGTCGCGTCATAGTCCGACGCGAGGGCGAAGATCTCCCGCACGCGTAGGTACATCCGTCGTTCGCTCGCCCGGATGTCGCGGATCCGCTCGAGGAGTTCGTCGAAGTAGTCGGGGATCCCGGAACCGTCGATGGGTGGGTTCTTGAGCCGCTCATCGTCCATCGTGAAACCCTTCACGAGGTACTCGCGGAGTCGCTCGGTGGCCCAGCGCCGAAACTGCACACCCCGGGGCGACCGTACGCGGTAGCCGACCGCGAGGATGGCGTCCAGGCTGTAGTGCTCCACGTCCCTCGTGACGTCTCGGGATCCCTCCCGCCGAACTATCCGGAATTTCCGGATAGTTGCCGTCGGATCGAGTTCCCCCTCGGCGACCAGGTTCTGGAGGTGCTCGTTGATCGTCCGGACGTCCTTCTGATAGAGCTCGGCCATGAGGGCCTGGCTGAGCCAGACGGTCTCCCCGGCGAAACGGCATTCGACGCGCGTCCGCCCGTCTTCGGTCCGATACAGGACGATTTCACCGGTCGGGGGCAGCTGCTCAGATGGCATGGTCCGATCCGCGGTTACAGGCTTCGCACGTTCTCGAGACCGTGCTGCTGGAGGATGGCCGTGAGGTTCGTCTTCGCCACGTCGTCGGCGAAGCCACTGTCTCGGAACACGACGGTGCTCTCGCCGGCCGAGTTCAGCGCCTTGTGCCACTCGGCGATGCCGAGGGCGAGCGGCTCCACGTCCTTCGCGGCGATCTCCTTCGCGAGGCAGACGATGAGCGTCCCGGCACCGATACTGTGGACGTCCTTTCCGGCGATCGTCTTCTTCTCCATCGGGACCGTCAGGTCGAGGCCGAGCTTCAGCAGCAGCTCGTAGAGAACATCATCCTCGGTTCGCTCAGCCTTTACGTGTTCGACGGCCTCGTCGAGGGTCTTCGCGAGATTGTCGCGGTCGGGATCCCACGGACGGATGTTCGTTGAGTCGAGCTTGAAAACGCGGAAGCCTATGTCGCCCGCGAACATCGGAGCCTCATCCCGGATTCTCTTGCCAGCTCGCCGGAGTCGCTCCTTTGTTAGCTCGGAAAGGATTCGTGGTCTGCCAATCCTGTCGCAGAAGTCGGCCGTCGCCTTCTGCTCTTTAACGTCTGGATCGAGAGGCTCTGGCAGCTGAACGAGGATAAAACGACGCTTTCCGCTGTCCGTCTGATTCAGATGCAGGACCGCGTGCGCCGCGCTCCCGCTTCCCGCAAAGAAATCCATTATTACGGCATTCTTGTCGGCGGCTGTCGTGTAGCTAAATAGCCGCGCCAGTTCGAAATGGTCCTTTGGGTTCTCGAAGGCGTTGCCTCCAAGGAGGTTTCGAAGATACTTCACAGCGACCTGGGATTGCTTGTAGAAGTAGCTGCCTCTTACCTGGACAGCAAGCTCTTCGCTCTCGCCGTCGGCCTCTTCTGGCCCTCCGGCGAATTCCTCTGCGACAAGCTCGTCAGGAACAGGACGAATGTGCGCCTTTCTGAAAGGCGGCTCAGTATCGTCCTCGCGGAACTCGACGAGTCCTAACCGAATCTGCCGCTGCATCTCCTCGGCTTTCGAGAACCGCCATCCGTCTTCCGGCACTTTGCAGGGCTTCTTCGTCTTCGGATGCAGCACGTCGTAGCGTGGGCCACCGCCTCCCGGCCACGAGATGTCGTGGTCTCGCCAGGGACCGTTCTTGTCCACCTGTTTGTAGCGACTCCACTTCTTCGAAGGATGCGTCTTTGGTAGCGACGAGTACCAAGTCTGAAGATCTACCTCGATCGCCTTATCGTCACCGACATACTGACGGCGTAGCTCCAGATACTTGTCCCAGATCTCGCGTGCACCAGGCTTCTCTTCCCTCCAGAGCGTGTTGAGGTCGCGAAGAACGCCGAGTGCTTTAGCGAACACCAATACGTACTCGTGCCCGACCGACACCAATTTGGCGTCGTTCTTTCGCCCCTTCTCCCAGATCAGGCAGGCTACGAAGTTCTCCTCGCCGAAGACCTCATTGCAGACACGGCGGAGGTTATCGACTTCGTGATCGTCGATACTGATGAGAATCACGCCGTTGTTCGTTAGGAGATTCCGCGCCAGCTTCAGGCGGGGGTAGATCATATTTAGCCAGTCTGTGTGATACCGGCCGGAGGTCTCGGTATTCGAGGAGTTCTTTCGGCCGTCCGACGCGGTCTGCCCGGTCCGAATCAGGTAGTTCCTTATGTTGTCTTGAAAGTCGTCGGGGTAAACAAAATCGCCGCCTGTGTTGTAGGGCGGGTCTATGTAAATGAGCTTTACCTTCCCGTCGTAGCTCTTCTGGAGCAGCTTCAAGACCTCGAGGTTGTCCCCCTCGATCATCAGGTTCTGCGTGGTATCCCAGTCGACGCTCTCACCTGGGCACGGTCGGAGGGTCCCCATCGATGGCGTGAGCGCGATCTGTCGGGCGCGCCGCTTGCCGTGCCAGTTCAGGCCGTACCTCTCATCGCCCTCGTCCACGAAGCTGCCGAGGAGCTGTCGGAGAATTTCAAGGTCGATCCTCCCCTCGGCCAATGCCTCAGGGATGAGCTTCTTAAGCGAGGCGAAGAACTCCGCGGCAGTGTCGGCACTCTTCGTCTCGGGATCGTCAGGGGTCAGGGGTTTCATATGTCCTCAGCTTAGAGGCTTCTCGCCAGTTCGGCGAGGGTCGCCTCGAGACGTTTCAATTCGATGTTGAGGTCGACGCGGCGACTCATCTGCGTCTCCGACTCCGCGCGCGAGCGGAGGACCGTCATCTCCCGCTCAAGTCGAACGCGCTCGTCGAGTGCGGCACGCCGCTTGGCCGCGCGGTCCGCAGAATCGAGGAGGACGAAGGAGCCGGTCAGGTGGGCGGCTTCCAGTGCCGCGACACCGTCGATCCAGCCCTGGTACATCGTGAAGAGATTCCGGGCGGGCTGCGCGGCTATCGGGAGACTCGCGAGGAAGGACGCCTGCTCCTTCGACTGAGGAAGAGAGAGGGAGACGCTCGTGACATGGCTCTCGAGGACGACCTGAGCGTTCTCCGCCTGCGAGAACCTCTTCGGGGCGAGCGAGACCGATGTGCTCCCCGCCTGTGAGGCGAGCAGAAAGAGAGGGTACGGTATCCCCCGATGAATGAGTTCGGTCAGCCGGGCGCCCTTCGCGCTCGGGCGGAAAGTCGCGGAGAGGACCGCCACCTCGAGGTACTCGCGAATCTCGTCTCGGTATGCCGGGACGCCGATCGTCGACGGCTTGAGTGCCGCGACCCAGAAGAGCTCCTCGATACCGTCCTGAATGAGGCGCTTGTCAGCGGCGGTCGGCGCCCCTTGCTCGAGGAGGAGTTTCTTTGGGACGCGCTGTCCCACCAGGGCATTGGCCGGAATGGCCAGGGCCTCGATGATGGCCGCTGCGCTCATGCGGCTGGAGCAGCGTCCCCGTTCGGAAGAACGACGAGGAGGGCGACGACCTCGAAGTCGTTCATGCCCTGGAACTCACCCTTCATCGCGTGGGTGCCCCCGGGGGAGAAGAGACTCGCGACAGCCCGCTCCTCCTTCTTCCCGACTACCGACGACACGGCTTTCGCGAGGGACTTCTGCAGGTCGGCCATGTCCTGCCCGTCGCGAGTGTCTTTGCTGAGGCGGGCGCAGGCGCCGGCATCGGGGATATCCCGCCCGATGGCGAGCCGCTTGAGCCGGTCGAGGACCTGCTTCGCCTGGGTGAACGGCAGGACGACGGCCCCGTCCTCGCCGATGTGGACGAGGTAGTGCGGCGCGAGCGGGTAGCCCGGCTCGATCGCCTTCAGGGCCGCCTCGCCGACCGCCCGGAGGCAGAAGATCACGCCGGGTGGCGTGGCGGAGTCGCCCATCGCCGCCGCAGTCGTCACGGCTGACGTGCCGTGGGGCAGGCTCTCGAGCGTCCCCGGATGCTCGCGGAGGAACCCGGAGAGGTCGATGCGGAAGTCGTTTAGGGTGAGGTCGGCGATCGAGACCCCGCTGGAGAGGTCCTCGAGATCGATGACGGCGTTCTGGAGCTTCTCGAGCTGCTTGCGGCGGTACTCCAAGTCGTTCATCTGGTTGCCGGACTGGTACTCGATGATGTTCTCCTCGCCGGTCGCCGAAATGTCGAGGAGAACCATGCGACCGCTGACGCGCTGCTCGAGGTTGATGTACTCCTCTAGCTCGATGTTCGGCCAGAAGTTCACGAGCTGGACGCACGTGTTCGGGGACCCGATGCGGTCGATTCGACCGAAGCGCTGGATGATCCGGACGGGGTTCCAGTGGATGTCGTAGTTGATGAGGTAGTCGCAGTCCTGGAGGTTCTGCCCCTCGGAGATGCAGTCCGTCGCGATGAGGAGGTCGATCTCGCCCTCGCCAGCGAACTCCTCGCTCCGCTCCTTTGAACGCGGCGAAAACGCCGTGAGGATGCTGCCGAGGTCGAGGCGCAGCCCCGGGAGCGTGGTCTTGTTCGGGAACGTCCCGGTGACGAGCGCGGAGTGGACCTGGAGCGTCTTCTTCGCCCACGGCGCGAGCTGCTGGTAGAGGTACTGCGCGGTGTCGGCGAAGGCCGTGAAGACGATGACCTTCTTATTCCCGGGGTTGAGCGGTTTCCGGCACTTCCCCTCGATGACGCCGCGCAGGGCTTCGAGCTTCGCGTCGCGGGGTGGCTCGATCTCTCGTGCGGCAGAGAGCAGTGTCGCGAGGCGGTTTCGGTCCTCAGTGAGGTCCTGGAGCCAGCGGACCCGGTCGACGTCCTGGAGGAGGACCTTCACCTTCCGCCCGACCAGGAGCGGCTCGAACGTCGGGTCGTCCACGTCGACGTCCTCGATCGAGAGCTCCTCGACGGCCTCTTCGTGCGCCTCGATGCGGGCGAGGAGCCCCTCCACATCGGCGAGCTGCCGCTCGAGAGTGAGCGCGAACGAGGTGACGGAGCTCTCCATGCGCTTGAGGACGTTCACGCGCAGGAGGTGGACGAGGCTCTCCTCGCGGTCGACCTGGCGGAAGAACCCCTCGCCCCCGCGAAGCTTCGTGCTGTACTTCTCGTCGTAGGCCTTCTGCTTCGGGAGCACCACGTAGCGCAGCGGCGCGTAGGCGCTGAGGTTGAGGCGGCGGATCTCGTTGTTGATCTCGCGGATGGGGCGGAATTCCGATGTCAGGTCGACCTCGGACTTGATGTTGATCGGCTTGAGCCGCTCCGGGAACTTCCCCGTCTCGCTCGTGCCGTAGTACTTCTCGACGTGCTTCCGCGAGCGCGCGATTGTCAGGAGGTCGAGGAGCTTGAAGTAGTCGAACCCCAGCATGTCCATGAGGCGCGCGGGCTTCCGCTCGGCGTCCTCCAGGGCGAGCCAGCGGTTGAACTGGAGCTGCGCCTGGCGGGTAGTGGCCTCGATGCTCGGGATGTTCTGGCCGGCGAGCGCATCGTCCTTCCCCTCGGTGACGAACGCGATCTGGTTCTTGAGGTCGGCGAGCCGGTTGTTGACGGGCGTCGCCGAGAGCATGAGGACGCGAGTCTTCACGCCCGACTGGATGATTTGCTTCATGAGCCGGTCGTAGCGGGTGTCGCGGTCTCGGTGCGTGGCCTTGTTGCGGAAGTTGTGCGACTCGTCGATGACGACGAGGTCGTAGTTGCCCCAGTTGACCTGGGACAGGTCGATGTCGCCCGAGAGGCCGCTGTCGCGGGAGAGGTCGGTGTGGTTGAGGACGTCGTAGTTGAGGCGGTCGACCGCGAGGATGTTGCGGCGGTCGTTCGCCCTGTAGAGCGTCCAGTTGTCGCGCAGGCGCTTCGGGACCAGGACGAGGACACGGTCGTTGCGAAGCTCGTAGTACTTGATGATGGCGAGCGCCTCGAACGTCTTCCCGAGGCCGACGCTGTCCGCGATGATGCAGCCGCCGTGGCGCTCGAGCTTGTCGATCGCCCCCACGACACCATCGCGCTGGAAGCGGTAGAGCTTCTTCCAGACGACGGTGTTCCGAATGCCGGTCGCGGATTTGACGATGCGCTCCTCGTCCAGCTCGTCGCCCAGGTCCTTGAAGAGGTGGTAGAGGATCAGAAAGTAGATGAGGGACGGAGCCTTCGGCGCGGCGAGCTCCTGGAGGCGCGCGACGAAGGCAGCCTTCTGCGCCTCGGAGGACGGGAGCGTGTTCCAGAGACTCGTGAACCAGGAGCCGAGGAGCGCGGACTCCTCCGCCTTCTCGGAGCACTGGATCAGGCTGAACTGGTTCCCAGGGGTGAGGCCGAGGCCCTCGGTCGTGAACGGGCAGTTCCCGGTGATGACGCGGTGCCGTTCCGAGGCGGGCAGGCCGGCGCTGATAATCGACTGCGGGAGCGACGACGGCGCCCCCCGTAGCTCGACCTTGCCCGTGATCCACCTCGCGCATTCACGGGCGAGCCATGGGACTTGCAGGGTATTTCGAGAGGCGCGATCCGCCTCGTTTCCCGTGAGCCCGAGATCAATCCCGCTCCTCGACGGAAGGACGAGGCGACAGGCGTCGAGCTTCGAGAGCAGCTCCCGGAGTTCGGCGAAGGCGAAGAGGGAAAACGCCGGGGTCGCGACATCAAGGGACGCCGGCGGAGTAAGGGCTTGTCGCAGCTCGTCGATAACACGATCGCCGCCGGTGTTCTTGATGAGTTTCATGCGTACTGAACGTCTGGGTATCGGGCTCTTCTGGGCGCCTTCTGTGCCGTTCCGGTCGATCCGCACTTCGGGCCGCTCGGAGAGATCGACCGATCACCGCGGATCGTATCTGAGACGCCAAGTGCCACCATATCTATAGTTTAGCACTCATGCGTCGACGTTCCCGCCGCTATGGAACATCAGTGACAGAGCTGCCGATCTCCGTTCTCCGCCATCCCCTTCTCGAACGCCTGGCGGACGAGGCCGAGGACGTGCGCGAGCTCTTCGTTACCCAACTTTCCTGGCTGGGTATGAATTCTTGATGAAGGCGTGGAAGTACTTGCCGACGGAGGAGGCGCTCAGGCGGCCCTCGTATAGGCCCAAGGGAGCCCTGTCGTACTCGTAGATGTCGCCCGATTCGAACTCAACCTCAAGTGTGCCAGTCGCCTTGTCGTAGCCGACGGACCCCAGGTTCTTCGACGGACAGGAGTGCGGGTCATGATCGTGGAGCGGTAGCGCACCGCGTCGACTCCGAACACGTCTCGGTTCTCATCCCTGTCTAGACAAGACCTTTCGAGTGGGGCCGCGCGGTTCGAACCGCCGCGCCTTTTCGGTCACGTCGCCGCGTCCCGGCTTGCATCTCCTGGCCGGGCCTCGTGCGCGCGGCCCCCTGCCCCTGTCGCTCAGGCCCTCGCGCCCGCTGGACGGGCGCTTGCGAACGCCGAGCCGGGATAGACTCGGTCCTGTGCACTGGCTCCTTCTTTGCTTTTCCGTCTTTCTCCTTCTCGTAGTACTTGTGGGGGCGCTCCACACAGTCTGGGAGCCCCATTTTCCGTTCTTCAAGACGTTTGAAGCAGACGCCCGACCAGCGTATGTGATGCTCGCAATCGCCGGCGCCGCATTCCTCGTGCTTAGCTTCATCGACTACCGGCGGATACAAACGATCGAAGTAGCTGGCGTGAAGGCGTCGCTGGGTGAGTTGTCGCAGAAAGTTGATACCCTTGCCGATCGTCTTGAGGAGTTTTATCAATCTGAGAAAACAGAGGTGTTCGGTGAGGGCAACTGGGACCGCGTCAAAACGGTCGGCAGGTCGGACACTGGATACATTCTTGAAGTGCTGCTCGAGCAGCCTCCCATCCCCGGTAGCGTCCGCGTGTTCGAGGGGGTCCTGCTGCTTCCTCAGCGTTTCTACCATGTAGATGGCAAACGGCTGACCTTTCCCTCTAACATCAACGAACCATCCAACACGTTGACTGTCTACTATCATCCGCGTACGGCAAAGCCGGGCACAATTCCGACGCTGCAACATGGATCAAAATGAGAACGGCGCAGCCTATGCTATCCCCGCCGCGAAGGAACCTCACCGGGCGCCCACCATTTTCGAAGTCGCGCCATTCCTTCACGGGTGTCGATCTTGGTAGCACCTAGGGTGAGGCGCTCAAACCTGTAAAACGCTCTGGGGTTGATTTCATTGATCGGCGTACCTTCAAGCACGCGCGAGAAGGCCTCATAGAACGCAGCAAAACGCCGCTCGATCATGCTGACAATGGCCTCCGAAGGGTGAACCTCAAACGTCTGGCGAAACTGCGGTGACGGAAGATCCCTCAGCTGCTCAGTCCAGACGATGCTATCGACGCCGACTACCTCGATGAAGCGCCTCAGCTCGTCCCTACCCCGAAGCGTCCCCTGCGAGCCAATAGTGTCTACAGGCTCGTCTCTATACGGTCTCGGACCCACGGCTATCTGTTCGAGCTTTTCGTGAAAGGTGAGGTCCACGCGGAAGGGATTCGCGAGCGCTAACGGGTCACCCATGCTTCCTCCTGTCGATTATTCCTTCGTCTCGTCCGAAATCTCGGGTGCCATTTGCTCAAGGATTTTCTCGGCGAGAGGTTCTCGCGCGTGGATCTGGAAAGATCGATACGCATTCCAGAGGCGGTCGTCCGACAGCTTGCCGCTGTCGCGAAGAGCCTGCATAGCGAGTGTCGGGTGCACGATAAATGCCCTCGCGTATTTCCTGTGACCTTGACTCGCGGTCTTGATAAAGCCTGCGCTCTCAAGGCGGGCCATTCGATCCCTCCATGTCCGCGCGTTCCCGTACCCGGCTGCGAAGGCGTGGTCGTCTTCGTGCTCAAGCTCAACCACTCCCTCGCCTATGTGCCGCGAGAGGAGGTCAACGTAGGCTCGAGAAATTCGTAACTCCCCGGCCACCGCCTTCGAATCGAGCGCCAAGAGGATGTACGGCAGGCTTCGCGGTGCGGTGAACCAGCCCTTCTCTGCAGCCCCATCCCACCAGCGAGGCTCGCTGGCCCAGTGTTCATTTCTGAGATCCGTTCGCTTTTGCTTTGATACCGTTGCCCCCGCTGACCGCACCACGCTCTCCTCCTCGTACCTGAGTTCGGACCCTCGGCGGGCGCGCGCGCACCCGCCGAAGGACCTCGCCGACTGCGTCCGCCGATACAAAGGGCGGCGCGTCGGGTAGAGATAATTTAAGCTCTAACACATTGTAAATCAAGGAGTTATTCCGTACAGACTGAACTGGCACTTGTCCCCATCGCGCCAAGAACCGGCCTCCTCGCTACCCGACCGATTCGGCCCCAATTGCAGTAAGCCTACACGGAAACGTGCAGCTCCGTCGCGTAGCTGCAATGAGTTGTACCTCTTCACTCTTTCCTACTGTCCGTGTCTACAACTGTGTCCATGTTTCTAACCGTGTCGGTGTTTACGCGACGCGCCGCCGAGCCGCTGCTTGAGCGGCGCGCTCTCCGGTTCTCAATGCTGCTCTTCGGCACCCCCGAGCGCGGGCGTCGTGTCCCCGGAAGGACGCTGAAACGCGAGACCCTCCTACTCGAAAGGACCGTCCCTCAAGTCGTCACCCGGCTCCCGCTCTGCGCCGCAAAGCGGTGTCCGTCTCGCGTCCATTTCTTCCCCGATAGATCGTCGTTTCTCCTCGTGGATGCCCTCGACGTTCCCGTAACTCGCTGAGCCATCGTCAGCCAGAGCCGAACACGAATCCCCGGACGGGCTTTCAAGGTGGAGATCGAGGGTTCGAGTCCCTCTAGGGCACCACACTTAAGCCCACCGCTATCGCCGGGGTGCCTATCGCTGACGCCGCGCCCGTCAGCCCTCGAGTTTCGCGGCGGCCGCCTGAGGATCAGTACGGCATCTCGTCGTCCTCGAGCCCAAAGTAGTGCCCGAGCTCGTGGACGATCGTGTCCTTGATCTCCTTCACGGCCTCCCGGCTGTTGCTGGTGTTGCGGAGGATGGGGCCGCGGAAGACGGCGACCTGCGGCGGGAGGCCGGGGAGCATGTCCCACGTCATCTCCGTGCGCATCGGGCCGCGGTAGATGCCGAAGAGCTCCTCGTCGTCCGGCGTGTCCGTCAGCTCGTAGTCCTCGTCCGTCGGCTCGTCCTCGACGGCGATGACGACGTTGTCGATCCGCGACTTGAACTCCTCGGGCAGCTCCGCGATCGCCTTCTCGACGAGCTTCTCGAACTCGACGCGGGAGAGGCGGGGAGGGCGAGCCACAGGGCGCTCCTCGTCAGACCCGGAAGAGCCGCCTGAAGTTCTCGGTCGTGACGCGCGCGATTTCCTCGACGGAGACGCCCTTCACCTCGGCGAGCCGCGCGGCCGTGCGCGGGAGGTAGCTCGACTCGTTCGGCTTGCCGCGGAAGGGCGCCGGGGCGAGGTACGGGGCGTCCGTCTCGATGAGCATCGACGCGAGCGGCAGCGCGGCGGCGGCCTCGCGCACGTTGTCGGCGGATTTGAACGTGAGCATTCCCGAGAAGCTCACGAGGTAGCCGAGCGCGAGCGCGTGCTCCCCCGTCGCGACGTCCGCGCAGAACGAGTGGAAGACGCCACGCGGCGTCTCGGGCGTGCCGGGGTATTCCTTTTCGAGGATCGGAAGAAGGTCCGCCTCGCTGAGCCGGTTGTGGAGAAGGACGGGGAGGTTCCGTTCCCTCGCAAAGCGTAGCTGCGAGGCGACGACGCGCTTCTGGACGTCGCGCGGCGAATGGTCGTAGTGGTAGTCGAGCCCGATCTCCCCCACCGCGACGACTTTCTTCGACGCGCACAATTCTTCGAAGATCCTGAAATCCCGGTCCTCGTCGAACTCCTTCGCCTCGTGCGGATGGAACCCGACGGCCGCATAAACACCGTCGTGAGCTTCGGCGGTCTCGACCGCGCGTCTCTGGTCGCCCGGCTCGGTGGCCGGCACGAGGATGCGCGTGACCCCTGCTTCCCGCGCGCGCACAAGCAGCTCCTTCACCTCGGCCGCGCTCGGCGCGCGCGGCGCGCCCTTCATCCCGCCGCCGCCGAAGACCATCGTGAGATGGCCATGCGAGTCCACGTACTCGATCGCCATCAGCGCAGGCGCGAGCCGGGCGGAGCCGGGTGCCGGGTGTAGTAGTCCACGATCGAATTCCACGCCTCGGCGCCGCCCTCGGCCCACGAGATGAGACTCAGGTCCTCGGGCGCGATCCCGCCCTCGTCGACGAGGAACTGCCAGTTGATGAGCTTCTCCCAGTAGGCGCGGCCCACGAGGACGATCGGGACGCGCTTCATCTTCCCGGTCTGGACGAGCGTGAGCGTCTCGAACAGCTCGTCGAGCGTGCCGTAGCCGCCCGGGAAGGCGACGAGCGCACGGGCACGCATGAGGAGGTGCATCTTGCGGATGCCGAAGTAGTGGAACCGGAAGCAAAGCGACGGCGTGATGTATGCGTTCGGCCACTGCTCGTGCGGGAGCTGGATGTTGAAGCCAACGGTCTTGGCATGGACGTCCCACGCGCCGCGGTTCGCGGCCTCCATCGCGCCCGGGCCGCCGCCCGTCGTGATGACGAAGTCACCGATCCCGCTCGCCTGGCCAGCCGTCGAGACGATGCGCCCGAACTCCCGCGCCTCCGCATACCAGCGGTCCCCCTCCTTGAGGCGCGCGCCGCCGAAAACGACGACCGTGGTCCGGATGCCTTCCTGGTCCATCTGCATGTCGGCCTTCTCGAGCTCGAGCATGAGGCGCACGCCGCGCAGCTCGCGGCGCGCGAGGAATGCGAGGTCCTCCTGCGCCGTCACGTACGTCGGCGATGCGAGGATCGCGCCGAGGTTCTCCTTGGCGGCGGGGTCCGAAGGGACCGGAGGCGACGGCGGCAGCGGCCGGATGTTGTTGTCGCCGTCTTTGGAGTCGGGCACTTACTTGACCTTCGCTCCCGAGGGGACGGCCGGGTCGACCATGAGTAGCGACGGCTCGCCCGTCTCGGGAAGAGTCGCGGCGAGGATCATCCCGTTCGACTCGACGCCCATGAGCTTCGCGGGCGCGAGGTTCGCGACGAAGACGAACTTCCTGCCGACGAGCTGCTCGGCCGTGTAGGTCGCCGCGATGCCGCCGACGATCGTGCGCACTTCTTCGCCGATCTTGACCGTCATCTTCATCAGCTTCTTGGACTTCTCGATCTTCTCGGCGGCGATCACTTCGCCGACGCGCAAGTCGATCTTCAGGAAGTCGTCGATGGAAATCTTTGTTTCGGACGGGGACGGGGAAAGATTCTTAGAAGGTGAAGAGGGGGCCGCCTCGGGCACCGTCGATTCGTCTGCCACGGGTTTCTCCTTCGAAGCAAAATATTCTTTCGCGTCCGCCCTCGGGAAGAGGGGCGGCGCCTGCGGGAGCGAGGCGTTCAGCGGGAGCTGGCCCCACACGAGATCAGGAGGACGGAGATCTTCCGCGCTTCTCGCGATGCCGAGCCGCCGGAAGACCTCCGTCGCCGTGCCGGGCGCGATCGGCGCGAGCATGCAGGCCGCGACGCGGAGGCCCTCCAGCGTCGCGTAGTGGATGCGATGGAGGGCCGGCGTCACGCCCTCGGCCTTGACCTTCTTCCAGGGCTCCCTCGCGGCGATGTAGCCGTCGATCCGTGTCACGAGCGCGCTTACGGCCGCGGCCGCGTCATGCAGCCGGTAGCTCTCGAACGCCGACGTCCACGCGGCGACGGCGTCGATCGCGGCGGTACGAACCTCGTTGTCGTCGCACGTTTCGGCGGGCGTCTTCCCGCCGAAGGCGTCGGCCGCCATCTTCACGGCGCGCGACAGCGTGTTGCCGAGCCCGTTCGCGAGGTCGGCGTTGTAACCGGCGAGAAAATCTTCGTCGGAGAAGTTCGCGTCCTGCCCGAACGACATGGCCGAGACGAGGTGCCAGCGAAGCGCGTCCACGCCGAAGGCGGCGACGAGGTCGTCGGGCCGAACGACGTTGCCGGTGGACTTGGACATCTTCCTGGCATCCCGGAGCCACCATCCGTGCGAGACGACCTGGCGCGGGATGGGAAGGCCGGCCGACATGAGGAACGCCGGCCAGTAGACCGCGTGGAAGCGGAGAATGTCCTTGCCGATGACGTGGATGCCAGGCCAGTAACGCTCGTAGAGCGAAAGGTCGCGGGAGCCGAACCCGAGCGCGGTGACGTAGTTCGCGAGCGCGTCGAGCCACACGTAGACGACGTGCCCCGGGCGCCCCGGGAACGGGATGCCCCACGAGATCGTCGTGCGCGACACGGAGAGATCCTTCAGGCCCGACTCCACGAACGAGCGCACTTCGTTCAGGCGCGACTCGGGAAAGACGAACGGCTTTCCCTCCACGCCCCTCTCGAAGACCTCGAGGAGTCGGGGTCCGTACTTCGACAGGCGGAAGAAGACGTTCTCCTCGCGCTGCCACTCGGCCTTGAAGCCGTGGACCGGGCAGTTCCCCAGGACGAGATCCTTCTCCGGATAGAAAGCCTCGCAGTTCGCGCAGTACCAGCCCTCGTGCCCCGCCGTGTAGAAGTCGCCCGCCGCGTCGATGCGGCGGATGATCTCCTCGACGCCGGCCCGGTGGCGCGGCTCGGTCGTGCGGATGAAGTCGTCGTTCGAGATTCCGAACTCTTTCCAGAGATTCCGGAACGTCGGCGCATGGCGGTCCGCGACGACGATCGGAGCGACGCCTTCCTTTTTCGCGACCTTCGCGATGTTCTGGCCGTGCTCGTCCGTGCCGGTCAGGAAGCGCACGTCCTCCCCCTGCTGGCGGAAGTAGCGCGCGAGCGTGTCCGTGACGACGGTCGTGTAGAGGTGCCCGATGTGGGGCCGGTCGTTGACGTAGTAGATGGGGGTCGTGAAGTAGCGGCGGGCCATGAACTGTCGAGGATAACCCGCGGCTGCCCGATCGGCCCGGCGGCGCTCTGCCGCCTAGGACCGCATCGCGAGAACCCGCGCGGCGATCCGGTCGCCGATCGCGAGCGAGGCCGTGGCGGCCGGTGACGGGGCGTTCAAGACGTGGATGGCGCGGCCGTGCGTCACGATCCGGAAGTCGTCTTCCAGGCGCCCGTCGGGGAGCATCGCCTGCGCCCGCACGCCGCACCCGCCCTCCTCGAGGTCCTCGGCGCGGAGGTCCGGCAGGAGGCGCTGCAGGGCCTTCAGGAACGCGGGCTTGTTGAAGGAGCGGTAGATCTCCCCGAGGCCCATCCCCATGTGCCGCGTGGCCATGCGCCAGAAGCCGGGGTACGTGAACGAATCCCACGCGTCGCGCAGATCGAACGACGTCCGGCTGTAGCCCTCGCGCGCGAGCGCGGGTACCGCGTTCGGCCCGGCGTCGACTCCGCCCCCGATCCTCCGCGTGAAATGGACGCCCAGGAACGGGAAGCGCGGGTCGGCCACGGGATAGATCAGGTTCTTCACGAGCCCGGCGCGCTCAGGCACGAGGCGGTGGTAGTCGCCCCTGAAGGGGACGATCCGCATGCCCGGCCGCGCTCCGTCGAGCTTCGCGAGCCGGTCGGACTGGAGTCCGCCGCAGTTCACGGCGAGACCCGCCTCGATCTCTTCTCCGCCCGCGACGAGCCGCACGCCGGAGTCCGTCGACGTCAGGGCCGTCACGCGCGCCTCCGTCCGTACGCTCCCTCCGGCCGAACCGATGACCTCGGCGAGCTTCTCGGACACGGCTCTGTAGTCGACAATGCCCGTGGCCGGGACGTGGAGCGCGCGAAGGCCCGCCGCGTGAGGCTCGATCTTCCGGAACTCCGCGGGCGCGAGCGCGCGAACGCCCTCGAGGCCGTTCTCCGCCGCGCGCCGCTCGAGCTCGGCGAGGGCGGGCAGCTCGCTCGCGGACGTCGCGACGACGAGCTTGCCGCAGAGCTCGTGCGGAATGCCGTGCCTCCGGCAGAAATCCACGAGCAGGAGCCGGCCTTCTACGCACGTATTCGCCTTCTCGGATCCCGGCTTGTAGGAGAGACCCGAGTGGATGACGCCGCTGTTGTGCCCCGTCTGGTGCGCGGCCACTTCCTTTTCCTTCTCGAGAACGAGGACCGAAAGGCCGGGCATGCGCTCGAGGAGCTTCAGCGCCGTCGCGAGGCCCACGATGCCGCCGCCCGCGATCGCCACGTCAACGCGCGTCGTCATTTTCAGCTCCGGAGCAGCCCGCGCTCGTGGAACGACACGATGCACCCGCGCCCGATCACGAGATGGTCTTTCACCTCGATGCCGATCTCGCGCCCGGCCGCGACGAAACGCTTCGTCGTCGCGACGTCTTCGGGCGACGGCTCGGGGTCGCCCGACGGGTGGTTGTGGTACAGGATCACGCCAGCCGCGCCCGCGAGGATCGCCTGGCGGAAGAGCGGAGCTGGCGCGACGGAGGCGTGGGTCAGCGTGCCACGGAAGAGCGGAGCGTCCCTCACGAGGCGGTTCTTCGAGTCCAGAAGGAGGCCGCCCATGACTTCCTGCGTCTCGCCCGCCAGCTTCTGTACGAGGTACCGGCCCACGGAGGCGGGGTCGGCGAGGAGATTTTTCTTTGAAAGTGAATCGTGCGAGAGTCGCCGCCCGATCTCGAGGACCGCCTCGATGCGGGCGGCCTTCGCGGGACCGACTCCGGACGCGAGCCGCGCGAGGTCCCGTGCCCCGCGCGCGAAGAGACCCGGAAAGCCGCCATCCTTCAGAAGCTCTCGAGCGGTCTCGAGCACGGGCCTCGCGGCGGTGCCCGTGCCTAAGAGGATCGCGAGGAGCTCCTCGTCGTCGAGAGCCTCGGGACCCTTCGCGAGCAGCTTCTCCCTCGGCCTCTCCGACGCGGGTGTGTCGGCGAGGCGGCCCTTCGAGGGGCCCGCGCGCCGCCGGGAACGCGGCCCGTTCACGGAATCTTCTTCACGAGCGCCGCGGCGATCGCGGGCAGGACCTCCGCGGCGCGCGCGCGAAAGACGCCCGCGGCGAGCGGCGCGAGCGGCGTCTCCTCGGGGTTGATCTCGAAGACGTACGCGCCGTCCCGCGCGGCGAGGAGCGCGAGGGACGAGGCGGGAGCCACGACCGAGGACGTGCCGACGACGAAAAAGACCGCGCATTCCTCGGCCGCGCGCGAGGCCGCGCTCCACGTGACGGGAGACAGGGCCTCGCCGAACCAGACGACGTCCGGCCGAAGCAGCACGCCACAGGCGCCACAGCGCGGGAGCGGCGGGATCGGGCTCTCGGGCGCGGGGAAACGGCGGTCGCACGCGGTGCAGCGCGCGGCGAGCAGCGTGCCGTGAAGCTCGAGGATGTTCCGGCTCCCGGCCGCGGCGTGCAGGCCGTCCACGTTCTGGGTCACGATCGTCATGCGCGGCAGGAGCCGCTCCATGCGGGCGAGAGCGAGGTGCCCTTCGTTCGGCTTGGCCGCGCGCAGCTTCTCGAGGCGCCACGCATAGAAGCGCCACACCTTCTCGGGATCGCGCGCGAAAGCCTCGGGCGTCGCGAGGTCCTCTGGGCGGTTCCCCTCCCACATGCCCCCCGGCCCCCGGAAAGTGGGAAGGCCGCTCTCCGCCGAGATGCCCGCTCCCGTCAGCACGACGAGCGGACGCCCGGCCAGGAGCTCGGGCAGGAGGTCGAGGAGCGGCGTGAGGTCGAACTCCCTCACGGCGTCGCCCGCCCGACGAGAAGGCGGTCGAGAGAGAGAGCGCGGAAGTCCTCCGGGACGGCGACGAGGGCCTCGTCACCCCTGGCCCCCGGGCGCATGGCGAGATTCCTCACGCGGCGCGTGACGGTGGAATGCGCGGTCAGGGGCTTCGGAGGCGGCTCGGTGCCCGACGGAATGCCGGGCGCCTCGGTGCTCGAAGTCGAGGTGACGGAGATCTCGACGAAGACGGGCAGCCCCGTCACCTTCACGAGCTCGGCGTCGAGAGCTTCGCGGGCCGCGCCCCGTGCCGGGAGGAGACGTAGGAGCGCGTCGAGCGGAGACTGCGCCTCGGGCATCTCGACCGACTCGACGATGCCGGTCGCCTCCGTCTTCACGCGCGTGATCCGGCCGGGCGACGAGAGGACGACGGTCCACGCGGCCTTCAGCCGGAAACGTGACGTCGGGCGGTCCTGGAACGGGCGCCCGGCGCCGCCTTTCCGGAGGACGGCCGATACATCCCGCACCGCCGGCGCGGCGGAACCCGGATCGGACGGCCGCCCCAAAAAGAGATCGGCGAAGTCCGAAGGCGTGGCGCGCGCGGCTGCCTTCGCTTCCCGATCGAGCAGCATGAGTCCGTCCCGGCCCGTCACGACGGAGGTCGCCGAGGAGCGTGGGAAAGTCCCGTGGGTGAGATCCCAGCGCGCGTCTCCGCCTCGTGTCACGACCGTTCCGCCGACGGAGACGCTTCGTTCGCCGGCCGGCGTGACGCTGCGCGTGGATTCGGCGAGCTCGTACGTGACGAGTAAGGGCAGACGGTCGGCAGCCGCCAGGGCCTCCGCGGGGAGCGCCCCGACGAGAGAAACGGTGAGCGAGGCGGCGAGAAAGGCGAGGCCGGCCGGCATCTCGGGGATGATCTCACGCCCGGCGCGGTGGACGGGGCTTCCGGCGGCGGCGAGAATGGGCGCCATGAAGCCGATCAGCGGAGTCACCGCGCGCTCCGAGCGCGACGGAATTCTGAGAAGGGTCAAGCTCGTGGGCGAGCCGGAGGCGATGGCCTGGGTGGCCCGGACGCTGTCGGCCGGGGGCCTCCTCGTCGAGCGGCACGACGAGAAGGAGATCACCGAACCGGACTTCTTCTCGCACGGGCCGCTCGTCTGGGTGACGAGACCCGAAGCCTTCGGACGCGGCCTCGTCCGGGTGCGGCCGGCGATCCTCGACATCGCACCCCACCCGCTGCTCTGCCTCGTGGTGGTGCCGCCCAACGCCGAGATCACGGATCAGCTCGTCCGGCGCATTCCGCTCGAGTCCTTCGAGCTCGTGCGCGAACGCGACGAAGAGCCGCTCCTGGCGATGCGGCTCGAACGGCTTATCCGTCTCCAGCGCCGCCGCTCGCAGGAGCACGAAGACGCCTTCAAGAAGCGGCTCCGCACGGAGGCGAAGCACAACGACATTCTCGCGTCCATCGCCCTCGCGTCGCGCGACTCGCTCGATCTCGAGGAGGTCCTCGGCGCGGCCACGTCGCTCCTCGGGACGCGCTTCGCCGCGAATTCGGTCGAGATCTGGTTCCTGAACGAGGACGCGACGTCATGCACGGTCTTCATGGACTGGCGGGAGGGCGACGCGAATTCGTCCCTCGTCGGGTTCGAACGCCCGCTGCCCGACAGCGAGCCCTTCCGAGCGCTCGTGGCCTCTCGCGAGCCCTACGTCGTCGCCGACCGGGCGGAGCTGGACCCGACGTCGCTCGCCTTCAGCGCGCTCGAGGCGCTTGGCGCGAAGAGCCTCGTGGGCATCCCGATTCATCGCGAGGGAGAGCTGATCGGCGTTCTGGGGATGTCGTGGCCCGAGCCACGCGCGTTCCCGCCCGACGAGATCGTCTTCTTCGGGCGGGTGGCCGACCAGCTCGCCCTCGCGATTCGCGCCGCGCGCCTCTACGGCAACCTGCAGAAGCAGCTCAAGGCCCTGGCCCTCGAGCAGCGCCGCCGCGAGCTCGCGGACCGCGACCGGAGCCGCCTCACGGCGATGCTCGTGCACGACATGAAGAACCCGCTCTCGGCGCTCACCGCCGCGCTCGAGCTCACCCGCGACAAGGAGCGGCGGACGGGCGACGTGCGTCTCGCGAAGATGCTAGACGGATCGCTCGCGTCGGCGCGCGGCCTGCAGGGGCTCATCGAAGACGCCCTTCTCGTCTATCGCGCGGCGGACGCGCCCGAGACCGAGAAGCGTCCGACCTCCCCCGCCGACGCGCTCGCGCTGCCGCTCGAAGAGGCGCGCTGGCTCGCGGTCGCGCGGCACGTCACCGTAGAGGCCGACGTGCCGAAGGACCTCCCGCGCGTGCCTCTCGACCCCGCGATGTTCCGGAGGGCCGCCGCGAACCTGTTCGGCAACGCAGTGAAGTTCAGCCCGCCCGGAGGCACCGTGCGCGTGAAGGCGGAGATCGTGTCCGAGGACGGCCGGCCCTTCCTGCGCGTTTCCGTGACGGATGAGGGGCCGGGCTTTCCCGCCGCCGAAAAGTCCCGGATCGCGACGCCTTACCTGAGGTTCCAGGGAAGCGAGGCCGTGCCCGGAACCGGCCTCGGCCTCACGGTCGTCCAGAAGGTCCTCCAGGCCCACCGGGGCCGCCTGGACGTCGCGAACAACGAGGGCGGCCCCGGCTCGACGTTCACGCTCTGGATTCCTGCGTGACTCAGTCGGACTCGCGGCGCGGCGGCGCCTGCTCGAAGCCGACGCGCCCGGTGACGATCTCGGCCTTGAAGTAGCTCTCGCCGCGGATCTTTGCGCCCGCCATGCGGCGCAGCATCGCGATCTGGCCCGTGTGCGTGAGCGCGTCCGCGACCGGCCCGGCGAACACCTTCGTCGCGGGATTCGCGAGCGGCCGGCCCGCCTGAAGCCGCGCGTCGAAGCGCTCGAGCGCGGCGAAGAACCGGGCGACCTCCTCGTCCCACGGGAGCGGCGCGGCGTCCTTCCAGACGGCTTCCCCGTCCGCCATCGTGAGCGCCCAGTCGAAGAGGTCGCCCATGTGGCTGAGGATCTGGACCGGCGTGCGCCCGCCTTGGCCCGAATGGAAGTCGCCGAAGCTCTCCGGCGCCCCGCGCACGGCCTTACCCGCGCGGTACGCGAGGGTCGCCACCGTGTAGCGAAGCATCGGGAGGTCTGGATCGGGGGCGCTCACGCGCTCACCTTCAGGACGATCTTGCCGAACGCCTCTCCCGACGCCATTCGCTCGTAGGCCTTGCGCACGTCGCCGAGCGGAAAAACGGTGTCGACGACGGGCTCGAGGCGGCCGGCCTCCACCGCCGCCAGCATCGCGGCGAATTCCGCGTCCGTGCCCATCGTGGACCCGAGGATCGAGAGCTGCTTCCAGAAGATGACGTTGATGTTCTCGGCGGGAGCGGGGCCGGAAGTGGCGCCGCAGGTCACGATGCGCCCCTTCTTCGCCGCCGCCGTGAGCGAGTGCCGCCACGTGGCCGCCCCCACCGAGTCCACGACGACGTCCACGCCGCGTTTCCCCGTCATCTCGCGAACCGCCTTGCCGACGTCCGTCGTCGTGTAGTCGATCGCCTCGTCCGCCCCGAGCTCCTTCGCGCGCGCGCGCTTGGCGGCCGACGACGACGTCACGATCACGCGCGAGGCGCCGCAGAGCTTTGCGATCTGGAGCGCGAACGTGGAGACGCCGCCCCCGATCCCGTGGATGAGAACGGTCTCGCCGGGCCGGAGCGCGGCGCGCGTCACGAGCATGCGCCACGCCGTGAGCCCCACGAGCGGAAACGCCGCGGCTTTCTCGGCGGAGAGGCCGGCCGGCGCGGAGTACACGTTCGACGCGGGGACGGCGATCTTCTCCGCGAACGTGCCGGGGACGTGCTCGCCGAGGATCCGGAAGCTCACGCAAAGGCTGCGCTCGCCGGCAAGGCAGAATTCGCATATCCCGCACGAGAGGCCGGGTTGGAGGACGACGCGTGTACCGGGCGCGGGGCCCTTCACGCCTGCTCCGAGCGCCTCGACAACTCCCGTCCCGTCGGCGCCCGGCACGTGCGGAAACGCCACGGGGACGCCGGGAATCCCGTCCCTCACGAAGAGGTCGAGCCGGTTGAGCGCGGCCGCCTCGATCCTCACGAGCACCTCGCCGGGACCCGGCGCGGGGTCGGGGCGTTCCCCGACGGTCAGAACGTCGTTGCCACCGTGCGCCGTGAAGAAGACTGCTTTCATGGGCGCCTCCGAGCAGCCAATATTAGCCGACCGCCGAGTCGTTCATAATGCGAGATTCGGGCGCTCCTCGCGCTCGGAGAAAAGGAGCCGCATGAGGGCCTGGGAAATCAGACAAAAAAGAGCGCAGAAAAGGGCGCGTGAGCTCGCGCGCAAGGACAAGAACAAGCACGCGAAAGAGACGTCCACGTTCCGGCTCGTCGTGGCCGGACGCGAAGGAGACGCCTCCGTCGTGGAGACGGTCATCGTGAAGAACCCGGACGAGTCCGTCGCCGAGGCGACGTTCGACGAGATCGAGCTCGGGATCACGCTGATCGTGGAAGGCGAACGCGGCCTCATTCAACGCGTCGTCGTCGAAGAAAAGGTGGAAGTCACCGAGCCGGAGCTGGTCCGCGAGGTACGCGTCCGGGTCCTCTGATCGTTCAGCCGTCGAGGCGCGCGACGACGGCGTCGCCCGCCTCCGCCGTCGAGAGCCTTCCTCCCAGGTCCCGCGTCGTTTCTCCCGCCGCGAGGCACGTCGCGACCGCGCGCTCGACGCGCCCGGCGAGATCCGCCCGCCCGACGTGGGCGAAGAGCATCCCGAGACTCCGGATCGACCCCAAGGGATTCGCGATTCCCCGGCCCGCGAGGTCCGGCGCCGAGCCGTGCACCGGCTCGAAAACGGAGACCCGGCCCGGGTTCACGTTTCCCGAAGGCGCGAGCCCGAGCCCCCCCTGCAGCGCCGCCCCGAGATCCGAGAGAACGTCGCCGAAGAGATTGTTCGTGACGACGACGTCGAGCGCGCCGGGAGAGACCACCATCTCGTGGGCGAGCGCGTCCGCGAACATGTGGCGCGCCTCGCACGAGGGAAACGAAGCGGCCACCTCCAGAAAGACGCGGTTCCAGAGGCCGCCGCCGCGCTTCTGGACGTTGTGCTTGTCGGCCATGAGGACGCGCGGGGGCCGCCCGAGGCGCCGGGGCTTCTCGAACGTCTCCGCGAAGGCGAAGGCCGCCCGGCAGATCCGCTCGACGCCGCGGCGCGTCGTCACGTCCTCCTCGACGGCCTCTTCCTCCGGAGTTCCCTCTCCCGCCACGCGGCCGCGGCCCGAGTAGGGCCCTTCGGTGTTCTCGCGGAAGACGACGAAGTCCACGTCCGATGCGCGCGCGTTTCGGAGGGGGACGACGGAGTCGTGAAGGGCGCGCACGGGGCGGACGTTCGCGAAGAGGTCGAGCCGGCGACGCATCCCGAGCAGGATCTCGTCGGCGTGCCGCCCGTCCGGGACCCGCGGGTCGCCGAACGCCCCGGCAAGAACGGCGTCGAAATCGCGCGCGAGCATGTCGAAGGCGCCCGCGGGAATCGTTTCCCCCGTCGCGAGGAAATGGTCGGCGCCCCAGGGAAAACGGGTCTCCGCGCCTCCGCACGCGTGAAGCACCTTCAGCGCCTCCCGCGTCGTCTCGACGCCGATCCCGTCGCCGGGCACGACCGCGATCCGCATCGGGCGCCTCGCCCTACTCTTCGAGCGCGAGAAGCGCAGCGAGCAGCTCGCCGCCGTCCGGGTAGCGGTCCGGCCGGTGGCGCGCGAGCGACTTCATGAGAATGGCGATCTCTTCTTCCTTCAGAAACGGCGCGTAGGGGCGTGGATCGTCGGGGTCGCGCTCGAGGCGGGCCACGAGGACGTCGTCGCCCACGTAGGGCCACCGCCCCGTGGCGAGCGTGTAGAAGGCGGCGCCAAGCGAGTAGACGTCGGAGGCGGGGCTCGGCATCTCCCCGCGCAGGACTTCCGGCGGGAAGAAGGCCGGACTGCCGATCAGCTTCGACGTGCCTCCCGCATCGGCCTGGGGGAGCGCGAGGCCGAAATCGAGGATCCGGAGCGTCCCGTGCTCGTCGAGGATGAGATTCGCGGGCTTGAGGTCCCGGTGCAGGATGCCCTTCGCGTGGGCGGCGGCGATGCCGCGCGCGGCCTGCACGAACCAGCTCCGCCAGTTCTTCTGCACCCGCTCGGTTTCCTTCCTGATGAGCTTCTGCAGGTTCGGCCCCTCGAGATACTCCATCGCGAGGTACAGGCTTCCGAAGCCCTCACCGTAGTCATAGAGCGCGACGATGTTCGGATGCTTGAGCGCCGCGATGGCCCGAGCCTCGCGCTTGAAGTAGCGCATCGCCGTCTCGTCGCCGCGAAGCTGCCACGGCAGGATCTTGAGCGCGACGTGACGGTCGAGCTTCTTGTCGAGCGCCTTGTGCACGACACCCATGCCGCCCCGGCCGAGCTCGGAAAGGATCTCGTAGCGCGACTCGGGCGTCTCGGGCAGGCCGAAACCCGCCGTCGGCTTCGCCGGCGGAGGCGCCGCGGGGGACGCGATCCGGAGGCGCGGAGGCTGCACGGGCGGCGGCGCCCCCGGCCGCGCGAAGGAGGCATAGGGCCCGGACTTGTGCACGGCCGGCGTCCGAATGAGCGCGGCCGGCATGGCGTCATCCAGCTCCACGTCCGCGAACGGCACCGAATGCACCGCCGCGCCCTCGAGCACCGAAGGATCGAACGCCGCGATCCGCCCGAGCTCCACGCCTTCTCCGGAATCCCCGGACGCTCGGAGGGCCTCGAGCACCGTCAGGTGGAGCGGAAGATTCTCGGAGTCGACCTTTCCGCGGCCGATCAGTTCGCGCAGGACGTGCACGGCATCCTTGTTCTCGCCTGCCGCCATGTGGGCGCGCGCGAGCTGGTGAAACACCTCGGCGAGACCCGGCTCGCTGCGCGGCACTCCGGTGAGGTATTCCCACGCCTGCTCGCGGTGCCCGCCCAGGAGCGCGCACCGCGCGGCCTCGAGGCCGCGCCCCGTGCGCAGGAAAAGCTGCGCCGCATCGTCGAACCTGCCGCCCGCTTGAAGCGCCGCCGCCGCCGCGGGGAGGCGGCCGGCGCCGCGGAACAGAGCCGCCGCCTTGTCGTAGTCCTTGAGCTCGCTGTAGAGAGCGGCCGCCTTCTCGACCTGGCCCGAGGCCGTGAAGGCCTCGGCCGCCGCGGCGCGATTCCCCCCTCGCTCGTACAAGGGCGCGGCCTTCTCGAGCCGGCCCGCTTCCTTCCATGCGTCGGCCGCGCGGACGAAGTCTCCGGCTTTCTCGAAGAGGCCCGCCGCGCGCAGCGCCTGTCCGGCCCGTCGCCATGCTTCCGCGGCGGACACGAGGTCTCCCCGGCCTTCGGCCTCGCGCGCCAGGAACTCATGGGCGCCCTTCTCGTCGCCGGCCCGGGCCGCCGTGAGAGCCGCCTTCGTCAGGGCGCCGCTTTTTTCAAACGACTGGATGGCCTCGGCCGGGCGGCCGCTCTCCACGAATAGCTCGCCCGCAAGCAGGTGCTCCTGCGCGTTCCGGTATGCCTCGGCCGCTTCCCCCGGCCTTCCGGCATTGCGATAGGCGTCCGCGGCTCGCTTCCAAAGCGCCGCTTTGACCGGGCCAGGAGGCGTCACCTCGGCGAGGTGCCGGCAGGCCTCGGCGAGAGACGCATGATCCCCGAGCGCCTCGGAGATCTCCGCGAGCCGGTCCCAGCGCATGGCCGTCCGCGCGAAGAGAAGCGCCTTCTTGCCGTATTCACCCGCGACCGCCGTCTCGCCGGCGGCGTCCCAGGCGCGCGAGG
>Ga0208355_1000190_pt1 | contig 30247 bp, 28 predicted proteins | sample NGESurdeep072012_6_FD_184458 | JGI IMG/M metagenome (GOLD analysis project Ga0208355, IMG submission 184458) | Arctic peat soil microbial communities from Barrow, Alaska - NGEE Surface sample 210-3 deep-072012 (SPAdes) | ecosystem: Environmental > Terrestrial > Soil > Wetlands > Peat ... | reverse complement strand
TCATGGCCGCGCTTTTGGTGCTCCTGGGCGCTACCCGACGCTGGCTGGTCGCGATTTCCCCATGGCACCCACTCATCGCGGCTGTGCGCTGGTTTCCGTTACCAAGCACCACCATCGGCAATTCCTCAGCGCCGACCACTTTCACGACGGGCTGCTAGCCCAAGTCCGACGCCAGTTCTTCGGCAAGCTCGCGAATCAGAGGCGAGCGGTTTGTGTCTTCCGCGATTGTCTTTAAGTCATCCAGGGTGGCGTTGTCTCCAACATCTGCGATGGCGACGACAGACGCCTCTTGGAGAGCGAGGTATTGCGACCCTAGGAAATGGTCCGCCAAGCTTCGATCTCCTGCATGTCCAGCCGCCCTGATAAGCGCGTACCAGAGGTCGTCATTGTTCCCATCAGGAGGATTCACCAGTGATTGCAGATATGCGATGGTGTTAATAGTGTGGAGGCCGAGTGAGCACAAGAGATCAGTCGCGTCGTCCACACGGCGCGAGCGCTTAGAATTGAGCAACATTTTAATCGCAAACAAGGCAGCTCCTGGGAATACTCCAGCTTTGTTTATCGCTTGGGAGGCTGCTTCCAAGGCTTGCGTCCTATCTTCGGCTACGCTTTTCGATAAGCTCTCAAGGGCAGTCGCAATGACCAGTCGCTCAGATACCGGGAGTTGCTGCTGTGTGTGAGTCATCGGTCCGACATACATCGACGACCCATACGGCTCCTTCATGGCCAAGGATTTGCTTGAGACCACGAAGACGGCTCGCCCCTCAGAATCCAAAAACCCCCACTCAAGAGGATACGTAGGTAACAAGTTCTCAGCTCCCAATTCGCCGAAGGAGCCACCTTTCAGGTAGAGTCCGCTCACATCCAGACATGCTCCTTCCAGAAAGATCGCATCGGGAGGGTACTTGGGCGTCCAGTTCTCGGCTCCGACTTTTTCGGCGTGAAGGCCACTTAAGTGGGTCCCTCCGATCTCGATGGGTTCCCAGTCTGAGCAGACTCTTGGTTCCAAGGTCGTCAATCGAACAGCTGCAGCACCGTGGAGTTGACGCCGCCGCAGGATGATTTTTCTCGCTTCCGTTGGAGTCGAATTTCCGGCTGCAGTCAGAACGACCCACGGATACTCAAGGTCAGGTTCGTGCTCGGTTTCTTCAAACCGCTGGGCGGCAATGGCCATTAAGATCCTCCATCAGTCTTAAATATATCCATGATTTTTGAAAGGATTTGCTCGAAATCTAAAGAATCTTTCCTCATGCTCTCTTGAAGTAGGGGCGTCAGATCGAATTGTCTGATGCCTTCAGGCAGTTTAATTGGATGATGAGCGTTCACCCCCACAAACACCATGTTAGGTGCATATCTCGATTGTTCTACGGAAATGTTCAGCGCACGGCCTTGCTCCGAAAAGGTATAGGCAAACTTTGCTATTCGCTCGGCCTTACTGTCTCTCATTAATTCAAATTGTGTCGAATCTATGACCTGAGCTAGTAGCGCTCCGACGCTACCGACAGTAGTCTTGCAGTGAACGTTGAAGTTGAATCCATACGCTGTAACAGGTGTGTGGGTCAAAACCTGAAAGACCAAAGAAGCCACTTCCCGCATCCGGGGCAGAAGTCCCCGCTCAATGGTCGAAATCGTATAAGTCTGAGGCAGGCAAATGATCCTTATTTTGCCTGAGGTGAATTGAGACAGCACACCGGTGCAAATGATCTGAGCAACCGCCGCCGACCCTTGTGGTTGCGCGGAACCCGAATCCATAGCCGTCTTCGACGGGATCGCGCCAGTTTCGGCGAGCTCCGCGTCAGTCAAGGCGCCGATGTCCTTATACCAAATGGGATGGTGAATCGCAGGATTCATATTCCCCGTTATCACCAGGGAATAGCCCTCTGTACCTCCTCCGAATGGATCCTCGTTAGGCATTCTTCATCCTCGGATCGATGAGTCCAAAACCATCTATTGACCCACTTTTAAATCATAAGCGAGCTCGAAAACCAAGTGGTCCCACGAAAGCTGGCGGGGAGAAGAAAACCATCTTCCCGTACCCTTATTTTACCGCTTTCCAACCGCTTGCATAGCGCTACAATACCGATTCGTTTCGCGTGCCTCCCGAAGAACAAGCCCGCGCGGCCAGCGCCCGAAGCTTCCGCGCCCGTATTCTGACTTTTCGTACCGTCGCGGGATCTAATCCGAACCGAGTGCCCAGTCGCGTGGACGACTCGCCCGCCGCCAGGCGCGATAGTATCTCCGCGTTCTAATCCGGCGTCAGCCGCCGCTTCCGTTCAGACTGCGTAGGGCGAAAGCTTCGCCCACGATGTTCTGGCGCCACTCTTTCACTCTTTCGCAGCGGGCGCGAGCATGTAGATGATGAACTACCACGCCGCGAGGCGATGTCGTTAGCGCCAATCGCGGCGGTCAAATATCTCGAAGCCTCGCGCTCGCTCGCGAGCGACCACCGCCTGGGCGTGCCGGTCGCAAAGCTCTATCTGTCGAACCGGCCGGCCGGCGGCGTCAATCTTCCGAAGAACTATCGTCGCGCGGCTCATCGCGCATCGCGGCGCCCGGCAGGGACACACGTAGCCGCATCGGCCGATCTGAACCGCGGTCGGCGCGTGATTGAAGTCGGGTTCGAGCATCGTTTCCCTCGTGATTAGTTGACGGGTGCAGAGATGAAAGGCAAGCTGGCCGCAAGGTCCTGAAATGGGAGGTGTTCGCGATGATCAGGGGAAGCTGCCTGTGTGGTGGCGTGGCCTTCGAGGCCAGCGATCAATTCGAGCTCCGCAACTGTCATTGCTCGCGATGCCGCAAGGCGCGAGGCGCGGCATACGCCGCCAACCTGTTCGTGCCGGCCGGAGCATTCCGGTGGCTTCGCGGCGAGGATCTCCTGATCAACTATCGGCTGCCTAACACGCAAAGATTTGGAAATTCGTTTTGCCGTATCTGCGGCAGTCCGATGCCGCGCGCGGTTCCGACTCGCGATGTCGTGCTCATTCCAGCGGGCGTGCTCGACGACGACCCGAAGGTTCGGACGAACTATCACATCTACGTCGGCTCTAAGGCTCCCTGGCACGAGATCACCGACGACCTGCCGCAATATCCCGAGGGCCCCCCGCCCGCGTGAGGGCGGGACCGGACCGCGCGGGGTATGCGGATTACGAGGTCCGCTCACGCGCGCGGAACCTGACCACCAGCTTGACCACCAAGGGGATGCATACCGGCGGGCAATATAGACGGCCCAAACAAAAGCTGAACGATCAACCGTCAGGAGGCGCAGGAGTAGTCGGGGTCTACCTAAAAAAAGCTTGCAACGGAATCCGCCTATGCATCCGCGTAATGGACAGCCCAAGTCGAGTCCAAGCAGCGTAATAACCGTTGATTTTGCGAGGTAATTCCGCGCGCTACGAAGTGATCATCCGCTGCCTCGTTCTGGATGTAATCCTCGCGCCTGCACTCGCCCAAGCAGGCGCATGTATACCGGGCGCGATTCCGAGCTTGACGGCCCGACCCATCAGGCGGTTGAAGCAATCGAGCGAGCGCGCTTTCCTACTGAAAAGTCTCGGGCACGATGTGGAGGCTTCGGCGACGGGGATATATGGCGAGCATCTATAAGGATGCGGCAGGTCGAAACCGCCGCAGATGCGTTGTCGTCCACGGCGATCGCCTGTAACCTTGACAAATGAATGCGGCGCGGTAATCAGCGAGGAGTTGCGCGATGGCACTTTACGACAGGCGAACTCTCGAGGGCGTTTACAGCGTCCACCAGAGCGTCATCTATATCCAGAATTATCGCTACGCGGAAGAACGCATGATGCGCATGATGGCCGGATGGATCGCGCTCACGCCGGAGCTCGCGGTCAAGCTCGAGATGGCCAAGCAGGTGTACGAAGACGCGCTGCATACCGACGCTCTGGGCAAGCGGCTGCCCGAACTTCGCGCGCAGCCGCAGATTTCCAAGCCGCCCAACGAAGCCTTCGTCACGTTCATGAACACGATTGAGGACAAAGAGGAATGGGAGGACACCATCGAGCGGCTGGTCGGAATCTACCGTGTGCTGAAACCGCACCTGATCTCTCATTACAGCTCGCACGTCTCCGCTATGAATCCTGTTTACGAGGCCCCGACGCTCAGAATTCTGCAACGGCTGGTCGAGGAGGAGAAAGCTCACGTCGAACGCGGCAGCGTGCTGCTCGACGAGCTGCTCGACTCGAAGGAAAAGCATCTGCGCGCCGCGCAATGGCAATCGCATCTGGAAGGATTGCTCGGTGCTTCGGGCGGAGTGACGGGCTTTGAATCGGAGGCCGAACAGCCGCAAAGGAAAGTCGGCCGCAGCTGAGCGCGAGGGAGCGAAATGAAGATGCCTGACCTTGGAGAGCGCGGCAATGTGACGGGCCCGCAGCCTATTGCGCAGATAGTCGAGCCACCCGCCGCGATGCGCGCCGCGGCCAAGAGTCTTCTAAATACGCTCATGCGCGGCGACCGGGCAGGCGTGGAGGCTATGACCGCCGAGCAGGCGCGCGAGGATATGGGCCGCATCGCGAATGAGATCAAGCCGGGCAAATATGATAAGTTTGAGTTAATCGGCCGCGGACGCATCTCTCGTCATTATTTTCTGAAAGCGCGACTCACGGGAACCGACGCCCCACCATTCACGATTCAGTTTCGGCTCGGCGAGGACGACGGTAAGTGGACTGTTCGCGAGGCGTTGAACCTGACCGAACGACGGTCGGGGTGGACCAAGTGAAGGAGCAACCTCGATGCAAAGAATGATTCCCGTCGACAAGCTGGCGCGTCCCGAAGATCATATTCTGCTTCCCGCACAGCGGTTGCGAAAGGCGCGCGGCGAGCAAGGATTGGCGCCCGGCAATGCGATGCCCTATGAGGATGACTTCCTGAAGTCGCGCATGCATGGCATTTGCGCCGGCGAATTCCAGGCAATGGAAGCGGCCGGCCGCACGCTCTACGACTTTCCCGACGCGCCGTGGGAGTTCCAGCTCGATATGGCGCGCCAGGTCTGGGACGAATCGCGCCACGCCGAGATCTATATGAAGCTGCTCGAGTACGTCGGCTCCTACTACGGCGAATTCCCCGAAGGCGAGGTACTGTGGTCATGCACGCAGGCGGAGGATCCCGCGGCACGCGTGGCGGGAATCAACCGCGGGCTTGAGGGGCTGGCGTGCGACGTCTTCGAGCAACTCATTCGCATCGCGCAGAAGATGGGCGATTCGACTATCGAACGATCGGTCGATTACGTGCTCGCCGACGAGATCACCCACGTCCGCATGGGCTCGAAGTGGATGCGCCAGCTGACCGAGGGCGACCCCGAGCGCTTGAAAAGGGCGCAGGCGTTCCAGGACGGCATCGACGATCTATTCAACTTCGGCGGCGGCCGCACGACGGTCGAACAGGCCGGTCACATCAAGCAGCGCGTCAACGACAAGGAAATCGAAATCGACGCGAGTATCACCATCGCGCGCGAGGCGCGCCTGCTGGCCGGCTTCACCGAAGAGGAGATTGATCGCTTGGTCAAAGGCTTCGGCAAAAGTGCCGCCTACTAGCAGCGCGACACGGTTTCATCGGCACGTCTATCCGCTCCAGTTCGTTATGGTATGTATGGGTTGACCTCTGCACCAATGGCATTCCAGAGCAAGTCGAGCGGTCGCTGAATCGCCGGTCTGATATCTCCAGGAATCGTCTCAAGATAAAACTCTGGAAGTAAGATCGAATCTCGGTCGAACGGGCGATTCGTATAGCCGCCCCTTGGGCCGAACAGGTAGAAACCTTTGATGGCGGATATGTGGCATTGTACATGTAAACCCTGAGCCTATGAGGAAGGGGGGCTCTGAGATCAACCTCAAGCGGCTTGGCCTCGATTTCACTGTGTGAGGCAACGCCACCGTTCAGGGCATCGAGAAACTTCCGATGTAGATCTTGAACAGAAAGTCTTTCATTCGCAGGCAACGGCATCACGCGATTCCCCACCTTCACCGAGCACCCTTCTCGATGCCCTTAAGCGGGTGCGGTAGGCTGCTGCCTTTTAACTCTAATTACTGAGAAGGTTGAGGACGGCGGCGGATTACAAGCTGATACTGGCCGATGGCTGCGAGGTCGAGGTCACGAACGTCAGGAATAGGGACGGCGGTTCTCGAAGCACTTCCGGGATGGCGCACGCGGGAATCTTCGAAAGAGCGGCTCACTTGAGCAGGGTTGCGTAGTTCTGACTGCCGAGTTCCGCTCCATTCAAGTGCTTCCGTCACAAAACCAGCAGAAACTGCCGCTCAGTGCAGCGCGTAGACGTTGTCGTCATCCGAGCCGATGTAGATCGTCCTGTGTGTGGCGAATTGCTGATTCTGGGGAAATCAGTAATTCGCCACACACAGGTATCGAACACGTGCTTAATCATCTTTCGGCCTCCGTGCGCGATTGTAGCTCACGCGGCCGGGTTACCCCCAAACGTTCCCCATGCCCGGCGTGTACCTTTCCAGTTGAACCCCGATCGTGGCCGAAGTCAGCGACGCGATCGTGACGAACCGGAACCGCCTTGCATTTTGCGGCGCCAGCGAGGCCTGTACGGGCGGTCCGATTGTGCTCGCGAAACGGCCTGTGCCTACTGAAAACCTTAAAAACGGCCTGAACTCTATGTTCTCGGATCTTTCGGAGTTGTCAGCCGGCACACCATCATACAGCAACGCCGCGAGCCGGCTGGGTGACCCATTGCGTCTCGGCTCGCGCGGACTAGGTTTTGAGAAGGACAGCCACAACAGTGCTTTTGGACTGTCTCCGTTCGAAGCAGGCGATGCATCGTTCGGATTCACCGAACTCTGCCCTAATTCCGCGCTGCCTGCTCAAACACAAAAGACGGGAAAAAAGGCGGGGAAATTCGAACGTGGGCTGCTCCCTGGACAGTAGGCACCGGAATTGCTCTGAGCAATTACGCTGATCTGTCCTCCAATCTGATCTCGGACGGGAAAATTCATTCATTACCGCTGACAACGAGCGCGAGATAGTCTCAGAACTTCGCGATCATCGAGAGGAAGTCGGCACAAGATGGCCCGCGCAGCACGAGGGCTTCCGGCGCTACGATGTCTGATCTCCGCCAAGCGTGGCGAGTAGTGTGTCTATGGAAGAGAAGCTGAGCGCCTTTCTTAAGAATCAGATGCCGGCGGCCGCCGATCTCTCGATTCGAGGCTTGCAGCGCCGCCCCGGCGGAGCGTCGCGGGAGAGCTGGGCGTTCGAGGTTGCGTGGCGCGAGAACGGAAAAGAATTCAACCGTAGTTGCATTCTCCGAAGGGATCCCACGGGGAGCGTGATGGAAGGGGAGCAGACGAATCGCTCCCTCGAGTTCCGCGTTCTCAAGGCGCTCGAGTCCACACCCGTCCCCGCCCCCAAGGCGTACTGGCTCGATAGCGCCGGAAAATGGCTCGAGCGCCCCTCGCTGATCATGGAACTGGTTGGCGGCCAGCCTACGCCGGGCCCCACCTTCCCCGTCGGCGAAAGTCCGGAGCTTCGGGCGAAGATCGGCGCCCGGTTCGTGAATCTGGCAGAACTTCACCGCGCCGACTGGCAGGCTTTGGACCTCGCCTTCCTCGGAGCGCCGAGCGTGGGGACAGAGCCCGCCGCACGACAGGTGGATCTCTGGGAGATGGCCTATCGGAATCGCCTCGAGGTCCATCCGATCCTAGAAGAGACGTTCTGCTGGCTCCGGCGAAACCTGCCTGCCACGGATCGGATCGCCCTCGTACACGGCGATTACCGCTCCGGAAACTATCTGTACGACGAGACGGGACGCATCACCGCCATGCTCGACTGGGAGACCGCCCACCTGGGAGATCCGATGGAGGACCTTGGCTGGGCGAGCATGAAATTCTGGAACGGCGCCGGGCTCGCTGTAGGTCTCATGCCCCGTGCGGAGCTGCTTCGCCGCTATGAGAATGAAAGCGGGAAAGCCGTCGATGAGAAGCGAGTGTTCTTCTACGAGGTCCTTGGCAACGCGAAGATGGCGGCCATCGCCCTCACGGGCGCGCGTGCTTTCAGCGAAGGCACTACCTCCCACATGCTTCACGGCATCATGGGTCTCCTGGTGCCAAGGCTCCTGGAGGACCTGGTTGACCAGCTGAGACTCTGATCTCCCTGAGGAAAAGTCCTATGCGACCAGATATCGGTGACTTTCTCCGCGGCGTAAAGAAAAGCCTTGCTGAGGTCGTCTTTCCAACCCTGACCGATCCCTTCGCGCTTGAGCAGTCCGCGTTCATTATGCTGGCTCTCGATCACGTCCTGGCGCGATGGGACAAGGCGTCGCACTTTTGCCGCGAGGAGAACCGCGGGCTGCGCGCGGTCCTTGCCGAGGCTGCCGCCCGCCTGAGCGGTGAAGCCGGCTTGCCTAAGAACGCCGCCGGCCTCCGCGACAGAATCCAGGACCGCCTCCGCAAGGAGGAGGTCGAGGATGGCGCCGATCGGCCTTACGAATCGCTGCGCGACGGAAACGCCTGCTTGCGCGAGCTCCTCGCGGAGCTGGTGGGCGCTGCGAGCGGCGAGGAGCAGAATCGGGGCGCGCGAGCCTTCATGAAGAAGCAGCTCGAACGGGAACGGGAATGGGTCCGCGTCGGCGAATTCGTTTGGTAAGAGCAGGCGCCACGCGCGTTTGCGCGGATCGCGATGCCGCAGAACATCGGGAGACATATGGCAATGCTGACTGAGAAGGACGAACTCCGACACGCGCACGACAACGATCCGCGCTGGCGGGAGAGCTTGTACTGGGGCTTCGTCCTGCCCGACGCCTCTCTCGGCGGGGTCGTGTATCTGCGGCTGGATCCCAACGCCAAGACGGTCAGCCCGATGATCCTTGTTTATCGGAATTTCGGAGACGTCGCCTACTTCTTCAACGCGTCGGACCCCATGCCCGCCAGGCTCGAGCTCGACGACGTGAGCGTGCAAGGCTTTCGCTTCAAGGGCCTGCAGCCGCTCTCGACATGCTCCGTCGCCTTTGACGACGGCGCCGGCGCCAGCCTCGAATTCACCTTCACAGGGATCCATCCCCCCTTCGACTATGCCTCAAACCGCGTCGGCTGCCCAAGTCCGCTGGCGGCGAACCGATTCGAACAGGCCGGCCGCTTCGAGGGGATGCTGCGCCTGAAGGGCGAGACCTTCCCGTTGTCCGGCTTTGGCCAGCGCGACCATTCCTGGGGAACGCGCGATTGGACTGCGATCCAGCATTACAAGTGGATTTCCGCCCAGAGCGACGACGGCCTCGCCGTGAACCTGACCTGCTCCGTGATCCGCGGCGAGACGGCCTTCAACGGCTATGTTTACGACGGAAGAGAAGTCAGCGGCATCGTTCGAGCGCATGTCGAAACCGCCTACGCGCCGGACGGCGCCACCCAGCGGACGATCGCGGCAGCAATCCTTGACGAGAAAGGCAAGACGACCCGCCTCGAGGGAACTGTCTTTGCGCTGACCGAGATCCCCACGGAGCAGAGCATCCTCGCCGAGGCCGTCGCGCGCTTTAAGATCGACGGAACACCCGGAACCGGCATCGTCGAGTACCTCTGGCCCGGCTATTACTTTGAACATCTGAAAAAGTGGAAAGTGGGCGGCGCGAGACCACAAGGCTAAGTATTCCGTTTCGCAATCCTTCGATTCACCGCCGCGAGGTGCCTGGGATGCCGAATGAACGTACGTACTGGAACATGGAGATGGAATCGATTCTCGGCTCCGAGCGGATGCGTGAGATTCAGCTCGAAGGGCTTCGTGCGCGCGCCGGGGATCTGTTCCGGCACGCTCCCTATTTTCGCCGCCAGATGGAAGCACGCGGCATCGAACCGCGCGACATTCGAAGCCTCGAAGACTGGTCGCGGGCCATCCCGGTGTTTACCAAGGCGAGCTATCGCGAGCTGATGGACGAGTGCGGCGGCGACGTATATCGCCTGCTCGACGAAACTCTGCCCGTTTCTCCCGGCGATCTGGTCTGCATGGCCGCCACCTCGGGCACGACCGGCGACCCCCAACCCTATCCCCTCACGCAGAGCGATCTTGATGATTTCTGGGGCGAATACATACTGCGCGCGCGATGGCGCGCCGGGGTGCGCCCCGGCGATCGCGTGATCCACGCGTTCGCGCTGTCGATGTTCCTTGCCGGCGCGGCGAGCCTCCAGTGCGGAACCGAGGCGGGCGTGATGACGATTCCGGTGGGCGCCGAGTCGGGCGCGGTGCGCATCCTCAAGATGGCGCGTTTCTTCTCCGGCAACGTGCTGACCTGTACGCCCTCGCTCGCCGAGCATCTGATCGAGCGCGCGCCCGAGGCGCTCGGCGCGCCGATTTCATCGCTGGGCATCAAGACGCTGCTGTGCGGAGGCGAGCCAGGCGCGGGAATCCCGGAGGTCCGTGCGCGGATCGAATCGGAGTACGGCGGGAAGCTGTACGATCTCGGCGCCGGCCTCGGCGTCTCCTGCGATTGGCACGAATACCAGGGGATGCACTGGATCGGCGACGATCTTTGCGTCTACGAGCTGGTCGATCCCGCCACGCACGAACCGATCCCGATGGTGGACGGCGCGGAGGGCGAGGCAGTCTTCGCTTCACCTCGATCGTGGGCGGCGGCTTCGGATGGACGCGGCTTTCGCTCGGCGACATTCATCGCGTCACCGTCTCCCCGTGCCCGTGCGGCGCAACAGGCTTTCGCTACCGAATCGTCGGGCGGTCGGACGACATGCTCAAAGTAAAGGGTGTGATCGTTTATCCGGCGGCGATCGACAGCGTCATCGCGAGTTTTATTCCTCGGGTTACGGGGGAGTTCCGTATCGCGCTCGACGAACCGCCACCGCGCGTGGTCCCGCCGCTGAAACTTCGGATCGAACGCGGCGTCGAAACGCCGAAATCGGCAGTTGCGGAGCTCGAGAAGGAAATCGTCAAAGCGCTCAAGGAGCGGCTCAAGTTCTCTCCGGCGATCATCTGGCTCGAACCCAACCATCTCGAACGCAGCACGCACAAAACCCGCTTCATCGAAGTCGCTCCGAAGGGGGCTTGAGCGTTACGGCAAGGGCCGCGAATACGCATCCAACAGACCAGCACGAGAGCGCACAAACGAGGAAATAGATAGATGGAAACCGCCGCGCATGTGTATGAAACCGTCGAGTACGATCTGACCCTCAGCGCGGAGCAGCTGCAAATCCGCGACACCGCGCGCCGTTTCGCCGCCGAGGTGCTGCGTCCCGTCGGGATTGAGATCGACAGGATGACGCCTGAGGCGGTGATCGCGCGCGGCTCACCGCTTTACAAGGTTCTGACCCAAGCAGCCGAGCTGGGCTTTACCAAGCTGCGCACACCGGCCGCGTTCGGGGGGCTCGAGGCGGCGCCCGCAACCGCGCACATGGTGCTCGAGGAACTGTCGTGGGGAAATGCCGGGTTGGCCGGCGCCATTTTTCTCGCCTCCTATCCCGCAGAAGCCGCACTCGCGACCGGCAACCGGGAGTTAATCGCCGAGTTCTCAGCGCCATACTTCAGCCAGGCGGATGCCTCGATTATCGGATGCTGGGCGATCACGGAGCCGGATCACGGCTCCGACCATCTTGGCGTGATGCGCCCCGGCCTGAAAGTAAAAGGCCGCGGCAACCTGATCGCACGGCGCGACGGAGACTCCTGGGTGCTGAGCGGGCAGAAGTCCGCCTGGGTGTCCAACGCACCGATCGCAACCGTAGCGGTTGTGAACGTGCAGCTTGGATCGAGCGACGCGCTGGACAACGGTGGCGTATGCTTCGTGCCGCTCAATCATCCCGGAATATCGCGCGGGCGTCCGCTCGACAAGCACGGATTTCGCGGTTTGCCGCAAGGAGAGATTTTCTTCGACCAGGTCCGCATCCCGCGCCGCTACATGATCGCCGAGGGCGCAAACTATCCGGCCCACGTCGAGGCCACTCTCACTGCGTTCAACGCGGGGGTCGGGCCGATCGCGACCGGGATCGCGCGCGCAGCGTTCGATTGCGCGCTCGCCTACACCAAAACGCGCATCCAGGGCGGACGTCCCATCTTCGAGCATCAATCGGTGCGCGCCAGACTGTTCCGCATGGCGTCGTTGGTTCGAGCCTCGCGGGCGCTCTCGCGCGAAGTTTACGTTTACAACATCACCCGGCTTTCGCGAGGCGAGCCCGCACGCCTCGATCAGTCGATCACCTCGAAGGTTTTTTGCTCCGACGCGGCGCTCGAGGTCGCGACCATGGCGGTGCAACTCCACGGCGGGGTCGGGATGACGCGCGAGTACGCGGCCGAGATGCTCCTGCGCGACGCCACTACCTGCACGATCGCGGACGGCGAGAACAACTACCTGGGCCTGATCGCGGCCTCGATGCTGTGAGAAGTTCGCGCGCCGGGAGCCGGACAAAACGGGAGGAAAAAACGTTGGACACCATCGGCTCGAGCATCGAACAACGACTGCGGATTCTCGAGGATCGCGAACAGATTCGCGAACTCGCGCCCACTTACTGCTTTCTCGTGGACGACGGGCGTTTCGCCGAACTCGTTGAACGATGCTTCACGGAGGACGCGTGCTGACACTTTCGCGGCGCGAGCGGGGACGAGATGGCGCCGATGGTGTCGCGCGGGCGCGCCGAGCTGCGAACTTTCTTCACCGTCGTGGTGCCGGCTGCGCTGCGCGACATGGCGCACACGGTCCACAATCATCGCGTCTCCATCGATGGCGACCGCGCGTCCGGCGACTGCTATTTCGAGCTTACCGCGGTCGATCGGGCATCCGGCGAAGCGGTCGTCGGCGCCGGCCGCTACATCGATCGCTACCGGCGCGACGCAGGCGCGTGGCGCTTCGAGATGCGCAACGCCGCGATTTTCTTCATAGCACCGCTTCGCGAAGGCTGGGCAAAAAAACGATTCATGAACGCACTCGCCGCATCATCGCGTTGAGCGGCGGGGCTGCAAGGAGGATTGCATGGAGCTCAAGGAAGTAATCGGAAGACGCCGCTCGATTCGTTTTATCCGGCCCTACAAGCCCGTCGAGCGCGTCAAGATCCAGAAGATGCTTGAGGCTGCCCGCCTCGCTTCGTTTTGGGGCAACGTGCAGGCGCTCAAGGCGGTCGTTATAGAACGCTCGAGTGCGCTGCCCGACGTAATCGCGGCTTTGCCGGTCGGAACCGCGATCGGCGGCTTTCAGTTCCGCGCCGCGCCTGTCGTGATCGTGTGGTGTCTGGACTGGCAGGCGATTGCGGTGCAGGGCGACCGCTTGCATGAACTGGTGGACGCCGGCGCGCTTGGGATTGACAAGGCAAAGAGCCACGCCTACCTGGACAGCACGATGATTCCGTTCTTCAAGGCTGCTAGCGAACGGATTCAAGGCGCCGGATTCACCGAGATCGACTGTGGCCAGGGCATTGCCCAGGCGACGCTGGTCGCGTTCGAGGAGGGACTTGGCACCTGCCTGCTCGCCGCCATGAACGATCGCAAGATGCGCAAGGCGCTCAAGCTCCCCGAGACCACGAAGATCATTGCGCTTCAGACCGTGGGTTATCCGGCGGAAGATCCCGCCGCAGGCGGTCAACGCCCGCGCTTGCCGTTCGAGCAGAGATTTTTCCTCAACGCTTTTGGAGAAGCGTTCCCGCGCGATCCCAAGGTGGTCGAGGAGCTTACCGAGGCCAAGATGCTTCAGGCCCAGGCACCCCTGCCCGACCGCGCAGAGGAACTCAACTGGCTGGGCAAGGCCTTCGGCCTGGGCGATGTGTTTGGCGACGAGATACCGGCGATCATCAAGGACCTCGCACAGGCGGCCAGCGAAGCGCCGCCGCCCAACGGTCCGCGCGGATCGAAGTGAACACAATTCAGCGCCGCCAGATCGACTTTTGAACGTTCAGGCGAGGAGCTGGCGTTGCGCGACACGTCGAGCGTCCTCGCGATCTCGCGAATGCTCTTGTCCTATCTTCTCAAGACGGATCTCCACCGCTTCCTCCGCCACCAGCATGAGGCCCTCCGCTGCGGATTACCTCACCTCCGGATGGGAGAGTTTTCAATCGGCGACCCGGATCAGTTTTGCACCGACGACTACACCGTCAACAAGCCTTCCCGAACCCTTCTTTCCCATTTATAGTAGCGCATACTGCTTCTTTCGTCGCTTCGGCTTATCTCGAAGGCCACGTAAGGTGCTATAGAGGGGGCACGAGATGTTTGACGCGGAATACTCCACCTACCAAGATGTGCGCAAGCACATTCGGGCTTGGAGCATGATTTTGCTCCCCGGAATGTGGGCAGCCTTTTTCTTTCTCGTACTGCCTCCAGAGGTTCGCCTTTCAACAATCACGTATTTGAAAGATACGGCTAGCGCTTTTTCAGCAATAGGCGTCGCCATCCTGAGTTTAGGCTTGTTCTCAGCGATAGGCTACTTGCTGATTGAAACGTTTCAGGCGCACGAACTGTACGACAGGATTTTCATTCGGTGGCGCAAGCAATTTGATCTTAACTTTCTTCTAATTCGTCTGGTCGCGCCTTTTAGAAATTGCTTGGACGCCAGATTCGATGACTTCTGCCGTCAAAACCGAGATACATTCATGACCGACCTTTTCTATTATTTCGTTCGTGATCAAGAGCCTCGCATTGCAAGGGCTACGATCACTCGCTTTTACGAAGCCGTTACCCGCTACTGGCAGTTCCAATTCACGGAATTGTGTATGGTCCTTTGGCTGATCGCCCTCTACTTTTCGCTTTATTGGTCGAGGTCACCCCAATGGCGGGCCCACCTTCTCTTGGTTGTCGGAGGTTGGCTAATCTTGTGGTTCGTTGTTCGACTGGTCTCGGCATATTTTCGCCGAATTGTGTCTGCTCGCACATTTGATGAAATAGCGGAAATTCACAATTACCAAGCTGCTGCGTTAGAAGACCGATTGCGCTTGATATGCCACAAGTACTCTCTTTCTTATGTCCCGCGTTAGTCTACGTCCTGAGTACTCAGCGCAAAGACTTTCATGTCCGTCAAACCCGTTCGTCCAGAGGGCAATACGCGCCATGGAATCTTTGGAAGGAGAGAAACTTTCACTGTGGCGGATCGCTGATCAGGGTTGCGGCAAGCTAAGGCACGTGGCCCTACTGAGCTCAGTCTCTCGCGAACTATTCTGCGTGGATACCGAGCGCCAATTGAAGGCTCCGCACCGAGATGGCCAAACAGAATACACGATACCTAGATACCTGGAGTTGTGGACGGTCCGCAGCGGCGTTCGATGCCGTGCTCTTACAGACCAGGAATTCGCGCGAGCTGGCCTCTTCCTTGATGCTGTCTTCTGTGTCTGCGTTCTTGACGTAGTTCCGAATACCATTAGACCGCACATTGTCTCAGCGGCGGCACGCAACATTCGGAAAGGCGGTTACTATGCGATTATCATTCCGCGCAACGACTCTTCGATCCTACGCCGATGTCAGCCGGCTAACGCATGGCGCGACGGTCATGTATTCCCGCATCAAGGAATACATACATTTTTTCGGAATTTTTCGAACCACAGGCCAGTAATTGAACTCATTGAGCGGCACGGGTTCGAACTGTCGGCAGATCTTTCGAGATACAGACAGATTTGCTGTTTGTTTCGGCGACTATGAACTCGATAAATACGCGAGAACCGCGTCGGAACGTGGCTGCGCCCGGAGGGATCCACGTCTAATAGATTCGCGAGCTTTTCAGACAACCAGATTCCCCGGACGAGCCCATTTTGTACCGATGTCCGCTCCGTTGGCTGTCAAGTTGGCTGTCTCCCGACGGCAGATTTCCTCCGTGGCGCTGTCGCGCGCCGTGCGGACGGACCGGTTGTAGTCCCGTCGCCACGCCACCAAATTCCTCTCATCAGCCCACGAACGAAGGGGAACCGGAGGTATCCCAAGAAGAGCTGAATCCAAGGCGAAAAATATCTCTCCAGCACGGATGTTTTTTTTCGGGCCGAATAGTGCGCCAAACTCGGGTTGAATTCTGCCCCTCAATCCTGAAGGGTCTCGGGAGTTCAAATCCGCCCCTCTCCGCCAAGCAGTCTCAGGTTTGAGGCATTCTCCGGGGAAGTGCGCAAACTGCGCGCGTGCAGTGGCGATGCGCACGCCCCATCGGCACCGGAGATAGGGCACATGCCGAGCCGTGGCGCGTCACTTCGATTTTCTCTCTGTGGGCGAGTAATTCGGTGCCGATGCCGGAAGCTCGACGTGCTGAACATAGACAAACGCCACGCCGTCGAGGGTGACGGACCGAATGCCGTAATTGGTGCTGGCGCCGGCAGGATGGATGTACGAATTCTCGGCGATCTTCTTCTCGATTTTCCGCGTCACCAACTCCTCTATGCTCTGCGCCCGGACACCAGGCCACTGGCAAATGGCGACCGCCTCGCGAACCGGGATGTCGGGGTCTTTGCGCTTGGGCATCCGCGAATAGCCAAAGATGCCCCACGCCATCACGCCAATCAGCAAAACCCATGAGATGGCGCGGTTCTCGACGAAGAAGCGCGCCGTGTTGTGTGTGGTGGCGATTATTTCGGAGTCGCTACGATGTGCCATCAGGGAATGATCCTGACTTCGGCGCCGTCAGTTACCATCGTCGCGCCGCGCATGATTACCCGGTCTCCTATCTGTACACCCGAGGAAACCGTGATATCGTTGCCCACGATTTCGCCGAGATGAACCTTGCGCAGCCGCGCCAGTGTCCTGCCGCCCTGCTCCTCGACGACATAGACAGCGAAATCATGGCGATCGTCAGGTGGACGGACGATCGCATTGAGAGGCAGTCTTTCGTCGGTGACGACCGGCGCAGACGCACTGGCGATGCTCAGCGAAGCCACACTGCCCGTGCGTATCCTGCCATCTTCATTGGAGACAGTGATTTCTACATCGAAAACGCGCGTGGTCGGATCGGCATTCGGCGCGATGCGGGTTATCTTGCCATTCAACTGAACTCCGGGAATTGCTTCGGCCGCAAGTGTTTGTGACTGGCCCTCTTTGAGCTTGCTCACTTGAATGTCGGAGACGCCGAAGACTGCTTTCATTTCGGTGGTATCGGCAACCTGAAAAGCCACCGTGTCGGGTTGCACCAACGCGCCAACTTCTATGCTGCGCCCGAGTATCACCCCGTCCATCGACGAGTAGACTTTGCAGTACCCAAGATTGATTTGCGCTTGCTTCAACGCCGCTTGCGACTGTGCGACCTCCGATTGCGCCGACTGGTACTGCTGCCGCGCCGCGTCGTACGTCGCTGGCGCAAGGATGTGCTCATCGAGTAATTGCGTATCACGATCGAAGTCACGCTTGGCCTTATCATTGGTCGCCTGCGCTCCTGTCAGAGCGGACGCAGCTTGATTTACCTGAGCCTGATAGATTTCCGGCTTTACTGTCGCGAGCAGCTCGTGCTCTTTTACCGTGTCACCTCCCTGAAGGTCGCGCGCGCGGCCGTCGGCTCCCGTCACCTGCGCGATGGAATCTACATAGCCGCTGACCTGAAACGCGACCCGCACCTGACGATTGGGCTGGAAGCTCGCGGTGTACGCCCCGGAATCGGATTCTTGCGCCGCACGAACCGTTAGGACGGTAACAGCTACCCGAGGTTGCTCCGGCTTACTATCGTTGCCGCATCCGGCCGCGCCGATCATCGCACCGCCGATTAGCAATACCAGCGACGTTCTAAGTCTCACGCTCGTACGCCCTCGCATCACGGGTTTCTCGTCGCACTGAGTCCAGAATGGCTATTTACGACGCGCAGAGTGTTGTGCCTAGTCAAAACCTAAACCCGGACGTATTGATGATGCAGCCCTCCAAGGATTGGAATCGCTGCGATACGGCTGATCTTCTGCGGCCCGCGAAAATCCGGAGCATCTTTATGCAGTGAGAGATGCGGCCGGACCTTGTTGTAATACGAACCGTATGCCTTCAGGACATCGCGCAGGTGCGCTTCGCCGAACACGACCAGGTGATCGAGTGATTCGCGACGTATCGATCCGATCAGCCGCTCAACGTGCCCGTTCTGCCACGGCGCTTCGTCCCATGGAAAGGCATCAGTCACTTGTCCCGCGATCCACTCGGCGGTCGGGTTGTTCGTCACGCTGACGCTCACCACGAAGATCAGCCGATCGATGTTTCTCAGCCACACCCGCGACGGGGACTTGCGCTTAGGACGATCACCTGCTGACGCAGGACGTTGTTTTCGGCCTCGATTCTCGCCCGTGACTTCAGGCGGGATCGCGCGACGAGCAGGAGTTTGGTTAGGAACTCGACCATCGGCGTTCCAGCATCACAGCCCGACCCGCCCATCACCCCGGATTAGGTTTTCGGTACGCACAACGGGCGACATATCGTCTGCTAGACCCGCCGGACTGGCCGGTTCAAAAAAGCCGGGATACAGATTCTGCATTTGTGCGCGGGCGTTTGCCCGTCCAACCAAGCACGCAGACGAGAACAAAAAGTCCAACAACCCTCAGAGTTCGCAGCGTCTTAGGTTGGCTCGCCATCCTATTGCCGATCGCAACTCTCAAGCCCGCGAGAACGCTCGCGCTCGACGACGATGTTGCATTGTGCCTAACGCTTTGGCGGCTCGATTGCAGCGCCGCGCCTACGCCCAGTTGACATCCGAAGCTTCGAGTGTTATGGACGCGCCAAGTTAGCCTGCTCGCAAGACCGATCGGAGACAAACAGATGAAACGTTACGTGATCCTGGTCTATGGGCTCGGTTGCTACGCCGCTTTCTTCGCCACCTTTCTCTATGCGATCTGGTTCGTCTTCACCATGGATGCGACCTCAAGCGATCTCACGCGCCCTTTATCGGCAAGGCTCTTAATCGACGCCGGATTGTTGTCCATTTTCGCCCTACAACACAGCATCATGGCTCGCCAGTGGTTTAAGCGCGCCTGGACCGGCATCGTACCCGTCGCCGCCGAACGCAGCACCTATGTGCTCTTTGCCAGTTTTGCGCTTCTCCTCCTGATCCGGTTTTGGCAGCCCTTGCTAGGCCCGGTCTGGAGAGTTGAGAACCCTATCGGAATTACCGCCTTGCATGCCCTTTTCTTCATGGGATGGGGCACAGTGCTGATCAGCACCTTCCTGATCGACCATTTCGAGCTATTCGGTCTCAAACAGGTGTGGTGCTTTTTTACCGGCATGGAGTTTAAGTCCTCGGGATTTGTGACTCCCGGACCTTACAAGTTTGTGCGGCATCCGCTCTATCTCGGCTTCATTATCGCTTTCTGGAGTACACCCACCATGACCACCGGGCACCTCTTTTTTGCCATCATGACCACGGGCTACATACTCGTGGCGATTCAATTCGAAGAGCGCGACCTCATGAAATTACATGGAGAGCAATACCGCAGCTACCAAAATAGCGTCTCCATGCTCACACCCTTTCCCCGCAAGAAGTCGTCATGATCTTGGCGCGTGCTACATTCCATCCGGACTGACCGGCAAGGCGAACCGTCTCTTGATTTGTGGGTCAGGCCGTGATGTTGAAAACACCATCAGATACCAGCCCACAAGCGCGAGCGCGGCGGCGTGGCGGGCCGAAGTTCTGAGGATCAAATTACCGTTGATGCTGACTTCCAAATTTGCTCATAAATCTTGCGCATTGATGGTTCATCGTGCTCCCGGATGTAGGTTGGTTTGCTTCGCGCTGCGTCCTTGAGAGATTGCCCCAACACCCACACGCGGTCGTCAGCGAAGAGAACACGGTCATGAATCGAGGTACTGCTGCGAAATGCGAGATTTTGGCCGGCAGCATACTTCCTGGGCCAAGACTTTAACTTTCGCGGGAACGCTCGCACTCAGAAGGCGGAAGAGCACAGCGCGCGCAATGGCACCAGAACGCGGCGTCGCGCGGCGAGATTTTTGGCCCGTCCCCTGCCTGCCACCTTAACCACACGATCGAGGCGCAAGCTACAGCTAACCTCCTGAGGCCCGATCAGGGCAACATCAGACGATCAATCAGTTCCGCGGTGTTGTCACAAGCTCTAAGCTGTTCATCAAGCATTCGGATGTAGTGATTACCTTTGCTGACCGCCTTGGGATCTGATTGATTTATGTGCTTTGATACCCCTGCTTTCATATTCTGTATCCATCCGCGGACTACGTTTACAGAAGCTTTTTCTTTTTCAGGATCAAACTTCCGACGAAATCCACCAATTGCAAAGGAATGATTCAGTCTCTTGAATGGGAACAACGCTGTAAGGGTTCCGTCGGTTTTCACATGACGTGAAAACATTTCCTTTACGCATTGATTAGGCTGCTCTTTGACGTACTCAACGACCTCAGGGTCGATTTCAATAAAAGGAGTACCTCGTTCTTTTGCATCTTGCCTGAAAACGGAGACTTTTTGCTCATTCTGAACGGCATCGCTCAGGCCGGTCCCTATCTGATGAAGTTTTGTGTGGTAAATGAGCCCGCGCTTGATATATCCACGACACATAATTCCCATCTTGAGCAACTTGAACTGAGCAACCCAGCAATGGGAAATGAGATTGATTATTCCGGCGGGTGATACTTCTGCCGAAACAATAACGCAATCCGAAGCCTGCGTGATTTGAAGATCAAGATTTTTGCGAAGACGAGGAGCCTGAGGGCAAATTGTCGGACCGTATTGTTCGACGTGTTTAAGATCTTCTTCCGTGCCCAGAGCTTCTACGGCCTGAGAGAGCTCTGCAAAGGTTAAACCCTTTTGTGCCTCTGCGGCCTGCACAAGTGATTTGAACCCCACTATATCAACGTAACCTATAAATTTATCAGCAGGCTGCACTGGAATTGCTCCTTGTTAAATCATACAGGAATCTAAGAATCTCTTCGATAAGGCGCGCCTTGTCGCGGCGAATTCATCGACCGCCGGGAGCGGCAGGACCAGCGCTATGCCCCGCTGCCTGATGAGTTTTCCAGCGTGACCAGAATCGCCTGCTGCTGTTAGTCCTTGGCCAGGTCGAGCCACACGAAGGCATCTATCTATCAGAATGTTGAACTGGGCTTTCCGTTTTGCCTCTCCGATTTCGACTCGCCTTACAGACCAAACGGCCTCCCTCGGCAAGGTTTCAGCCGGTTGTGGTCCCAGGTGTTTCCAGCGACGCCGGGAGAGACCGGTTTAGCATCTGGTGGGCACGCAAGGCGCGTCGGCAGATTTAGCCGCGCCGGGCTTGCGATCGAGAAACCGAATTGGGCGGGCGATGATTTCCGTCCGGTAGCGTTTGCCGCTGCCGTCCTTCGCCTCGTACTCGCGGGGCGTCAGCCGTCCTTTGACATAGACCTTGCGGCCATTGCTGACGAACCAGCCGGCGATGCGGCGGCCTGATTGCCCCAAGCACTCCAGCCTTCACGCCGCCCACGGGCGAATAGTTCAAGCTTGGGCAATGCCGGGTGCATGCACTCAATTATTTCGTAAACGAGTTGGGCCTCCGGTAATCTCCACTCTGTCGTTCTCACAAACGCCTGGGCGTTCGCTACGCCGCTCGCCCGTGGGCCATGTTCCCCTCCGATCGACAACTTCAGCAAAGATTCTCGTCTCGCTCAGATCGATCGTCAACGGCGGGCGGAGAGAAACTCTGATTTTCGTTCGACGATGGCTGCGTTGGGTGGTTCTCCGGTTCGCTTTCATTTGGCAAAGTCGCGGAACTGCGGGCTTTACCTATTTCCCCGAAGCGCACCGAGGGTTTGTGCCTGCTTGCTGGAGCGCGCAAGAGCGTGCTCTGGATGTTCGATAGCTCACGCCGGCCGAGCTGCCTTTACGCGCCCTGGCTGGGTGTGTCCTGGGTTCCCGCAAGATGTTGGCCGGTCCGCAGATGGACCCGCCGAAATCGCGAACAGAGAATTTTGCGCGATTTTTGCGCTCAGCTACGGCCGGTGGCATTCTCCGGGTCCACGGCCGCGCATGAATCGCGCCCCACGCGCCAATTTCATCGCTTCTCCAAAAAGTAGGAGAACATGCCAGGCTGCTTAGCGGAGGAGGTGGGATTCGAATTCGAACGAAAAAGGCCCAAATACTTGGATTATTTCCGAGGCGTTCGGCACAGATACCCCTAAATCTACCCCCGAAAGTCCAAGGATGCCCTGGCGGAAAAAGGCCGAAAAAAAAGAGGTGCCGCAGGTTTCACCGCGGCGCTTTAGCGCGACTTTTGCGGAAGGTAGAGGCTCTGCATGAGCGAGAACAGCAAAGAGCTGACGGCGCCAAAGCACGCAAGCACGGGTTTATACGTGCGGGCCTCGGCTGGCTACAGGCTTAGGGACAAGAAGACCGAGCGGCTGGCCCGAAAGGTTCGCAGCGTTTTGACTTGGCTGGAGCCTAGTGATTTTCCTGCGGTTCGGGCATGGGCCGAGCTCGAAGTCTTAGCCACGCAAGTCTTCGCCGTGCTGCGCGCCGGCAGCGTGGTGAACGCCGCGGGTGAGGGCAAACGCCTGTTGAACGATTACCGCCAACTTCGCTTGGCTCAGGCCGTCTTCAGCCGCGAGCTCGGCATGACGCCCGCCAGCAGAATGGCATTGAAGGCGACTGGCACACGCACGGCGTTCGATCTTCCACTCGAGATGCTCAAGAACGTCGAGGAGATAGGCGAGTCGCGCCGGCAAGATCGTGCGGCCGCGGCCAAGAACGACGTGGATACAACCGCCACGAATGGGCGGAACACCGACGATGGGGGTGAGGATGGTGGATGACATAGGCGAAGCGGTTTCGATTGCATCAAAAGCCAAATCCGCCCAAGTGCGCGGGCGTTCCGGGCGTGAGGCTCGGCGCATTCCAGCGGACAGCATGGCCCGATGAAGTCCGCGCCGGCGGCCGTGGCGTCTTTACATCGCACCGGACGCTGACCGGGCTTCGCGCGCTTGGCCTACCAGTCGATCAGATTCGGTTCGAGGTTCGCTCGCTCAAGGACTCTGGTGTGTGGGTCATGGCGCGCGGTCTCGGCAATCCGATCGCTCGCGGCCGCACACTGAGCGTAGCTACGGCGGCGTTAGTCAGGATGCTCGCGCCGGATGTTGAGGAGATTCACGACCAGCATGGGAATCGGCTGGCATAGACGAACTATTCCGCATCTGCACGTTCACCGCCGATCAAGCCCTCATATCCGAACATCTGTCGAGTTGAAAAGCGAACATGCATCAGCGTTGCTCGCGGAGGTCCTCATAGACCTTTCTTGCGACGGCGTCGAAAGCGGCTTTCTCGAACTCCGGGTCGTTGAGATAGCGCGTGGCAATCTCGGAGTTCTTGTCCATCCGCTCGATAATCGCGTCGCTAATTTTGCTCTTGAGCCATCCGGCAGCGAAATTGTCTAGCGTGTTCACTGCAGCGCGCTTCTGCACCTCCTTGTCCGCTTTGGCCTCTTCGATGACGGACTCGAAAAAGAGCTGATCCGCTTTGGTGAAGTTCGTTCCGAAGCGCTCGTTCAAAATCTCGATGACTTCTGACAGCCTGACTTCCTCAGAGAGGCTTCGGAGTTTTCCCGCTTCCGTAGGCCCGTGAACGATGCCGCCAGTACCGGCCGCGAGCGCGATCTGACCTTCGCTTATTTTCTGAAGCCGGTAGTATTCGAGAATCGCGTTCCCATCGAGCTTGAGCGGCGTCTTTCGCGGATCCTGTGGAAGCTCCAATTGGAGAAAGCGGCCAAATGTATACAGCTTCTCCAAGTCGGGATCGGTGAAGGGCATGACCTGTGACAAGAACGCGTAGAGCCGCACGTACGCGATGAGAGCCGTCCGGAATTGGTCCTGTTCGTCTTGATCGAGCGACTTAAATCGATCCCTGGCGGGGGCGAGATATTTGTACTGCTCCGCGTGATCGGTAATCGTCTGCTTGGCTTTCGGTTTGTAGAAGATTTTGCAGAACGCCTCCACTTCTGAAGCAGTGTAGACCTGTGCCGAATCGAGTTGATGTTGCAGCTGGTACAACTGCTGAGGATCGGCGGTCTCAGATACCGTCGTGTCCTCATAGAATTGCTGAAACGCCTTCCGGACTTCGTCGTTCTCATTCACAAAATCCAGGACGAAAGTCTCTTCCTTTCCCGGATGCGTCCGATTCAGTCGGGAGAGCGTTTGCACCGCCTGAACACCGCCAAGCCGGCGGTCAACATACATCGTGTGCAATAGGGGCTGATCGAAGCCGGTCTGATACTTGTTTGCGACGATGAGGACGTTGTAATCGTCCGACGCGAACCGCATCGGCAGTTCTTTCTCTCTAATGCCGTTATTCATCCCCGGCTCTGTAAAACTGTGATCCTTGATATCCGGGTCGAGAACCTCTCCAGAAAAAGCGACCAGGACGCCCACGTCCTGATATGCCTTCTCCGCGATGTACTTTTCGAATGCGATCTTGTAACGCACGGCGTGGAGACGAGAAGCCGTAACCAGCATCGCTTTCGCCTTTCCACCGATCCTGTGCCTGACTTTGTGGCGGAAATGCTCGATGATGATCTCTGTTTTCTGCGCGATATTGTGTGGATGGAGCGAAACGAATCTCGCCAGCTGCGCCGCGGTCTCGCGCTTCGGCACGCGGGGATCGTCGGCCGCTTTCTTGAGCAGCTTCCAGTACGTCTTGTACGTCGTGTAGTTCTTGAGGACGTCGAGGATGAAGTGCTCTTCGATCGCCTGACGCATCGCGTAGAGATGGAAAGGTTCGGGTTTGCCCCCCGCGTTTCGCCTACCGAATACCTCCAAGGTTTTCGCCTTCGGAGTCGCTGTGAACGCGAAGAAACTCAGGTTCTTTTGTGGCCCACGAGATTCCATCACTTCCCGGAGCCGATCTTCCGCATCCTGCCCTTCTGCAGCGTCTTGCTTGGCGGCTTCTTCCAGATCCTTAGCTCGAAGGATATCCTTCATCTTCGAGGCCGATTCGCCGCCTTGTGAACTGTGCGCCTCATCCACGATGATCGCGTAATTTCGATTCGGCAGCTTTCCGATTTTCTCGGCGACAAACGGGAACTTCCAAAGCGTCGTGATTATGATCGGCGTGCCTTTCGTCAACGCGTCGGCGAGCTGGCCGGAGTCTTCGTCGATACGATCCACGACGCCGGTTTTGTGCTCAAACTGGTAGATCGTGTCCTGGAGCTGTCTATCAAGAACGATCCGGTCTGTGACGACCACGACCGAATGGAAGGTCTTTTCGTCGTTTCGATGTAGCTCCGATAGCCGATAAGCCAGCCAAGCGATGCTGTTCGATTTGCCGCTGCCAGCGGAGTGCTCGATCAGGTAATTGTGTCCAGGGCCTTCAGCCCTCGCGGCCGCCTCTAGCCGTCTGACCACGTCGAGCTGGTGGTATCGCGGAAAGATGACGAACTCCGAGGTAACCAATTTTCCGCCGACCTGCTTTTCCGTTTTCTCAACGTGAATGAACCGCGCGAGAATATCGAGCAGGCTGTCCCGCTGCCATACCTCTTCCCACAAATAAGACGTCTCATACCCGCTCTCCACCGGCGGGTTGCCCGCGCCTTTGTCCCGGCCGCGGTTGAACGGCAGAAATTCCGTTTGGTTCCCGGCAAGTCGCGTCGTCATGTAGACGAGGTGCGGATCAACAGCGAAATGGACCAGTGCGCGCTTGCGGAACTGGAAAAGTGGGAGCCGCGGATCACGCGCCCCGTACTGCTCGACAGCGTCGGTCACCGTCTGGCCGGTAAGGGGGTTCTTCAGCTCGGCCGTTACGACCGGAAGTCCGTTCACTAACAGCACAACATCTACCGACTGTTCGCTTCCGGGATCGAAGTGGACCTGCCGCGTAACGGTCAGTCGATTTTTGCTATAGCTCTCCAGCAACTCGGGATTGAGGCCGTGACCTGGACGGAAGTAAGCGAGCCTGACCAGCTTTCCGAAGAACTTGAATCCGTTTCGCAGTACGTCGAGCGTGCCTTGCGTGTCGAGCACTTTCACCAGCCATTCAATCAGCGACTTCTTAAGGCCGGCGCCGTGCTGTTTCCGAAGCTCGGCCCATAGCTCGGGCTGACTGTTCGAGATGAACGTTATTGCTTCATTCGCATCTACCGCATTCGACGAATCGAAGTCCTTCCAGTCGCCCTTTCGCCAGCCGTCTTCCAGAAGGTGATGCTCAATCGCGTCCTCGAAAGCTCGCTCGATGTGAGTCGCCATTACGCGGCCTTCCGCGAACTCACAGGGACTTCGATTTGGCCGGTCACAGCAGATGTGATAAGGGCCTGCCGGTATTCCCGTAGAGCCGAAAGAGAGCGTTCCATCTGCGACCTAATGGTATCGGTGACCCGGGCGAGACTTTGGATATATTTGACGGTTTCGAGTTGTTCGGAAAGGGGCGGGAACGGCAATGGCAATCCGCCCACGATACTCGCGTTTAGGTTGTCCATTGTTGCTCCGACAGATTCAATCTGAAGCCAGTCGCGACTGCCTGACAGCGACGCGGCTTGAGCGACGAAAAAAGGTGCAGCATGGCTCTTGTCGAGGACTATCCGAATGCTACCCGTGCCGCACAGCCAACCTTCCTCTCTTTCTGTCACCACCGCACAGCGACCGAGTTCTCCGCGGCGTGCAAACACGATGTCACCCGCTCGGAGTTTATGTCGCCTCAACGTAGCTAGTTTTTCTTCACCGACAGCGCATTTCAAATCCGGCTCGATTCGACCATCGACGATATGAGAAGGGTTCACTAGCGGCGTACCGCCTTCGAGGTAATCGCTAGTGTGCAATTGACTCCCAAATGGTCCAGTTTGTAGCGCGACGGCGATGTACGACATTCGCTTCACAGACCAATGCGCCGGAATGTCACCCAACCACGGCAAGCCCGAGTATTTTAAAGGCACGTTCGCGTTGAGACCCTTCGTCACCGCACGCGTGATCAAGCTTTGGCACTCTTCCGCGAGCAATTCGACGATGCGCTCCTTCTTCGCGATCAGCGCATCGATTGCGGCCGTTTTTCGGTCGAGGAAGTCGGAAATAGTTCGCTGAACTACAATTGACAAATTAAGAGCTGGTAGATGTCCGATCTCGGAAGGTCTGACGGCTGGGTAGCTCACGCCAATGGATCGTGCGCAAACCTCATCAACGAAATTATCGGATCGAATCCAGTAGAATAGGAACTTCGGATAAACAAGATGGTTAGGACGGAGCACGGCAAAGCCGGTAGAGCAAACCATACCGGGCTCAGCATGATCAATGTATGCGACGGCCTTCAAATACGTACGGACAGTGGAAAAAATAGTGTCCCCGGGGGCAAGTACCCGTCTCGCTCTTGATGGAGCTTCCTCGAAAATAAGCTTCGTTGGCTCAGTCACTTTCCCTTTTGAGTCAACGCTGCCGATGTCGATGTATCGGAGCTGAGTCAACGGGTCGGTGGTCTCCGACAACGTCACAGGATTCAGGGACGCGACCTTGGAAAGCGGAACCAGCGGCCACTTGATGGCTTGAGACCATGGAACGTAACGGTCCGCAGGATGGAGGGTCCTCTTAGCGCCGCTCATCGAAGCGCCTCGGCTAACATCTGCTGAATGTCGGATTCTATCTTCCTAATTTCCGCTTCAATCTCGTCGAGTTGGCGAGGAACCGAGTATTTGTAAAAGTGACGAGTGAACGGGATTTCATAACCGACTTGCGTTTTCGAGTCGTCGATCCAAGCATCCGAAACGTGCGGTCTGACTTCGCGCTCGAAATACACGTGAATGTCTTCCTTCAGCGGCACGCTCTCGTAATCCCGGAGTTCAGGGTCTGGCTCGGGATTACCCTTTGCATCCGTGCAAACCTCCGCTGACTCGTCGCGCTCCCCGAGTCCAGACACGATTCCGTCACGAACGCTCGCGGGAAGTTTGCCGACTGATCTTAACACCGGATCGAGAACGGCCTCGAACTCGTCGCGCTGCTGCCATATTTGTGACGGCTCGATCGCGCTCAGCACCGCGATAATCCGGCTCTGCAACTCGCGACCTGCCGCGATCTCTTCCTCGGCTGGTTTTCCTTTCTTTTTTGAGCGTGCGAGGTTCTGAAAGGCGGTCTCTTTCTTTAGCCGCTCTACTCGCTCCGGCGATGCTTGGAAATTCAGCCGTAGCGGCCGCTCAACAACGATCCGCCGATATCCGAAGTCCTCGTTATCGAAAATCTTCGATCGCTCGCCTTCCTTGCAGTCTCCGTACAGCCGGACAATTTCGGCGATGTTCTCCGGCGATAACTCGTTGCGCTTGTTGCCAAGCGACCGCTTCATCTTCACGAACAGATCAACCGCGTTGACCAACTGCACCTTGCCCTTGCGCACCCTCGGCTTGCGGTTCGTGAGTATCCAAAGGTAAGTGCTGATCCCGGTGTTATAGAAAAGCTGGTCTGGAAGCCCAATGATGGCCTCCAGTAAGTCGTTCTCGATAATCCACTTGCGGATTTCGCTCTCGCCTGAACCTGCATCGCCGGCGAACAGTGGCGATCCGTTGAAGACGATGGCGAGCCGTGTCCCGCCCTCCTTTAAGGTCTTCATCTTCGAGAGCATGTGCATCAGGAAGAGCGCCGAGCCGTCGCTGATCCGGGGCAGTCCCGGGCCGAACCTTCCAGCAAAGCCCTGCGTCTCGTACTCATCACGAATGACTTTCTCGACTTTCTTCCATTCGACCCCGAAAGGCGGATTCGACAGCATGTAATCGAACTTCTTTCCTATGTGGCCGTCCTCGGTGAAGCTGTTACCGCGCGCTATGTTCTCCGGGTCCTGGTCCTTGATCGCCATGTCGGCCTTGCAGATGGCGAACGACTCGTCATTCAGTTCCTGCCCATAAACCTCGAGCCGCGCATCCGGATTGAGTTCGAGGAGATATTCTTCGGCTACGGAGAGCATCCCGCCTGTCCCGCAAGCCGGATCATAGAGCGAACGCACTATCCCGGGCTTTCGAAGCGCGTCGTCGTCGTCGTAGAAGAGCAGGTCCACCATCAGGCGGATGACCTCGCGCGGCGTGAAATGCTCTCCGGCCGTTTCGTTCGATTGTTCGGCGAATCTACGGATAAGTTCCTCGAACACGAGGCCCATCATGTGATTCGGGACTTTCGACGAATGGAGATCCACTTCGGCGAAGCGTTTGATCACCATGTAGAGGAGATCGTGCTCATCCAGCTTCGCGATCTGGTCGCTGAACCGGAATCGCTCGATGAAAATATCGCGAATGTTCTTCGAGAACCCCTTAATATAGCTAGTCAGATTCGCGGCTATATTGGATGCGTCGCCTTTGAGCTTCTCGAAATCGAGTTTGGAAATATTGTGAAACGGGAAGCCTGTTATCTTGTTGAGGATACGATCGGGGTTCTCAATCTTGCTGCTCTTGAGTTGCTGATTGCGTTCCAGAACCTTTTTCTTCGTGTCGTGCAGGACGCAATCAAGCCGGCGCAGGACCGTCATCGGCAGGATGACCTTGCCGTAATCGGCCTGTTTATATTCTCCGCGCAGCAGGTCGGCTATCGACCAGAGGAAATCTGCGATTTCTCTGAAATTGTTGAACTCTCGAATCTGTCCGTTCCCACCATTCGCATCGCTTTTCAAGGTTTTTCCCCAACACGCTGTAACCGAACTCCGGCAGCGGATGCTAGCAAGCGGTCAAAGAAGTCTCAAACTCCATTCGCGACTCAATCTGATTCAGGAGTTGCGACGAGTTCGTCGCTTGCCAGAGGCCCGACGCGGGGTTACAAGGCCGGCTGAAAGGCCTCGGAAGCCGCCTAAACTTCGATTCGTCGAAAAGGATGCGACAGCCAACGGACTCAAGAGATCCCTACCCGACCCGAGCCGCTTTTTCTCCCACCCTGAAGCCATAAGCAAAGAGTCTCCAAATGGTGAAAACTTGACGCTCCAAAGCCCCGCTGAGAGCGCCGGTGAAAAAATCCCTCAATGAAGCGGCCTGATAGACGGGCCGCAGGGCCGGAGCAAAAGTCCGGCAGCAGATGGCCTTCTGCCAAGATGGGCAGAGGGCGGAGGGATGAAAGGCGTGGAACTGTACGGGCAGGTGCGGCGAGCGGTGTATCGGATCCAGCTTCGGCCGCGCCGGCGGCCGGCTCCGCCGGATCCTGGAGGAAGATAAGGGGCGGCCAGCCAAAGCAGCAGCATACCTCGAAGCGGATCTTCGAGCGGCTGCGAGACGAGCACGGATATACCGGCGGGATTACAGTCGTAAAGGACTACGTGGCGAAGATGCTGGCGTTCTCGGTGCGCATCGTTTGTAGTTCGCGGACCCAAGTCAGAGACCATCAGAACCACTTGATCGTCAGGGCCAAGAAATTTAACTTCATTCTCATGCATCGCATGTGGCCCGCTGGGTAGGGCAAACCTTCCGTCAGGGAGCACGTCGTCCACTTGAAATGGAATGGGTTCCAATCTGTC
>Ga0208355_1000186_pt1 | contig 30682 bp, 26 predicted proteins | sample NGESurdeep072012_6_FD_184458 | JGI IMG/M metagenome (GOLD analysis project Ga0208355, IMG submission 184458) | Arctic peat soil microbial communities from Barrow, Alaska - NGEE Surface sample 210-3 deep-072012 (SPAdes) | ecosystem: Environmental > Terrestrial > Soil > Wetlands > Peat ... | reverse complement strand
CTCGCGCTCGAACGACACGCGCATGCGGGCGATCGGTTTCCCGACCTACCGCTATCGCCTGGTCTGTTTCGTCATTGCCGGGACGCTGTGCGGGCTGGCTGGCGCGCTGCTGGCCAATCACACCGATTTCGTCAGCCCGGGGTTAATGTATTGGACGCGCTCGGGCGACCTCATCATCATGGTCGTGCTCGGCGGCATGGCTTCGCCATTTGGTCCGCTGTTCGGCGCGGTGGCGCTGCTGCTATTCGAAGAAATGTTGCCGTTTGTGATCAAGCTGCTCGGCACCCCATTCTTTGGCGAGGCGGCGGCCCGTGCCTCGGAATATTGGCAGATTATCATGGGCCCCTTGCTGCTCCTCGTCGTGTTGTTCGCGCGCCGCGGCATCGACGGCCTGCTCGCCAAAGTGGGTGCAAAGGTGCGCGCATGAGCGAGCCGCTGTTGCAGGTCAGTCACCTGGCCAAACGCTTCGAGGGCATCGTCGCCACCGACGATCTCGTGCTTAATGTCGCCGCCGGCGAATTGCATGCGGTGATCGGGCCGAACGGCGCCGGCAAGACCACGCTGATCGCCCAGCTCAGCGGGCAACTTGCGCCCGACTCCGGCCGCATCCGTTTCGCCGGCAACGACATCACCGCGCTGCCGATGTATCGCCGCAGCGCGCTGGGGTTGGCGCGCTCGTTCCAGATCACGTCCTTGTTCCTCGATCTCAGCGTGCTCGATAATGTCGCGCTGGCGGTGCAGGCGCATGCCGGCCATTCGTTTCATTTCTGGCGCAATGCGCGGAGCGAGCCGGAATTGCGCCAGCCGGCACGCGCGTTGCTCGCCCGCGTGGGCTTGGCCGAGCGTGCCGACCGGCCGGCGTCCGCCTTGAGCCACGGCGCGCATCGCCAGCTCGAGCTCGCCATGGCACTCGCGGGCAGCCCACGCATGCTGCTGCTCGACGAGCCGATGGCGGGCCTGGGGCCGGAGGAATCCGCCCGCATGGTCGAGATGCTGCGCGCCTTGAAGCGCGAGCTCACTATCCTGCTGGTCGAGCACGACATGGAAGCGGTGTTCGCGCTCGCTGACCGCATCACGGTGCTGGTCTACGGACGGGTGATCGCCTCCGGCGCGCCCAACGATATCCGCGCCAATGCGGACGTGCGCGACGCCTATCTGGGCGAAGCCGAAAAGGAGGGCGCCGGTCATGGCTGACAGCATCCTCGACGTCGCCGAGATCGAGACCTGCTACGGCCTGAGCCAGGTGCTGTACGGCGTGTCGTTGACAATCGCGCCCGGCGAGATGGTGACGCTGATGGGCCGCAACGGCATGGGCAAGACCACCACCGTGCGCTCGATCATGGGGCTGACGCCGGCGCGCGCCGGCGCCATCCGCTTCATGGGCCAAGAGATTCGCGGCCTACCGCCGTACAAGATAGCCCAGTTCGGTGTCGGGTTGGTGCCGGAAGGCCGCCAGATTTTTCCCAATCTCAGCGTGCGCGAAAATCTGATTGCGACCGCGGCGACGCGCGCCGGCGACGGCGAGGCTTGGACGCTTGCCAAAGTCTACGAGCTGTTCCCGACGCTGGCCGAGCGCGCGACCAGCATGGGCAACCAGCTGTCCGGCGGCGAGCAGCAGATGTTGGCGGTCGGCCGCGCGCTGATGACCAATCCGCGGCTGTTGATCCTGGACGAAGCGACCGAGGGGCTGGCGCCGCTGATCCGCACCGAGATTTGGCGCTGCCTCACCCGCCTGAAGGCGTTAGGCCTCGCCATCCTGGTGATCGACAAGAATGTCGGCGCGCTGACCCGCATCGCCGACCGCCATTTCCTGATCGAGCGCGGGCGCGTGGTGTGGACCGGCGCCTCGCGCGAGCTCGCCGCCGCGCCCGACGTGCAGCACCGCTATTTGGGGGTGTGACGCTACTCCGCCGGCTGCGGAGCGATCGGGCGGCGGCGGCGGATGAAAGACGGGCTGGCGCCGCCGAGCTTGCGGTGCAGTCGGTCGAGCAGCAGATAGATTACCGGTGTGGTGTAGAGCGTGAGCATCTGCGACACCAATAGGCCGCCGATGATGGTGATGCCGAGCGGCCGGCGCAGCTCGGAGCCCGGGCCGGACGCGATCACCAGCGGCAGCGCGCCCAGCATCGCGGCCATCGTCGTCATCAGGATCGGCCGGAAACGCTCCAGGCAGGCTTCATGAATCGCGCGCTGTGGCGACAGCCCGCGCTTGCGTTCGCCCTCGAGCGCGAAGTCCACCATCATGATGCCGTTCTTCTTCACGATGCCGATCAGAAGAATGATGCCGATGAAGGCGATCACGGTGAGTTCAGTGCCGGAAACCTGCAGCGCGAGCAGCGCGCCCAAGCCCGCCGACGGCAGCGTGGAGATGATGGTGAGCGGGTGCGCCAGGCTCTCATACAGCACGCCGAGCACGATATAGACCGCGATCAGTGCCGCCAGCATCAACAGCGGCTGTGCGCTGACGGCTCGCTTGAAGGCCTGGACGTCGCCGGAGAAGTCGGCATGGATCACGTCGGGAATGTGCATCTCGGCCACCGCCTGCGCGAGTGCCGCGGTGGCTTCCTCGATCGTGGTGTTGGGCGCGATATTGTAGGTGATGGTCACCGACGGGAACTGGCCCTGATGGTTCACCACCAGCGGCGCTATTCCGCGCTCGACGCGCGCCACCGTCGATAGCGGCACCTGCGCAGTGCCGTTGCCGGGGACATAGACCTGCGTCAGGTCGGTCGGATCGCGCTGGTATTTGCGGTCCGCTTCCAGAATCACCCGGTATTGATTGCGCGCGGTGTAGATGGTCGAGATCTGCCGCTGCGAGAACGCATCGTTGAGCGCATTGTCGATGTCCTGAATGCGCACGCCCAGCCGCGCGGCCGCCTTGCGGTCGATGATGACATTGGCCTGCAAGCCGCCTTGCTCGCGGTCGGTGGTGACGTCGATGGCGCTGGGCACCTGCTTCACCCGGTCGACCACGCGCGGCACCCACAGTTGCAGCTGCTCGATATCGGAACTCCACAGCGTGAACTGATATTGCGAGTCGCTCTGGCGGCCGCCCACCCGCAGGTCCTGCGCCGGCACCATGAACACGCGGATGCCGGCGATCTGGTTGAGCTTGGCGCGCAGCCGCGCCACCACGCGCTGCGTGCTCTCGCCGTTGCGCGCGGCCAACGGCTTCAGGCTGATGAACAGCCGCCCACGATTGACCGAGGCGTTGAAGCCGGAAGCGCCGACCGAAGAGCCCAGGCCCGCCACCGCCGGGTCGGCCAGCACGACGTCCATTGCCTTCTGCTGCAGCTGCTCCATCGCCGCGTAGGAAATGTCGGTTGAGGCCTGGGTGCCGCCGAAGATCAGCCCGGTGTCGTCCTGCGGGAAATAGCCTTTCGGCGTCTTGATATAGAGCCCGACCGTGAGCGCGATGGTGGCGACAAAGACGATCAGCGACAGCGCGCGGTGTTCGAGCATGAAGGCCAGCGTGCGGTCATAGAAGGCGATCATGCGCGAGAGCACGCCCTCGACTCTGCGGTCGAGCCAGGTGGCGTCGCGGCTCGGCGCTGCGCGCACGAAATAAGCACAGATCATCGGCGTGACCGACAGCGACACTACGGTGGACACGCCGATGGCGAAAGCGAGCGTCACCGAGAATTCGCGGAACAGCCGGCCGACGATGCCGCCCATGAACAGCAGCGGAATGAACGCGGCGATCAGCGAGACGCTGATCGACACCACGGTGAAGCCGATCTGCTTGGCGCCCTTCAAGGTGGCGCGTAGCGGCGAATCGCCGTTTTCCAGATTGCGGAACACATTCTCGATCATCACGATGGCGTCGTCCACCACGAAGCCGATGCTCACCGCCAGCGCCATCAGCGACAAATTGTCGATCGAGAATCCGGCCGCCCACATCGCCGCGCAGGTGCCGGCGAGCGACAGCGGCACGGTGATGCCGGCGGCAATTGTCGCAGCCGTGCGCCGCAGGAACAGGAACACCACCAGCATCACCAGCACCGCGGTGGCGGCAAGCGTGAGCTGCATATCGTGCACGCTGGCGCGGATGGTCTGGGTGCGGTCGGTCAGGATCGAAATATCGAGGCCGGCCGGCACCCATTGCCGCAGCTCGGGCAGCAGCGCGTAGATGCGGTCCACCGTGTCGATGACGTTGGCATTGCCCTGCTTGGTGATGATCAGCAGCACCGACGGATCGCGGTTGAACCAGCCGGCGGACCGGCTGTTGCGCACGCTGGCGCGGATCGAGGCCACGGTGGACAGGCGGATCACCGTGCCGTCCACGGTCTTGACCACCACAGGATCGTATTCGCTGGCGGTGCGCAGCTGATTATTGATGCCGATGCTGACGGCGCGTTTAGCCCCGTCGAAGGTGCCGAGGGGGCCGACCGCGTTGGAGTTGGCGATCGCCGTGCGCACGTCTTCCATGCTCAGGCCCATGGCGGCAAGCCGCGCCGGATCGACGCGCACGCGCAGCGCCGGCTGCTCGGAGCCGGCGACGGTGACGTCGGCGACCCCGTCCACCTGCGATAGGCGCTGCGCGATCACGCTGTCGGCGGCGTCGTAGATCGCGCTCGGCTGCATGGTCTTCGAGGTCAGCGCCAGGATCAGGATCGGCGCCGCCGCCGGATTGGCCTTGCGAAAGGTCGGCAGCGTTGGCATGTCGCCCGGCAGGTCGCTGAGCGCGGCGTTGAGAGCGGCCTGCACGTCGCGGGCGGCGCCTTCGATGCTGCGGCTCAAGTCGAATTGCACGGTGATGCGCGACAGGCCGAGCGAGCTGGCGGAGGTGAGCTCGGTGACGCCGGCGATTTCACCCAAGCGCCGCTCCAGCGGCGCCGCCACCGTTGCCGCCATGATATTGGGATCGGCGCCGGGCCGGCTGGCGCTCACATTGATGGTCGGAAAATCGACGCTCGGCAGGCTGGCGACCGGGAGGAAGCTATAGGCGACCGCGCCGACCAGGAACAAACCGATCGCCAGCAGCGTGGTGCCGATCGGCCGGCGGATGAACGGCCGCGAGAAATTCATGACCGGCCTCGTACCGGCCGGGCGGCCAGCCTGGGCGGCGCCGGCGGCGGCGCCGGCACCAGCCGCGCACGCAGCCGCTCCATGTACAGATAGATCACCGGCGTGGTGTAGAGCGTGAGCAACTGGCTGAGCAGCAGGCCGCCGACGATGGTGATGCCGAGCGGATTGCGCAGCTCCGCGCCGGTGCCGCCTTCCAGCGCCAGCGGCAGCGCGCCGAACAGCGCGGCCAGCGTCGTCATCATGATCGGCCGGAAGCGCAGCAGGGCGGCCTGTACGATCGATTCCTCGGGCGACATGCCCTGGTGGCGCTCGGCCTCGAGCGCGAAGTCGATCATCAGAATCGCGTTCTTCTTCACGATGCCCATCAGCAGCACGATGCCGATCAGCGCAATCACCGAGAGGTCGTAGCCGAACAGCATCAGCGCCAGCAGCGCGCCGACGCCGGCCGAGGGTAGGGTGGAGAGAATGGTGAGCGGATGGATGAAGCTTTCGTACAGCACGCCGAGCACGATGTAGATGGTGATGGCGGCGGCGAGGATCAGCCACGGCTCGCCGGCGAGCGACTTGGCAAACTCGGCGGCGTCGCCGGAATAGCTGCCGGTCACCGACGACGGCATGCCGATCTGCTGCTGCGTCGCGCCGATGAGGGACACCGCGTCGCTCAGCGCATAGCCGGGCGCGAGATCGAAGCTGATGGTGACGGACGGGAATTGTTCCTGGTGCGCGATCGCCAGCGGCGCCGAGGTATTCTCGAAGCGCGCGAAGGCCGCTAGCGGCACTTGGTTGCTGCCGGTGACGGTATTGGGCGTGGCGGTCGTGTTGGTATTGGTGGTGCCGCTGGCGGTGTTGGCGACGGTGGCGGCGGTGCCGGTGCTGGTGCTGGAGCCGGTGACATAGAGCTTGCCCAGCGAGCTTGGGTCCTGCTGGTAGCGCGGCTGCGCTTCCAGGATAACGCGATACTGGTTGGCCTGGCCGTAGATGGTGGAAATTTGCCGCTGGCCGAAGGCGTCATTGAGCGTGTCGGTGATGCTCTGCATGGAGACGCCGAGGCGTCCGGCCTGCTCGCGGTCGACATTGACGTTGACGCGCGGCCCGCCTTCCTGCGCTTCGGAGGCGACCTCGCGCAACGCCGGCGCGCCGCGCAGCCGGCGGGTGAGCTTGTCGGCCCATTCGATCACGTCGCCCGCATCGGTGCCGACCAGCGTGTACTGGTACTGCGCGCGGCTCGCGCGCGTGGAAATCTGGATGTCCTGGGTGGCCTGGAAATACACGGTCATGCCGGGAATCGGAGCGACCGCGTCCTTCATCCGCGCGATGATGGCTTCGACCCGCGTGCTGCGCTCGCTGCGCGGCTTCAAGGTGATGGCGAGCCGGCCGGCATTGGGCGTGGCGTTGAGCGGGCTGACGCCGATCACCGAGACCACGCCGGTGACGTCCGCATCGGAGCGGATTACGGCTTCCACGGCCTGCTGACGGCGCTGCATTTCACCAAACGAGACGTCGGTGCCGGCTTCGGTCACCGCAGTGATCAGGCCGGTGTCCTGCAACGGCAGGAAGCCTTTCGGGATGACGATGTAGAGGAAAATGGTGGCGGCGAGCGTGGCCAGCGTGACCAGCAGCGTCTCGCGCTGGTGGCGCAGCACCCAGAGCAGGCTGCGGTGATAGAACTCGACCGTGCGCTCGAGCAGGTCATGAAAGCGGCGGGTGAGCGCGTTGTCGCCGCCGCCGCCGCCAATTTCGCCATGTTGCCGCAGCAGGCGGGCGCACATCATCGGCGTCAGCGTCAGCGAGACGATGGCCGAGGCCACCACCGCGACGGTGAGCGTGAGCGCGAATTCGCGGAACATGCGCCCGACCAGCCCGGTCATGAACAGCAGCGGAATGAACACCGCGATCAGCGACAGCGTGAGCGATATCACCGTGAAGCCGATTTCGCTGGCGCCGCGCAGCGCCGCCTGCAACGGCGGCTCGCCTTCTTCCATGTGGCGCACGATGTTCTCGATCATCACGATGGCGTCGTCGACCACGAAGCCGGTGCCAATGGTCAACGCCATCAGCGACAGGTTGTCGAGCGAGAAGCCGCAGAACCACATCACCCCGAAGGTCGCGATCAGCGATAGCGGCAGCGCCACGCCGGCGATGATGGTGGCGCGGATGGTGCGCAGGAAGATCAGCACCACCAGCACCACCAGCACGATGCTCAGGATCAGCGTGAACTGCACGTCGTGGATCGAGGCGCGGATGGTGGTGGTGCGGTCGTTGACAATGGTGAGCCTGGCGCCGGCCGGTATCGAGCGTTGCAGGCGCGGCAGCTCGGCGCGCACGCGCTGCACGGTCTCGATCACATTGGCGCCCGGCTGGCGCTGCACATCGACGACGATCGCCGGCGCGCCGCGGTACGCGGCGCCGACCTTGGTGTTCTCCAGCCCCTCGATCACGTCGGCGACGTCGCTGAGCAGCACCGGCGCGCCGTTGCGGAATGCCACGGTGATGGACTTGTACGCCTCGGCGCTGGAAATCTGGTCGTTGGCGGCGATGGTGTAGGACTGGTGCGCGCCGTCGAGCGCGCCCTTCGCCCCGGCCACATTGGCGCTGACGATGGCCGTGCGCAGATCTTCGAGCGCGATGCCATAGGCGGCCAGCCGCGACAGATCGGCCTGGATGCGGATCGCCGGACGGATGCCGCCTTGCACCGAGACGTGGCCGACGCCGGTCACCTCGGACAGCCGCGGCGCCATGATGGTATCGGCCATGTCGCTGAGCGTGCGCAGGTCGATGGTGGTCGAGGTGAGCGCCAGCGTGATGATCGGCGCGTCGGCTGGGTTCACCTTGGAATAGAGCGGCGGATAGGGAAGGTTGCGCGGCAGCGTGGAGCCGGCGGCGTTGATCGCCGACTGCACGTCCTGCGCGGCGGCGTCGATCTCGCGGCTGAGATCGAATTGCAGCGTGACCTGGCTGATGCCGAACGAGCTCGACGACGTCATCGTTTGCAGCGCCGGGATCTGGCCGAACTGCCGCTCCAGCGGCGCGGTCACTAGCGCGGCGATGGTGTCGGGATTGGCGCCGGGAAGCTGGGTGGTGACCTGGACGGTGGGGAAATCCACCTGCGGCAGCGCCGACACCGGCAGCCACCAGTAGCCGAGCGCGCCGCCCAGCATCACCGCGACGCCGAGCAGGGAGGTGGCGATCGGCCGGTGAACGAAGGGGGAAGATACGCTCATTGCTGTGCGTTCGGCCTCGCGCCAGCGGGGCGCTGGCCGCTGCGTTGCCGCGCGCCTTGCGGCTGGGCGGCGGGAGCGCCGTCGGCGCTGCCGATCGTAACCTTGCTGCCGTCGTTGAGCCGCGCAAATCCGGTGGTGACCACGCGCTCCGGCGGCTCCAGTCCGCTGGCCACCACGGTCTGGGTCTCATCCTGCTTCTGCACCTGGATCGGCCGCATCGAAGCGCTGTTGTCGTCCTTGACCACGTAGACGAAGGTGCCGTTCGGCCCGCGCTGCACCGCGCCGGTCGGGATCACCACCACCTGTTTGAGCGTGTCGATCAGCAGTCGGATATTGACGAACTGGCCGGGCCAGAGCTGCAGATTGACGTTGGGAAACTCGGCCTTGAGTTTCACCGTGCCCGTCGACTGATCGACCTGATTGTCCACCACTCTGAGCGTGCCGCGATCGATCACCGCGTCGTTGTCGGAACGCAGCGCGTCGACGCTGAGCGGAGCGTTGGCAAAAGCACTATTGACCGCATTGAGATCCTGCTGCGGCAGGTTGAACAACACCGAGATCGGTTTGAGCTGGGTGAGCACGACGATGCCGGTCGCATCCGAGGCATGCACGATATTGCCTTCGTCGACCTGGCGGATGCCGGTGCGGCCGCCGATCGGCGCGGTGATGGTGGTGTAGGCCAGCATCGCTTGCGCGTTCTCGATCGCCGCCTGGTCGGCTTGCACCAGCGCAGAATATTGATTGACCAGCGCCCTTTGGGTGTCGGACTGCTGGCGATTGATCGCATTGGTGGCCGCCAGCTTTTCATAGCGCTCGAGGTCGATCTTGGCATTGCTGAGTTGCGCTTCGTCCTGCGCCTTCTTGGCCGCCGCCTGGGCGAGCTGAGCCTGAAAAGTGGTCGGGTCGATGCGCGCCAGCAGGTCGCCCTTGTTGACGTCCTGGCCTTCCTTGAAGGCGACTTCGAGCAGCTTGCCGTCGACTTGCGGGCGCACGGTGACGGTGTTGAGCGCCTTGGTGGTTCCGACCGCATTTAGATAGACCGGCACGTCGGCGCGCGCGGCGGCTGCGATCAGCACCGGTACCGGTCCCTCGGCGGCGAAGCGGCCGCCGGCGCGGCGCTGCGGTTCGGGCGCGCCGGTGAAGACATAGATCAGCGCCACGGCGATCACGATGACGATCAGCCCGATCGCCAGATAGCGGCGATTGCGGTGGCTCGTCTTCGCCCAGATCTGCCTTGGCAATTCACCGTGCATTGGCGGCTTCCACCGGCCTCGGCAGCCAGCCGCCGCCGAGGGCCTGATAAAGGCTCACGATCGCCTGCGCCTGCGCGAGATTCGCCTGCACCTGCAGGAGTTGCGCCGAATAGAGCGTCTGCTGAATTTGTAATACGGTGACCAGATCGACAGTGCCCTCGCGCAATCGTTGCTCGCCAATATCGAACGCGCGCTGCGAACTTGTCACAACGTTCTGTTGCAGCCGCACCCGTAGCGTGGTCTGGCGGATGCCTTCGAGCGCGTTCTCGACGTCGACGAAGCCGGAGATCACGGCCTTGCGATAATTCTGCAAGAGTTCGTCCTGCTTGCCTTTCTGCAGGTCGAGATTGCCCTGCAGTCGCAGGCCGTCGAAGATCGGCTGCGTCAAGCCGGCGGCGAGATTGAAGAACGTGGACTCTGGCCGCAGTAGAATTTTGAGCACCGAGCTCTGATAGCCGCCCTCGCCAGTGAGCGTGATGCTCGGCAGCATCTGCGCGCGCGCGTTGGCGACATTGGCGTTCGCCGATGCGAGCTGCGCCTCCGCCTCGCGGATGTCGGGCCGTTGCGTCAGCAGTTCGGACGGCAGACCCGGCGTCACGCGCGGAATGGCGATGCTGAGCAAGCTGCCGCCGCGGATGCGCACGCTTTCCGGCGAGCGCGCCATCAGCAGGGCCAGCGCATTGCGATTCTGCACCAATGCCTGCTCCAAGGGCGGGATCAAGGCGCGTTGGCTATTGACCAGGCTCTCCTGCTGCGCGGTATCGAGTGCGGAGGCGGTGCCGGCGTTGAGTCGCTGCTGGATCAAATCGAGCACGCGGGTCGCGCTTTGCACGTTCGCGCGCGTGACCCGCAATAGGTCCTGCGAGGCCAGGACCTGGAAATAGGCATTGGCGGCGGCAACCACTGTGGTGAGCCCGACCACTTCGCGGTCGTAGCGGCTGGCGACCGCGGTCTCCTCGGCCCCGCGCAAGGCCGAGCGGTTCTTACCCCAGAAGTCGATCTCGTAGCTCGCCGAGAGCGAGGCCAAGAGATTATTGCCAACGCGAAAGCCGCTGTCGATGAATGGCTGGCCGTTCCCGAGGCCGGTAGTCTTGGATGCCTGCGATCGTGCGGCCTCGCCATTGAGATTGACGGCGGGTAGCAGCGCCGAGCCCACGATGCGCGACTGGGCGTCGGCCTGCACAATGCGGGCGACCGCGGCGGCGATATCGAGATTGGCGGACCGCGCCTCTTCGATGATCTCGGTCAGTTCCCGCGACCGGAAGCCGCGCCACCAGTCGAGCGGCGGCAGCGCCGCCTCGGCCGTCACCGGGTTGCGCGGGCCGCGGTCATAGGCTTGCGGAATATCGAGCCCGGGCTCGGGCTTGTCGGTGAGCAGGCAGCCGCCGAGGGGGAGCATCAGGCAGAATCCCTGGAGCATGGTCAAAAATGGGCGCACGCCCGCCTTTGTTCCCCAGCGCACGACTTGGCTACCGCGACGCATACCCACAACTCTCAAAAACTACTGTTAGAACCAGGCTCGGGACGGGAAACTAGCCTGAACGATCGCTGGCTGCTCGAATTATTGCTGGTTGTTCGCGGATTTCCGCCCCCGGGGCCAGTCGGCCAGGGCCTGACGGCCGGTGGACGACATTTGGGCTGCCGCCCCCGCGAACATGCCCTGGATGGCTTGGTCGAAATTCTGCCTGGCCGCGCGGGTCTTGGCCATAGCGGCGCGCATGGCGGCGGCGTCGAACGGCTCTTGCCGCAGCGTCGCGCGGATCAGGTCCTGGGCGGCGCGGTAATTCGTCTGCGCGTCCTCGATTGTCGCGCGGTTGCCATTGATCTGGCCGCGCAGCAGATCGGCATCGGCCGCCGGCAAGGTCGCGGCCAGCCGCTCGACGCGCACGAACACGTTGCGGTCCCAGGACGGCGAGGTCGGCGCGCGGATCGCCATCGCCACGGCGACGCCGACGAAGAACAGATTGAGCGCGAGCGAGCCGAGCAGCAGCCAGCGCGACGAGCCGCGCGCCGACATCGAAGGAGCGAGCTGGGCGATGGTCATGGACGTGCTCCGGTCAGCGCCTCGGGCTCGAACACGATCGAGCCGAGATCGGCGCGGCTGGCGAGCGCGAATGGCGCACCCGGAGTGCCAAAGCCGCGGTCGAGACCGGCAATCCCGATGACGAAGCCGAGCGCGGCGCAGCAGGCCAAGGCGGCGACGCGTGGCCAGGCCGGCGCGAATTGCCAGTCGAGCAGCACCGCCGGCAATCGCCAGAGCGTGATTTTCTGCCGCGGCAGCGGCCCGCTGAGCCGCTTGAGGGCGCGCTCGACCGCGGCGTCGTCGGCTTGCGTGGTTTCGGCGCGGCGCTTGAGCGCGGCTTCGAGAAACTTTTCGAACTGTTGGTCGCTCATATCACTCATCCCCCTCGATCAGGTGGCCCAGGCGTGCGCGCAAGTTCTGCTTGCCGCGCACCAGCAATGTCTCGATCGCCGACACCGACGTGTCGAGAATGTCCGCCACCTGCGCATTGCTCATGCCCTCGCTATAGGTGAGCACGATCGCCGTGCGCTGGCGCGCGGGCAGCTCGGCAACCGCGGCCGCGAGCAGGCGCTCGCGCTCACTATGTTCGGCCTTCTCAGCCGCGCCGGGCGCCGGGTCCGCGATCTCGCCGGCCGCCTCCAGGCCGACCCAGGGCGCGCGCCGTTTGCGGTCGAGACAGAGATTGACCACCACGCGCGTGAGCCAGGTGCGAAACGCCGCCAGCGGCTGCCAGCGCGGCGCATGGGTCCAGACCCGCAGCATGGCTTCCTGCGCCACGTCCTCGGCGTCGGCGGCGTTGCCGAGAATGCGGCGGGCAAGCCCGAGCATGGCCGGCAGATGCCGGCGCGTGAGCAGGCGGTAGGCCGGCTCGTCGCCGCGCGCGACCCGGGCCATGAGCGCTTCGTCGCTGTCATCCATCGGGATGTGGCAGCCGCCATCGGAAAGACCTGTCCATTGTAGTGCCTGGCCTATCCGATAAACGCGTGGGCTGCCGGAATCCTGTGGTGGCGGGAAAGCGGGGAAACCGGGGATAAGTCCGCCTTATAGCAGCCTAACCCCTTGAGCTAGCGTGGTTTTGCCACGCGGGCTTGGGCGGCGAGTTCCAGGCCTTTAATCAAGCGATAGACCGTTTTGCAGGTCGGCACGGCCAGCCCAAGCCGTTCGCCCTCGCGCACGATGAAGCCGGTCAATTCATCGATTTCGGTAGGCTGGCCGCGGGCGATGTCGAGTGCCATCGAGCCGGCGTGCTTGGACATCGGCAATTCGCCGGAGCGGATCTTGGCCACGAACTCCATCGGCTCGAAGGCGAAGCTGCCGCCGAGCGCCCGCACCACCGCCATGCATTCCGCCGCCATGTCGTCGATCAGCGCGCGCATTTCCGGCGAATTGTGACGGGCGGCGTTGTCGCCCATCATCAGCGCGCCGAGCGGGTTCATCACGCAGTTGAACACGAATTTCGACCACACCGCGCCCATCGGATCGGCGACGATCTCGGTGGGCATGCCGGCGGCATTGAGCAGGTCGCCGAGCGGACGGATGTCGTCGACGCTGCCGCGCTGCGGCCCGAGCCAGGTCTTGCCTTCGATCAGATTTTCCACACAGCCCGGCTCGATATAGCGGCCGGCATTCATGGTGACGCCGCGCACGACGGTTCGCTCGGGCACGCCGAGCAGAACTTCCGCATTGCCCATGCCGTTTTGCAGCGTCACCAATATGGGATGGCCGGCGAGCAGCGGCTGCAATTGGGCGAGCGCGGCAGCCGTGGTCTTCGATTTGGTGAGAAAGATGACCGCGTCGAACACCGCGCCCTTGAGCGTCGTCGGATCGTCGGTGGCATTGAGGCGGGCGACGCGCGGAGTTTTGCCGATCACCCGCAGACCCTGGGCATTGATGGCGCCCACATGCTCGGCATTGGCGTCGTAGGCGGTGACCTTGGCGACCGCGGCCAGCGCCGAGGCGAACAGGCCGCCGATGGCGCCGCAGCCGACGATCAACACATGGGCCGTCTTTTGGGCTGTCATTGCTGAGTCAGCCGCGTGCCGCCGTCACATCAGCCAGCGCAAAGCCGGCGATGCGCTTGTAGTTCTCCGACAGCGCGCGCAACTCGTCCTGGCTGATGTAGTCGTCGAGCTCGTCGAACGGCTTGTCGCCGACCAGCTCCTCGACCTTGATATTGATGAAATCCGGCGGGTGCGCGCGATTGGTGCGCACCACCTTGGCGGCCGGCGCGCTGCGCGCGGCTTCGTAGGCCTTGAGCGCCTGGCGCGGATCGGTTTGGCTGGCCAGCAAATCGGCGAGCGTGCGGGCGTCGATCGCGGCTTGCGCGGCGCCGTTCGAACCGCGCGGATACATTGGATGAGCGGCGTCGCCGGCCAGCGTCACCCGGCCGAAGGTCCAGCGTTCGATCGGATCCTTGTCCACCATCGGATATTCCAGGATCTGGTCGGCGTCGCGGATCATCTGCGCCACGTCCAGCCAGTCGAAACGCCAGCTTTCATAGAGCGGGAAGAAGTCGGCGAGATCGTCCGGCTTGTTCCAGTCGTTCGGCTCGAAAGTGTCACGCTTGATCTCGGCCATCCAGTTGATGAGCTGATTGCCCTCATCGTCGATATTATCGATGATCGGGTAGATCACCATCTTGCCGGTCAGAATCGAGCCGACGCGCATATAGGTGTGGCCGCCGAGGATCGGCTTTCTCCGCGTCACCCCGCGCCAGGTGTTGATGCCGGCAAACGCCACCTTGTCGTCGGGATAGAACTGCTTACGGATCGCCGAATTGATACCGTCGCAGGCGATCACCACATCGGCGCGCACGCTCTCGCGTTTTTGGCCGGTGCTGGTTTGCTTGAAGTGGACCGTCGCGCCGCGCTCGTCCTGCTCAACGCCGACGCAATCGTGGTCGAGCAAGATGTCGGCGGCGCCGAGTTGCCTGCGTGCCGCCTCGTACAGGATCAGGTGCAGCCGGCCGCGATGGATGCCGACTTCCGGATACTGGTAGCCGGCGAACTTGCCGCGCGCTTCCTTGTAGATCAGCTGGCCGAAGCGGTTGAAGAAGCAGCTTTCGCGGTTCTCGATGCCGGCTGCGAGCAGTTGCTCGCCCAGGCCCAGGGCCGTGAACTCGCGCATCGCATGCGGCAGCAGCGTGATGCCGACGCCGAGCGGCTTGATCTCGCTCGCGCGCTCATAGATGCGGGCGGCGATGCCGCGCTGGCTCAAATTGAGCGCAAGCGAAAGCCCGCAAATGCCGCCACCGACAATTGCAACATCCATGTTCGCGATCCTGTCCACCTAGCGCGCGGGGAGAATGGACGGGATCGGCAAATTCCTGTCAACATGCGGTCCTCGCCGTCATTCCGGGGCGCGAGCGAAGCGAGCGAACCCGGAATCCAGAAGCACGCGATGAGCAAGCATCTGGATTCCGGGTCCGGCCCAAAGGGCCGTCCTGGAATGACATTGAGAGTTAGATCGACGGAATAGGCCGTCACAACGGAGGCTCGAACATTATGGATAAGGCAGTTTACGACCGCGGCATGGTCATGCGACGCAAGGTGCTGGGCGACGAGTATGTCGATCGGGCGGTCGCCAATACCGACGACTTCAACCGCGAATTTCAGACGCTGCTCACCGAATATTGCTGGGGCGCGGTGTGGGGCGACGACACCCTGAAGCCGCGCGACCGCAGCATCCTCAATCTCGGCATGATTGCCTGCCTCGGCCGAATGCACGAATTCGAGGCGCATTTCCGCGGCGCGCTGCGCAATGGGCTCACGCCCAAGGAGCTTGCCGCCATCCTGCGGCAGATCGCGGTCTATTGCGGGTTCCCGGCCGCGGTCGATTGCCACCGCGTGGCCACGCAGGTTCTGGCGGCAAAAGCCAAGAAAACCTGAGCCGTCTACGGCGGAATCACGATACTGAGATGGCCGTATTCTTGTCTTGAATGTGCCTTCATCCCGGAGCAATCAAGGCTTGGTTTGGCGGCGGATTGGCCGCCCCGGCTGCCACAGGTGAGTGATGATCCGACCTTTCGGCCTTTTCCTGCTGACACTGCCGGTCGCGGCGGCCATTCCGGCCGTATCCGCGCAGGCGCAGTCGTATTCCGCGCCGTCTTCGCCCTATTACCGCAGTGCCCCGCCGGGCGCCTATCAGGACCAGCTGCCATCGCCAGGCTATTGGCTCGACGACGATGACGACGATCAGGTGGTGCGCCGGCCGCGGCGCGACCCGCAGGCCAGCCAGGTGCCGCCGCAGGGCCAGGGCGGCGCCTCCGGCGCCCCCAGCCGCATTTTGCCTTATCCGGAAGAGGCCGACGCCGAAGGCCCGCCGCCGCCCGGCTTTGCCACGCCGGGCGGGCGCCAGCCGACCTTCGGCCACCAGCTCGAAGCACAGTCGCCCGCCGCTAGGGCGGAACCCGATGTGATCCGTCCGTCGGCGGCGATCGGCGCTGCGCCGAACGCCGCGCCGCAACAGGCCGCGCCATCCACGAGCGTCATGACACTGCCGCCGGAAGATCAGCCGGAAGTCGGCCAGCCGAAGGAACTGTCGGCCAATCTCAAGAAGCAACTGGTGGACTTCGCCAGCAAGGAGCCGGCCGGCACGCTGATCGTCGATACGCCCAACACCTATCTCTATCTGGTGCTCGGCGGCGGCAAGGCCTTGCGCTACGGCATCGGCGTCGGCCGCGAGGGCTTCACCTGGGCGGGCGGCGAGCGCATCTCGAGGATGAAGGAATGGCCGGACTGGTTCCCGCCGGCCGAGATGATCGAGCGGCAGCCTTATCTGCCGCGCGTGATGGCGGGCGGGCCCGGCAATCCGCTCGGCGCGCGCGCACTCTATCTCGGCAACACGCTCTACCGCATCCACGGCACCAACCAGCCTTCGACCATCGGCCAGTTTGTGTCGTCCGGCTGCATCCGCCTGCTCAACGAGGACATCGAGGATCTCTACAGCCGCGTGCAGACTGGTACCCGCGTCGTCGTTCTGCCGGGCAAGGCGCCGGACAAGATCGCCAACACCGGCGCGCCGGGGAGTACCGTCGCCCCGGCGCCGGCGAACCCGATGGCGCCCCCCAGCCACAGCCCCGCGATTTCTGGCTCTCCGCTGCCGCCGGTGCGCTAAGCCGACCGCTTTCCTGATGCACTCACTTTTGCCAATCGGCTGATCGCCTCGATCATGGCGCCGGCATCGGCCTTGCCTTGGCCGGCGATGTCGTGCGCGCTGCCATGCGCGACCGACGAGAACAGGATCGGGCTGCCGATCGATAGACCCGCCGTTCGGTTGAAGGCTTGCAGCTTGGCGGCGATGTGGCCCTGGTCGTGCAGCATCACGATGAAGGCGTCGCAACCCTTTTTGCGGAACATGGTGTCGGCGCCGAATGGGCCGGAGGCATCGATACCGGCCGTGACCGCGCGCGCGATGCTCGGCGCGATGATCTCGATCTCTTCGCGGCCGAACATTCCGTCCTCGCCGGCATGCGGATTGAGCCCGCCGACAAAGATGCGCGGCTTAGGGACACCGAGCCGCTTGAGCGCCGCGTCGGTCACGCGCAGCACGCGCTCGACGCGTTCCGGCGTGATCAGCGCCACCGCCTCACGCGCGCTCACATGCAGCGTGGCATGCACAATGCGCACGTCGTCGAAGCAGATCATCAGATAGACGTCGTTGACCGGCGTGCCGGTCTCGCGCGCGACGAACGACGGATAACCGTCGAAGGCGACGCCGGCGGCGGCAATCGAGCGTTCGGTCTGCGGCGCCGCCACCACCGCATCCACCTCGCCGTCCAGCGCGGCGCGAACCGCGCGGCGGGCGCTGCTAAGCGATGCGCGGCCGTAAGATGCATTCACGGTGCCGAACTTGCCCGGCGCATTGGCGCCGTCGCTGGTCTCGAGCAGGTTGACCGCGCCGTCCGACCAGTCGGCATCGCCGGCTTCTGAGATCACGTGCAGCCGCGGCGATAGACCGGCTGCCTGCGCATGCAGTTTCACCGCCGCCGGATCCCCCACCAGCAACGGCCGGCATAGCGCTTTGACGCGCGCATCGAGCGCGGCTTTCAGGGCGATCTCCGGGCCGATTCCGGCCGGGTCCCCGGTAGAGATGGCGATCCTTGGCAAAACCATCGCGGTTCTCTTTCGCAGGCTCCACGGCCGCCTATAATGGCCGGCCCGCTCGCGCGGGCGAGAATAACAAAGGGTCAGGGAAACGTCGCCATGATGTCGCGTGAACAGAACGAGCAGCTCAGCCGGATCGGTCCCGGCACGCTAATGGGCAAATTGCTGCGGCGCTACTGGGCGCCGTTCCTGCTGGCGGAGGAAATCCCCGAGCCGGATTGCCCGCCGGTGCGGGTGAAACTGATGGGCGAGAACCTGGTCGCCTTTCGCGACAGCAAGGGCCGCATCGGCCTGGTCGACGAGTTCTGCGCCCATCGCGGCGTCTCGCTGTGGTTCGGCGTCAACGAGGAATGCGGGCTGCGCTGCCCTTATCACGGCTGGAAATACGACGTGACCGGGCAATGCGTCGATCTGCCGTCGGAGCCGAAAGACAGCGGCTACCGCAAGAACATCAAATTGAAATCCTACCCCTGCATCGAGAAGGCGGGGATGGTCTGGGCCTATCTCGGGCCGCCGGCCTTGCAGCCGCCGCCACCGGCGCTGGAATGGACCGAGGTCGCGCCCGAGCAGCGCTTCGTCTCCAAGCGGCTGCAGGAATGCAATTATCTGCAGGCGATGGAAGGCGGCATCGATTCCAGTCACGTGTCGTGGCTGCACGGCAGCGAGCTCAACCGCGATCCGTTGTTCAAGGGCAGCAAGGGCAACGAATACAACGAGAAGGACCGCATGCCGCTGTTCGACGTGGAAGAATTTCCCGGCGGCCTGTTGATCGGCGCGCGGCGCAACGCCGACGCCGGCAAGTACTACTGGCGCATCACGCCCTGGATCATGCCCTGGTACACCATCATCCCGCCGCGCGCGGGACATCCGCTCGGCGCGCATGCCTGGGTGCCGATCGACGACGAGACCTGCTGGGCCTGGAGCATCAACTACCATCCCAAACGCGCGCTGACCAAAGCGGAAGTCTCGGCGATGCAGGACGGCGCGGGCATCCACGTCAAATACGTGCCCGGCACCTTCATTCCGCTCGCCAACAAGTCTAACAACTATCTGATGGACCGCGACGCGCAAGCGGCCAGCCACAGCTCCACCGGCGTCGACGGCATCGCCATGCAGGATGCTTCGATCCAGGAAAGCATGGGTCCGATCCAGGACCGCAGCAAGGAGCACCTGTGCGCGACCGACTCAGGCATCATCATGACGCGCAAGCTGCTGCTGCGCGCCGCCAAGGCCGCGGCCGACGGCAAGCCGGTGCCGGCGACCGAGCCTGCGGCGCAACGCGTGCGCTCGGTGGCGATCGAGCTCGACCAGGGCGCCTCGTTCACGCAAGGCGCCAAGCACGGCCTCTATGCCGGGCTCGGCACCGATCCGCTGTCAGTTTAGGATGACGGCCGAAATTCAATCCGACAGCAACGAGGACCGTTGAACATGCCGAATTACACTGCGCTGGTTACATTGTTGGCCGTCGTTTTATATTTTTACACGGGCACGCTGGTCGCCCGGGCGCGGCCGAAATTCGGCGTGGTGGCGCCGGCGACGACCGGACACCCGGACTTCGAGCGGGTGTTCCGCGTGCAGATGAACACGCTGGAATGGATGCCGATCTTTTTGCCGCTGCTGTGGCTGTTTGCGCTCTATGTCAGCGATCCGGGTGCCGCGGTGCTGGGTCTCGTTTGGATCGCCGGCCGTGTCATCTATATCCGCGGCTACACCCAACTTGCGGACAAGCGCCATCGCGGATTCGCGGTGCAAGCCTTCGCGTCCGGCGCGCTGCTGATCGGAACTTTTGCCGGTATCGTTTGGCGCATGGCGCACGGCGGCTGACGCAAATGACGCGTGGCCCCGGCGGCGACCTTCACTCCGCCGCGGTGACCACCGGCTTGCCGATCGCCGCCTTCACCCGCGGCATCACCTGCTCGGCCAGCAACTGCATCGAGCGTTTGGCCAGCGCCGGATCGACCCAGTCCATGCCGGCATAGACCAACTCGCCGAAATCGCCGGTCTGCTCGCGCAGCGCCAGGATGGCGTCGACCACCTTGTTGACGCTGCCGTGGATCACGCAATGATCCATGACGAAATCATGCGTGATCTCGTCGTCTGGCTGCTCCTTGTGGCTTTTGAACACATAGAGCCGGTTGCCGCGCTGCATCTTGGCGCGCATCTGATCGAAATAAAACCGATACGGACTGTTGGCGTCCTCGCGACCGTAACGCAGCGCGGTCTTGTCGTCGTCGGCGACGAAGATGGTGCGCGCCACCCGCCAATCGGCGACGTCGGCCTTGGCGCCGACTTCGGCCTTGCCCTTGGCGTAGTTGGTCCAGTGCGACTTGAGATGCTTCGACAGCAGGAAGTTCGCCGACAGCGGATGGAAGTCGCGCTTGCCCATCAGCACGACGCCGGGCGAGAACGGCGCCACCACGGTGCCGACGATTTCCGGCCGCGGCTTCTGGAACGGCTTGCCCATGGCGCCGACGCCGAGATGCAGCGCCGCCGCGCGGTTGATCGTCACCTTGAAACGGTTGTCCGGGAAATCGATGTTGTAGGGCGGATCGCGCTGCCAGATCGCCAGAATCACGTCGATCGCCTCGGCGAAGATCTTGTTGCGGTCCTCGTCCAGAATCCCGAGCGCTTCCGCGTCGGAGGTGAGGGCGCCGGCGCTCACGCCCATGATGAAGCGCCCCTGCGCCAGATGATCGAACATCGCCGCGTTCACCGCGACCAGCACCGGGTGCATTTGCGACAGGTTGGTGGTGCCGGTGGCGAGCTTGATGGTCTTGGTGTCGTGGATCAGCGGGGCGTGGAACAGCATGCTGTTGGTGATGTTCTCGCACGCATCGGTCAGGTGCTCGCCGACGAAGGCGTCATGGAAGCCGAGCTTGTCGGCCAGAATGATCGCCGCGCGGTCCTCGCGCAGCGTCTGCGACCAGTCCCGGCCCATGGGATGCACCGGCATCGTGAAGTAACCCAGCCGCATTGCCTTTTCCGCCTGCAATACCTCTCGGGCCGGCAAACTAGCGCATGATCCCGAAAAGTGGGAACCGGTTTCCCGCCTTCGCGAAGCCCGCTTCGGCGGGCGAAGGAAGGTCGGCAAAGATCATGCGCAGCTAAAGCGAGGCGGCGCGCCGATGCAACAAATCTTCGGTTGCAGATGGCAGCCATCTGGCGGTCACCGGATCGGGCTTAGGCGCTTGATTCCTTGGCCGTAATCAATTTTGAGAGGGCGAAAATTCCGGGCCCTGGCGGCACAACCTTGTCAACGGCAATCGGCCGATCGGTCAGGCGGCCGGCGAGTTGTACCCACTGTACCCACAGCCGGCCGGGACCCCGTTTCGGAACCACCCGGCAAAAGACTAGGTTGGCCGCAAGGTCGCATTCGATTCGCCCGGAGTCCGCCCATGATGCGCTGGTTTCATGCCTTGATGCCGAAGGAGGAGCGCTTCTTCGACCTGTTCGCGCGCCATTCGCAGGCGGTGCTGGCCGGCGCCGAGGCCTTGCGGGCGATGCTGGAGGGCGGTGCGGCGATACAGCACAACTATCAGATCGTCATGGACCGCGAGCAGGACGCCGACGACGTGACCCGCGAGGTGCTGATCGCGGTGCGCCGCACCTTCATCACGCCGTTCGACCGCGGCAATATCCGCGACCTGATCACCTCGATGGATAACACCATCGACCAGATGCAGAAGACCGCCAAGGGCATCAAGCTGTTCGACGTGACCGAGTTCACGCCGCAGATGAAGGAGATGGCGGACGCGATCGTGAAATGCGCCCACCTGGTGCAGGAAGCCGTTCCGCTGCTGCGCTCGATCAGCTCGGAAGCGGTGCATATCAGCACAATGACCGAACGGATTTCGCAGCTCGAAGGCCACGCCGACGAGTTGCACGATGTCGGCCTCACGACTCTCTATAAGACCCACGTGAATTCGAATCCGATGGCCTTCTTCGTCGGCAACGAGGTCTACGACCATCTGGAAAAAGTCGTGGACCGTTTCGACGACGTGGCCAACATCATGCACGGCATCGTCATCGAACATGTGTAAGTAACCGCTCCGAGGCCGAACGACGATGGACGCCGCTGCGCTCGCTTTGCCATTCCTATTCGGCCTGATCGCCGTCGCGCTGGCGTTCGATTTTCTCAATGGCATGAACGATGCCGCGAATGCGATCGCGACCATCGTCTCCACGCGGGTGCTGCGCCCACAATATGCCGTCGTCTGGGCGGCGTTTTTCAATTTCATCGCCTTCCTGTTCTTTGGCCTGCATGTGGCGGAAACGGTCGGCCGCGGCATTGTCGAGGCCAATGTCGTCGATGCTCACGTGATCTTCGGCGCGCTCGCCGGTGCGATTGTCTGGCAGATATTGACCCAACGGCTGGGAATTCCGTCGTCGAGTTCGCATGCGCTCATCGGCGGTCTGGTCGGTGCCGGTCTCGCCAAGGCCGGCATCCATGCCGTCGTGTGGTCCGGCGTCGGCAAGACCGTTGCCGCCATCTTCTTGTCGCCGGGCCTGGGCCTGGTGCTCGCCTTGCTGCTCATGTTGATGGTGTCGTGGATTTTCGTTCGCCTTACGCCGTATGGCGTCGACAATATTTTCCGCCGTGTGCAATTCGTGTCGGCGTCGCTTTATGCGCTCGGCCATGGCGGCAACGATGCGCAGAAGACCATGGGCATCATCGCGGTCCTGCTGTTTTCGCAAGGCAGACTCGGAGCAGAATTCTACGTGCCGTTCTGGGTGGTGATCGCGTGTCAGATCGCGATGGCCGCCGGGACGATGGCCGGCGGCTGGCGCATCGTCAAAACCATGGGCTCGAAGATCACCCGGCTGACGCCGATGCAGGGCGCTTGCGCGGAAAGCGCAGGCTCGGTCATGCTGTTTGCGGCAACCAGCCTCGGCATTCCGGTGTCCACCACGCATACCATCACCGGGTCGATCATCGGGGTCGGCGCTGCGAAAAAGATGTCAGCAGTGCGCTGGGCTGTCGCCAAGGAAATCGTGACCGCCTGGGTCATCACGATCCCTGCGTCCGGCCTGCTCTCCGCGCTGTTCTATTGGCTGTCGGGATTACTCGCTTAGCGCGCTCACGCCGCGACGCCGGCGAGGAAGCCCTCGACCTCGCGGCGCAGCTCGGCGGCGGCGGCTTCCACCGCCTGCGAGGCGGTCAGCACGCTTTCCGCCGACTCGCGTGTCTCCGTGGCGGCGCCGGCCACGTCGTCGAGCACCGACACCACCAGCTTGGCGCCGTTGGAGGCGCCCGCGACATTCTGCGAAATCTCAGCCGTTGCGGCGCTTTGCTGCTCGACCGCGGCCGAGACGGCGGTGGCGCAACTGTCGATTTCCTGCATGCGGCTCGAGATGCGGCCGATCGCCGCCACCGCGCTGCCGGTTGCCGCCTGCACCGACATGATCAGCTTGGAAATGTCCTCGGTCGCCTTGGCGGTCTGCACCGCCAGCGATTTGACTTCGGAGGCCACCACCGCGAAGCCCTTGCCGGCTTCGCCGGCGCGCGCGGCCTCGATCGTGGCATTGAGCGCCAGCAGGTTGGTCTGGCCGGCGATGGTGCGGATCAGCTTGACCACGTCGCCGATTTTCTGCGCGGCTTGCGCCAGCGCGGTGATCTGCTGATTGGTTCCTTGCGCCTCGCTGACCGCGCCGCGCACGACCTCGGTGGTCATGGCGAGCTGGCGGCCGATCTCGCCGATCGAGCCGGTCAACTCGTCGGCGGCGACCGCGGCGGTCTCCACGTTCACCGACGCTTCGTTGGAAGCCGTCACCGCGCTCTCGGCGCTTTGCGAGGTGTGGCCGGAATTGGCGAACAGCGTGGTGGCGGTGGCGCGCATGGCCATCGCTCCCTCGGTCACCGTGCGCAAGTGATCCTCGACGCGGCGGCGGAAGGCGGCGATCGCCTGCTCGATCATCGCGCGGCGTGCCTGCTGCTCCTGCATCGAGGCGCGTTCGCGCTCGGCATCGCGCCGTTCGGTGATGTCCTCATGCGTCGCCACCCAGCCGCCCTCGGCCATCGGCCGGTTGATGACGCAGATCGTCCGACCGTCGAAGAATTTCACTTCGGTGGTGATCGTGGTACCTTGCGCCATGGCGGTCAGCAAGTCGTGCCGGTATTGCTGCGGATCGCGCGAGAAGGTGCCGTTGGCGATGCGGAATTCGAGCAGGCTCGCGAGCGTGCAGCCGGGCTTGGCGATGTCGGCGGGGAGTTGGTACATCTCCCTGTAACGGCGGTTGCAGACGACCAGCCGCTCGTTGCCGTCGAACATGCACAGGCCCTGCGACATGTTGTTGAGCGCGACGCGCATGCGCTGATTGTGCACCTGCGTTCGCCGGGCGAGGACAGCGCCGGCAAGCGCCATCGCCAGCACTGCCGCAAGCGCGGCGAAGAAGGCCGATACCGCGAGCGCGGGCGCGGAGGCGACCCACGCGCCCACTGGCACGACATAATGAAACAGCGCGAAGCTTGCCGCGAAAACGGCAAGCCCGATCGGCGCGACTAGCCGCCGATCATGCCAGGTGGCGAGTGCAGGTTCAGCTTTGGCCATCGCGAGGTCCGTATTCGCCCGCACGGTATTCCCCAACCGGTTGTTTTGCGGTTAATGTCGGGTGACCGAATTGTTAACAAAATCTGAAGATGGGGCGGATGCGGTGCGGATGATGCGGGCTTTTGGGATTTGCTGCGGCTTGCTCGCCGTTTTGCCTGCCGCGGCGCAGGCGCAAAGTGACTATCCGTCCCGTCCGGTCCACATCGTGGCTGGCTTCGGACCCGGCTCCGCCGCAGACCTCACGGCGCGCGTGCTGGCGCAACGGCTGTCGAAGACGCTCGGCCAGTCATTCGTGGTGGAAAACAAGCCGGGCGGTGGCAGCACAGTCGCCGCCGAGCAGGTCGCGCGCGCACCGAAGGATGGCTACACGCTGTTCATGGGATCGGTGGCCGTCATTATCAACGGCTTGCTGCAACCCAACTTGAAGGTCAATTTCGCCAACGACTTCGCGCCGATTACATTGGCGACCTCATCGCCGAATATCCTGGTGGTGCATCCCTCCATCGGCGTGACTAACGTGAAGGAATTGATTGCGTTGGCGAAGTCGAAGCCCGGAGAGCTGAACTTCGGCTCATCTGGATTTGGCACCTCGCCGCATCTGACGGGTGAGCTGTTCAACATCATGGCCGGCACCAAGATCGTGTCCGTGCATTATCCGGGTAGCGCTCAGGCGCTGACCGATCTGCTCGCCGGCCGCATCCAGATCATGTTCTCGCCCGCGTCGACCGTGCTGTCACATGCGGAGGCCGGTGAGATCCGTGCGCTCGCCACCTCGGAGCTCACCCACACCTCGGCGGCGCCCAAGCTGCCGACGGTTGCCGAATCCGGCCTGCCCGGTTTCAACACCAGCCTGTGGTTCGGTGTCGTGGCGCCGGCCAGAACGCCGCGCCCCATCATCGACAAGCTCGCGGGCGCGATCAACGAGGCGCTCAAGAACGAGGATGTCGCGAAGCCGCTGATCGGCGCCGGGCTCGACGTCAAAGGCGGCACGCCGGACGAATTTGCCGCCACCATCGCAAGCGAAACGAAAAAATGGGATGAGGTCGTCACCAAAGCTGGACTGCGCAAATGACGTCCGGTTTCTCAGTTGCGATGTGTGACTGACCGAAAGGATAAGCAGCATGGCGAAGTTGCGGGCGGTCGAGTGCCGCGAATTCATCAAGGCGGTGGTCGAAAAGGCCGAGGACATGGGCGTGCCGGTCTCGATCGCCGTGGTCGGTCCGGAAGGGCATTTGATCGCGGTCGAGCGCATGGACGAGGCCGGCTTCATCACCCCCGATACCGCGATCGCCAAGGCCTATACGATGGCGGCGTTCCGCTCGATGAGCCCGCGCTTTCCCGACGGGCTGGTGATCCAGCAGTGGTTCAAGGAGCGCAATCCGCAATTGCTGACCAACCTGGCGGCGCTGACCAACGGCAAGATCGCGGCCTCCGGCGGCACCGCGCCGGTGTTCAAGGGCAACGAAATGGTCGGCGCCTACGGCGTGAGCGGGGCCACCTCCGACCAGGACGAAGAGATCGCGCAATATGCCCGCGCCAAGGTCGGCTGGGCGCAGGTGCCCGAAAACGACGAGCCGAAGGCGAGCGTGAAGGAGCACATCAACGAGCTCTACGCCAAGGCCGGCATCACGAATCGCAAGCTGTAATTCTTTTTCCCGCCGCCGGAGCGTTTCATGGACCGATTAACCGCCGCTCGCCGAGCCGACCCATCCGCCTGGGCCGGCCGCATCGAGGATGACGCGCTGCTGCGCGGGCAGGGGCGCTTCGGCGACGACGTCAAGCCTGCGGGCGCTTTGGCGGCCCATTTCGTGCGCTCGCCGCATGCCTTCGCCAAGATCGAACGCATCGACACCGCGGCCGCGAAAAACGCGCCGGGCGTCGTTGCGGTGCTGACCGCCGCCGATCTGGAAGCGTCGCATTATCATTCGCTTTCGCATCCGCATCCGATCCCGGGCCGCGGCGGCAAGGTGGCGGCCTCGCCGCATCGCCCGGCGCTCGCGGGGACGCGCGTGATGCATGTCGGCGAACCGGTGGCGATGGTGGTCGCGACTAGTGCGGCGGCGGCGCAGGATGCCGCCGAAAAGATCATGGTCGATTATGAGCCGTTGACGCCGGTCACCGACGCGCGCGCCGCCATTGCGTCCGGCGCGCCGCAGCTGTGGCCGGAGGCGCCCGGCAATATCGGCTTCGACTGGACCGCGCCGGCCGACCAAGACGGCAAGAAGCAGGCCGCGCTCGAGCGCGCCTTCAACGACGCCGCCCATGTGGTGCGCGTCGAGCTGGTCAACCAGCGCCTGGTGGTCGCCTCGCTCGAGCCGCGCACCGCGTCGGCGAGCTACGATGCCGATAAGAAGCAGTTCACGTTGCGCTGCGGTACGCAAGGCGTTGCCAGCGTGCGCGGCCAAGTCGCCGGCGCCATGAACATCAAGCCCGAGGAGCTGCGCGTCGTCACCGACGATCTCGGCGGCGCCTTCGGCATGAAGGGCTGGTGCTATCCCGAATACGTCGCGATGCTGCATGCCGCGCGCGCGCTCAAGCGGCCGATTCATTGGGTGTCGACCCGCTCGGAAGCCTTCGTCACCGACAATCAGGGCCGCGATTCATTCTGGACCGTGCAGCTTGCGCTCAACAAGCGCGGCCGCTTCCTTGGCCTGCGCGTGGATTGCCTCGGCAATGTCGGCGCCTATATCACCGGCGTCGCGCATTTCGTCTTCACGACGCACATCTCCGGCTGCCTGCCGACGGTCTACGACATTCCGCACGCGCAGCTGAATACGCGTTGCGTGTTTACCAATACGCTGCCGACCGGTCCCTATCGCGGCGCCGGGCGCCCGGAGGCGAGCTATCTGATCGAGCGCGTCATCGATGCCGCCGCCGACCAGACCGGCATCGATGCCGCGGAATTGCGCCGGCGCAATCTGATTGCGGCCGACAAAATTCCCTACACCACCGCCTTCGGCAACACCTATGACAGCGGCGACTTCCCGGCGATCTTCGAGCGCGCGCTTAGCGTTGCCGATTACGCGGGTTTCGCCGCGCGCAAGAAGGCGGCGAAGAAGGCCGGCAAGCTCCGCGGCATCGGCATCGGCTGTTATCTCGAGATTGCCGGCGCGTTCCCGGAAGAGGCCGCGCGCATCACGTTTCCCGGGGCTCAGAGGGTGCAGGTGAGCATCGGCGCCGGCGGCAGCGGGCAAGGGCATCCGACCGTGTTCAGCCGCGTCGCCGCGCGCCGTTTGGGCATTGCGCCGGAGGCGGTGACGTTGCTGTCCGGCGATTCCGCGCGCGACGTGCCGGGCTTTGGCGCCGTCGCCTCGCGCTCGGCGATGATGACGGGCGGCGCCATCGCGCGCACCGCCGACGTGGTGCTGGAGAAGGGCAAGCGGGTGGCGGCGATGCTGCTGCAAGCGGCCGAGGGCGACGTCGATTACCGCGACGGAAAGTTCAGCGTACGCGGCTCGGTGCGCGAAGTGTCGCTGTTTGACGTGGCCGAGCGCGCCGCCGAACTCTCGCGCCAGGGCGTGATCCCGGAAAGTCTCGACACGCAAGCCAGCATCAAAGTGCCGCCGTCATTCCCGAATGGCTGCCATATCGCCGAAGTCGAGATCGACCCCGACACCGGGGCATTGGAAATTGTGTCCTATGTGGCGGTCGGCGACTGCGGCAATGTGCTCGACGAGACCATCGTCGAGGGTCAGATCCACGGCGGGGTGGCGCAGGGGCTCGGCCAGGCGCTGACCGAGAATACGATCTACGATGCCGGCGGCCAGCTGGTGTCGGGCTCGTTCATGGACTACGCCATGCCGCGCGCGGAGTTGATGCCCGCGATGACGGTCGAGCATCACGCCATCGCCTGCCGCACCAATCCGCTCGGCGTGAAGGGCACCGGCGAGGCCGGCACCACCGCGGCGCCGCCGGCGGTGATCAATGCGATCCTCGACGCGCTGCCGCAAGGTGCGGCGCTCGACATGCCGGCGACGCCGGACCGGATCTGGCAAGCGCTGCAGGCGGGGAAATAATGGTGCTTGTTTCACCTCTCCCCGCGTAGCGGGGAGAGGGAAACAAAAAGATTACTGCGCGACGTCGATCTTCACCGCGCTGGTGATGGTTTGCCAATGCTTCATTTCACCGGCGAGCCAGCTCTTGGCGTCGGCGAGCGACTTGTTCGCTGCCACATTGAAATTCTGCTTCTTTAATTTTTCCACCGTCTCGGGCGACTGCAGGGCTTTGGTCACGGCCGTGAACAGCGCTTCCAGCACCGGCTTCGGCGTGGCCGCCGGCGCGAACAAGCCGTTCCAAGCCACGGTGCCCACGTCGGGGAAGCCGACTTCCTGCATGGTCGGAATGTTCGGATATTCCGGCAGCCGCGCGTGGCTGACGACCGCAAGCGCGCGGAACTTGCCCGCTTGCACCATGCCGGCGGAGCTGGCGGCGTTGAGGAATGCGGTCTGCACGTCGCCGCGCAACATGTCCTGGATGACGCCGGAGGCCCCGTTCTTGTTCGGCAGGCCGACCATATCGAGATCGCCGGCGCGCTTGGCGAAGTAGGCCATGTCGTAATGCGGATATGACCCGATGCCGACGGTGCCGTAGCTGATCTTGCCCGGATTTTTCTTGGCGTAATCGATGAACTCCGCGACCGTCTTGGGCGGAAAATTGTTGGCCGTTGTCACCAGCAGGAACGCCGGCACGTCGATGAGGTTTGTCACCGCGACCACATCCTTCTCGTAATTGATGCTGAGTTTCTTGGCGTAGAGGATCGGCGTGATGGCGTTGGTCGAGACATTGCCGAGCATCAGGGTGTAGCCGTCGGGCGCCGACTTCGCCATTTCGTCGATCGCAATCAGGCCGAAGGCGCCGGGTTTGTTGAGCACGACAAATGCCTGACCGGTGATTTTCTGGAATTCGTCGCCGACAATGCGCGCGACGATATCGGTGGCGCCGCCCGGCGCATAAGGAACAATGACCTTGACCGGCCGGCTCGGATATTTGTCCTGCGCCGAGGCCGGTGCCATGCCGAGCGCAAGAAAGGCAGAAAGCCAGGCGGCGGACAGCAGGATCAGGCTTAGACGTTTCATCGGTATCCTCCGTGGAGTTGAAGGCCGGGGGTTCTGTTGCCCCCGCACTTTATGTCACGTGGCTTTGATTCCGTGCAGGCTATGCGAGGCATCCTTGACCGTGAAGAACAGCACGTCGGCGTCCGCCGTCGCCTTGCCGGCATGCACCGTATTGGCCGGAATGTAGACGACCGAGCCGGGCTTGGCGTCGATCTGCTTGCCGTCGATGGTGGCGCGGAAGGTTCCCTCCAGCACGTAGATCCATTGCTCGTTCGGGTGCGAATGCGGCTCGGCGCCGGTGCCGGCGGTCATGCGCATCAGGCCGACGATCATGCGGTCGCCTTCCACGCACGGCCCGTGCGCGGTCGAATAGGCGGGGCCGCCCATGATCTTCTGCACGCTGCCGAGGTCAAAGAGATATTCGCCCGGAGCGGCGCGCTGGGCGCCCGGCGTTCGCGCGGCTGGCGGGTTGGACATGATGTTCTCCCTGAGGCCGTCGTGAACGGCTTGGTCGTTGCGATGTTAGTTGACTGGCGAAGCCCGCGCCAGTAGATGCGGGGCCTCTCCTGTACCGCTATCCAGTACGAAAGTGCGTCGGATTCGCGTCAACACCGTCCGGCCACGGTCGGCCGTCAGGCTCTCCAAAGCTTTATCGATTCGGAGATCGTTGTAGATGAAGCCGGTTCGTCTCGCTGTGCCGATCCTCGCATTGTTCGCGCTCGCCGGCTGCGCGGGCGATAATTATGTGCAGAAGAGCGAGCCGAGCTTCTACCGCAACCTCGCGCAGCCCGGCGCCCAGCTCGACACCGCCGCTGCGGCGTCGATGATCTCCGGCTATCGCGCCAACAACGGCCTGCCGGCGGTGACGCTCGATCCCGAACTCACGCGGCTCGCGCAGGCGCAGGCCGCGGTCATGGCCCAGCGCGACAAGCTCGACCACGGCGCGGCCAAGCCGTTCGTGGCGCGGCTGAAGGCGTCGGGCTACGACGCCAAGACGGCGGCGGAAAACATCGGCGCTGGCTACCACACGCTGGCCGAAGCCTTCTCCGGCTGGCGCGATTCGCCCCCGCACCGCGCCAACATGCTGCTCAAGGGCGCCACCCGCATCGGCATCGCCGCGGTCTACACGCCGACCTCCAAGTACAAGGTGTACTGGGCGCTGATCCTGGCGGAGCCGGAGGATGGGAAGAGGTGAGTGACAAAGAGGGGTCACAGCGAGCGCCACATACTCAGTCGTGATGCCCGGGTATGACCCGGGCATCCATGATGAGCGCCCACACCGGAGAGCCTTAAGTAAGTTTGCCGTTGCCGAACGGCCTCACGGATTGCCGGGTCAAGCCCGGCAATGACGGTGGAGAGGTCGAGCGCGCGCAGCGACTCGCTGCCTGTGGCGGCGGCGACACACAACGCGCAACTTCGACAAAAAACTTATCCCCGCACGCTTTGGCGCG
>Ga0208355_1000175_pt1 | contig 31890 bp, 18 predicted proteins | sample NGESurdeep072012_6_FD_184458 | JGI IMG/M metagenome (GOLD analysis project Ga0208355, IMG submission 184458) | Arctic peat soil microbial communities from Barrow, Alaska - NGEE Surface sample 210-3 deep-072012 (SPAdes) | ecosystem: Environmental > Terrestrial > Soil > Wetlands > Peat ... | reverse complement strand
GGGCATGGAGAGGATGCTCGCCCACGCGATGCCGACCGCGGTCATGGCGATCAACAGGTGATGTTTGTCTGAAGCCAGAGGAACGGAGGCCAGTCCCAGCGCCCCCACCGCCAGACAGAGAATGTGCATCAGCTTGGGGCCGGTGTATTTTGTACCCCACAGCAGCACGAATGAAAAAATGAAGCACACGGCATTATACGCGGCAAAACAGAAGCCCGACCAGGAACCGGAGGCTTCCATTTCCACCGAGCCAGGCGCGGCATGGAAAATATTCCTGGCCACCGCCGGGGGAAAATAGACCCACATCGCGAACATCCCGATCCAGGTGAAGAATTGAACAAGACCAAGTTCCCACATCCGCCGGGGCAGATGAAATACCAGCGCGAAGATGTCGCCCAAGCCGAGCGTCCAATCAAACTTCCGCGCACGGATGGCGGCCAGTTCGGAATCAGATGGCGGGTATTCCTTGGTGCTAAAAACCGTCCAGAGCACTGCGCCCATGAACGCCGCTGCGCCGATGTAAAACGAGAGCCGGACGGAATTGGGTATATGTCCCTGCCCGGCGCCTTCGGAGGTGACGCCGAACCAGTTGGTCATCATCCAAGGCAAAGCCGAAGCGACGGTTCCGCCCAGACCAATGAACAGGGATTGAATGGCGAAACCCTGGGCGTTCTGTTCTTCGGGAAGATTGTCCGCCACCAAGGCCCGGAAAGGCTGCATGCTGGCATTGATGGTTCCGTCCAGCACCCAGAGCAATCCCGCCGCCATCCAAACCGACGGGCAATTAGGCATCAAGACCAGAGCAAACGACGCGAGAATCGCGCCGCCCAGAATAAACGGACGCCGCCGGCCCAGCCGCGTCCAGATGCGGTCGCTGGATTGCCCAATCAATGGTTGGATGAGCACGCCGGTGACGGGCGCGGCCAGCCACAAGATGGCCAGGGAATCGGCGTTCGCCCCGAGGTAGCCGTAAATGGCGCTCATGTTCGCCATCTGCAAACCCCAGCCAAACTGGATGCCGAGAAAGCCAAAGCTCATGTTCCAGATTTGCCAGAAAGAAAGACGTGGTTTATTCATAAAAAAGTTCGATTCAAAAGAAATGTAGGCCGGGGCGAACCGGCATTGGATTCACAACGCCACCGGTGAAAACAACGACAACGTTCGATTTTTCGCACAAAATGATTGCGGTTCTATTTCGGCACCACGCGATGGTAAATCCGCCATTCAAAGCCGTTGAGGTGAAAGGTCGGCAGGCCGTCGGCGGCGCCGTCCGGCATCCCCGAAATCCGCACGGGTTTGAAACCTTCGCTGGTTTTCAATTCAACGCGCCCGGTGACTGGCCGGTTGGAAAAGTTGATCACGACCACAAACTCGTCGTTTTCGTCGAGGCGCATGAGTGTCACGAGGTTGGCTTCATCTGAATTATGCAGCCAGATGACGCGGTTGTTGCGAAAGGCGGCGTATTGTTTGCGAAGCTGGATGAGTCCGTGATAGATCTCGCGCAGGGGCGGACGTTCCTTTGGACTCCAAAAAATCGGCAGCTTGTCGAACAACGCCGGATCACCGGATTCGGTCGCGTCGCCGACTTCCATGCCGTTGTAAATCAGCGGCACGCCGTCGAGTGAAAACATCAGCGCGGATGCCGCCAGTGCGCCGCGAACGCCATAGCGTGAAACCGCCCGGGATTCGTCGTGGTCATCCGTGATCCGCATGTGCAAAGAATTCTGTGGAAATTGCCGGAAACTTTCTTCCCATGATACCCGAAGATTTGAGGCCGGTGCGCCGTGCTGCAGCACATTATTCAGCGTGCTCAACAGCGGCCAGGAATAATCAATGTCAAATGCGTTGGTGAGCAGTTCCGGTTTGCTCGCCTCGGCCAGCATCATGATGTCCGGCTTGGTTTTTTCCAGTTCGGTTCGCGCCTGCACCCAAAAATCTGTCGGCACCATGGAGGCCACGTCGCAACGGAAGCCGTCCACATCACAGGTTTGAACCCAGTATTTGAACATCGCGATCATGTATTCGCGCAACTGCGGGCTGGCATAATTCAAACCGGCCACGTCGGTCCATTCCGGCAACGGCGGGATGATTTTTCCGTTCGCATCCTGCTTGTAAAATTCCGGGTGCTTCATCAACATGCTGTCCCACGCGGTATGGTTGGGAACCGCATCCATGATGACTTTCAGGCCGCGTTTGTGCGCCTCGGACACAAGCCGTTTGTAATCGTCCAGCGTGCCATAATTGGGATCAACGGCGTAATAATCCTTGATCGAATACGGGCTGCCAAAATCGCCCTTGCGACCTTTTTCGCCGATGGGGTGAATCGGCATCGTCCAAAGGATCGTCACGCCCAAATTCTTCAACCGGTCGAGTTGCGCGGTGACGCCGTTGAGGTCGCCGGCGGAGGAAAAATCGCGCGGAAAAATTTCGTAAATCACCCCGTCGCGCAGCCAGGCTGGCGAGGTCCGCGCCGGCTGCTTTGCGACGTCGGCGGCCTGGACCAGCATCGCGGCGAGCAATAGTCCAGCTGCTGACAAGGTAAAAATCCGGCGGGCTTTGAATGTGCTTTTCATGTTTTTTTAGTTATGCTTAAGCCAGTGTGCGGCCCCCGGCATCTATAGTTTTTGTTCGCAGGAATGTCAGGGTAAAAGTTCAATGCGATAAAAGCGTTGTGTCGCTGTCGTTGATGGCGCATCAGTGTAATTCAACTGCATTTGCAACGACCCGGCATAATTCGAGCCGGCGGGCAGATTGCTCCACGTTCCACCAAGGCGGCTGGCGAATTGAACCTGATACGCGCGGCCCGGCATCGCCGCCCAATTCAACATGCAGCCATTGGTCGATGAATTGGCCGACAAAATCTTGAACCCGCGCGCCGGATCGCACAAATCGAATGTGCCGTTGCCCAGCGAATCGCGCAACGCTACAACCGGGATCACCAAAAATTCATTCGTGTCAATGTTCGGGCCGGAGCCGGGGGGACATTGCGCGACGAGCGCGCCGCCGTCGGCGGTCTGATACGCCGCGGTGCAAAGGTAAAGGTTCGCAGGCACCGAACCGAACGCGGCGGCGAGGTCGAGCGTGCCTTCGAGCGCGCCGGAATTCGCCGGAGATTTTGCGCACGGCCAGTTGGTCGCGGTGTTGTTGACGAACCAACTGACGTAGCTATTCTGGCTTTCACTGGCAAGAAACGGCTTGTTCGCGCTGACGGCGGCTGTTCCCGCTTTCGCCCAAGGCGCAGCGGCGGTCGTGGCAGGCAAAAGCCGGTCGCTGACAAAAATAAAATGATCATTCGTCCCGCCGGTGCCGGTTGACCAGGTGGCAACGTAAAGCGTCGTGCCGCGCACCGCGCCATAAAGCACCATGCCGTTGGACGCGAGGAGATAGCCGGCGGAATCAAAAGCGCCGTCCATCACAAACGCGGGCAAAACCACCGGCGCGTTGCTGAACGTGTTCGCGCAAACCGTCGCGCTCGCGGCGGAAAATCCCACGCTGTTCGACGCGATGACGGAATAGCAATGGGAAGAATTTGCCGCGAGCCCGGTGTCGGAGAAAGTTGTGGCGGTCGTCGTGGCGACCAGCGAACTGTCACGGCTCACTTGATAGCCGCTTGCGCCCGACGAAGCTGACCAGCTTAAATTAATTTGATTCGTCTGCACCGGAATCACGGTGATATTTTGCGGCGGTGACGGCGGCTGTGGATTGCTATTGGTGCCTATGGTGAAGTTCCAATTCGCGCCACCGTTGTTGTCCCAAGTGCCGGAGCCGTTGTTGAAGACACAGTTCAAATTCGTCGCGTTATTGGGAACCGTGACGGTGTATTGCCACCAGTTCGAAGCGGAGTTAAAAGTCATCGCCGGATCGGGCGAGACGACGGGGTTCCAGTTGTTCCAGCCGAGGTGAAGATAAACCGGATTGGCCGAAGCAATAGCGCGTCCACTGGCGACGTATTGAATCGTCACGGAATTTCCGGCGACCGGTGGAATTGGGGAGACGGTGACCGGGCCGCTGTTGCCACCACCGCCGGAACCGCCACCACTGCCCGAACCGGCACCAACATAAACGTGCTGGATGGGTGATTTGTAAGTGTTGCCGCGCGCGTCGGTCGCACTGACGTAGTAGTCCACGAACGCATTCGAGATGGCGCTGACCTTGGCGTAATAATAATCCGCGATGTATTGCGGCGTCTCGCCACTCACCGGCGCGGTGACGCGCTGCGTCATGTTCGAGGTCTGCCACGCGCCCGCGAGCGGACCGCCGGTGTAAGTTTTGAACTGGTCGCTCGCCGGCGGATTCGTGCCGTTGACGCGCAAAAGCAAACTGACGTTCGTGATTCCCGAAACGTCGTAGGCGTAAGTCCAAATCCAGAAATCGGAGTTCGTGGCGACGGTGACTTTGTAGCCGTATTGCACGCCGAAGTTCGTACCGCCGGGATTCCACGGATGGCGCTGCGGGATAAAAACCGTCGGCGGCGTGGTGTCGCTCGCGAGATTCGACAAATATGAATTCACGTTGCGAACGGCATTCGATTGCGCGACGACGGCGCGGAGACATTCATCGCCATTGCAGCCGTAATAAACGAAGCCGCTGTCGAGACTCCCGAGATAATAATGCCAGCCAAGTTCGATGCCGTTGGGCGTGCCGGAAAAACTTCCAGGATCGCGCACCTGGTCAATGTTCGGCGTGATGCCGGAAATCTGTTGCGCGGTTTTCACACGATTTTCCGAGGCGATGATGACGCGCCAGTTATCGGCCTTGTCGCTCACGCCGAGGCTGGGGTCAACGACGTTGTTCCCGCTACCGTCGGTGTAACTCGGCGGCCAGTGCCAGTTGATGAACATGGGCGAGCCGAAATCGCCGCCGGCAAAAACCCAGCCACCGCTCTCGACGTGGACGACGTCATTCGTGTCCGGCGGAAAATCGGAAATGAATTGCTCAATCGTCGTCGGTTCGTAGCCGTCCGAAACGGCGGTGCTGGCCATTTGCGGCACCCACTCGTTGTAGTAGGAATAGCCGCCGCTCCACGCGTTGTCGCCGTCGTGCGCGCATAACACGAGCGCAGGCTTGCTGGGATTGTTGCGCGCGGCGAGCGGCGAAATCAGTCCCAAGTCCCAGGTGCTGTAACTGTCGCGCCAGCTCATCACCTGATCGGCGGGAACGATGATGATTTTGGATTCCGCGCCGGAATTCGGATCAACGTAGCGTGCGTAGTGAAGTTGAAACGCGAACGGCATCGCTACGCTCGGCGCGCAGCCGCGTTCGATGGAGATGCGCTGGTAATTTCCCGTGCCTTGCACGGGATTGATCTGGTCGGCCGGATTTGGGATGTCGCAGTTTTCGCCGCCGCTGCCGACCGCGAGCGGAAAATCCGCGCACGAGCGCGAGAGGTGATTGTTGGCGACGACGCTCCACGCAATTCCCACTTGGTTCAGGATCGGAATCATGGGTTCGGAGAAACAGGTTTCCGCCGGGAAATAGCCGCGCGAGTCAGCGGGATTTGTGCCCCAAAATATTTCCATCTGCCGTTTGTGAATTCGCAGTTCCATTTCCAGCGTCTCATCGCTGACGAGCGGAGCGAGCGCGTGATGATAAGTGAAATTCACCAGGTCCATGCGCGGCTTGCCGCCGCTGGTCGTCCAACTGCGCGCGGTCTGGTTGCCGTTGGTCCAGCCGCTGTAATAACCAAGCTGGCCGGCGGCGGCGAGGCTGTGGACATTTTCCATGAGCGCGCCGGAATAATTCACCTGCGCGCCGGCGTTCGGATAGCCGAGCAGCCCGCTGATGGTGGAACTTGGCTGGCCCTGATAGGCGTTCACGCGGTCGGTCTCGCCGAAAATGGTGGACAACACTTCCGGCGAGGGATGCGGCCGTCCGGCGTTCTGCTGTTGAATCGTGTCCCACGCATTTTCGTAATGGTCGGTGCCGTAGTTGCGGCGATCCGGCCAGTAAATCGGCTGGTGCAGATGCCAGAGCCACGTCGTATGGACGCTGGTGTTGGTGCCGGCTTGAACGCCTGCCGGCAGGAATATTGCAACAACGCACCATGGGATAATACGACGAAATAACTTCATTTGGCTTGGGTCATAATTAACTCCCTGACGCTACCTAAACCACCGCATAATCATGCGGTAGCAATTCTGGCAAGAGCATGGTATGGACATCTAATGTCAGTCATTTTGCAAAGCAACCCAGGCTTCAACAAGGGCGCAAGCGACTTGTTGTTGCCGCGTGTTTTTTCAGAGACGTAATTAATCCACAACTAAATTGCGCCATTAAAAGATTTATTGAACTCCATGTATTGCCATTCTTCGACTGTGTTGCTTTCGCGAAAAGCCTGGGTCCCGATTTTTTTTGGCAGGCTGTCGTTGGCGGCACTGCTTTGGGTCGGACTGTTTGGATGTATCAGCACCAGCCGTGGTGAGGCGATGCTGGAATTGTTCAACGTCAAGTGGGTGGATTTGACCGCTAAAATGCCTGAATTGGCCGAGGCCGGTTACGACAGCTTGTGGGTGCCGAATCCGGCAAAAGGTGAGAGCGGTTCCTACTCGGTCGGCTACGATTTATTCGACCCGTATGATCTGGGTGATAAAAACCAGAAGGGCACCATCGCCACACAGTGGGGCACCAAGGCGCAGTTGCTGCAAATGGTGCAGACGGCGCATCGCTTCGGCATCCGGGTTTATTTCGACAACGTGATGAACCATCGGGCGTTCACGGTGCCGGGCTACAATTCGAATACGCCGACGAATTATTATCCGGGATTGATTCCGCAGGATTTTCATTTGCAAACCGTCAGTGGAGGACATTTTCAAAACTGGCCGAGCGTGCAGGATTACGGCAATCAGTGGGACGTCCAATACGAGTCGCTCGGCGGCTTGATTGACCTCGCCAATGAACCCGGTTCGACGAACAACAATTTTGGCGCGTCCCTCGGCAACACCACGCCGAAAATCTCTTTCATCCGCCAGCCGGGCAATCCCGAATACTACATGGACACCACCAAACCGTTGATCGAGGGCGGCCCGTGGCGTCCGTTCAACGGCACGAACGGCGTGCCGGTCGTGGAAGACGTGAACTCTTATTTGATCCGCGCCGTGATTTGGGAATTGAACGAGACGAAATGCGATGGCTTCCGTCTCGACGCAGTGAAGCATGTGCCATCGGGATTTTTTGGCGACAGCACAGTGACGTGGAATGGCTACTGCGGCGCGATCCAGGCGATGTTTGATTACGTTCACGGCTATGGCACGAATGTTTTGGGCAATGGTTATTCCGAATCGGACGACAGCCGCAACAGTGCTTATGACACCGAGGCTCCGCGCAATGATGCGTTAATCTTCGGCGAGCATCTCGGCCAGCCGCCGACTTTCAGCGAATACATCACACGGGGCATGCGGTTGCTCAACGCGCCGCTGCGCGACCAGATGAATTCCGCACTCGGCGGCGGATCACTCTCGGGCCTGGATCAGCGCGATTTTGGTGCAATCAGCCCGGTCCAGAGCGTGATGTTTGCCCAGAGCCAGGATGCTTCGGGCTGTTGCGCCACCCACCGTGAGTTGCAAAACGCCTATTATTTCATGCACGAAGGCATCCCGGAAATCTACTCGGACGGCTGGAACCAGTCGGGCGCGCCGAATTATTTTCCGAACCCGCCTTACGCCAATTATCTCGGCGAATTCAACGACAACCAGATGCCCGACATCTGCTACGTCCACAACCAGCTCGCGCGCGGCGGCACCTGGCCACGCTGGAGCGACCTGAACATCGTCGCCTTCGAGCGTTACGATTATCGCGAGAGCGGCACGCCGAAAGATCAGGACGTGGTGCTGTTCGTGATGAACGACAAATACAATTTCCCAGGCGACATCAGTTTCGATGATGGTGTGAGTCGGACGAGCGACGGCTATTACGGGGTGGCTTCGAATGGTTCCACATTCGTTTCAAACTCGCGGACGGTGGGACTTGTCGTCGGCTTTCCACCGGGTTCAGTTTTGGCCCAGCTTTCCAGTTCCACCGTCGGTGGAGACCGGGCCTTTAAAAAACTACTTGTCCACAGAGCCACCAACGACCTCGCCGCGGCGCAATCCACCGCGAATGATCCGAATCCTGTAAACCGTTTGATTTACACCGGCGGGCAGAGCCCCGCCTCCGGCGGCGGTGCAATTGAGTTGCTGATTCCGAGCGGCGGTTGGGTGATGTATGGTTATCAATGGCCGGAACCGAGCCGCGCGAATCCGGCGACCAACGCGGTTGTCTTCCGTCAAGGAGGCGTGGAAGCGCCGCGCATCAAGGTTTATCGCACGGATGGAGTGAACGGCGACGCGAGTTTCAATCCGGTTTATCCGTTCAAAATGGGTGGTCGCGTGGATCAATTCGGCAACGTCATCGGCGGCGTGAATGTATCCAACCGCACTTACGCGATTGATATTCCGGTCGTGACCAATGCGAATTTCGACATCCTCGTCCGCAGCGACGCGTCCTCCGTGAACACACTCGTGAAACTCGACGGCGGTGTGGATTTGAACAGCCAGATGAATCTCGGCCCGACCAGTGGCGGCGTCGGCCCGCACGGTTATGATTTGCGCGACAACAAACCGGGTTACGCCACGGATGTTTTTCTCGGTTACGAACAGACCGCGTTTCAATTCCGCAACGGCCCGGAAAAATTCGCGGCGCGAAACATTTTGAGCAACAACATCGTTTCCCTGGGTGCGGAAACTTATTATTATACCGTGGACGGGACGAGCAATGTCGTTGCTGGCGCGGGCTACGGCCAGAACATAACGAACCAGACCGCGAACTGGGTTTGTCACGATCCCACCGCGACCAACTCGGCGGCATCGCCAAATAATTCTGCGACACAGCGTGTGCCATTGAGTCCTGCCAACGGTCAGTCAGCGGATATTTATGTCAAGGTCGGCTTTCAGTTTCAGATTAACACCTGTTTCATTTATTACACGACCGACGGCTCGAATCCGGAAGGGGCCTTCGGCATGGGCAAGGGCACGACGCAGGTGGTGCAGGCATTTTGGGCAAACCACGACAGCGTGACGAACAATATTGACTGGTGGAAAGGCGCGATCCCCACGCAGTCGAACGGAACGCAAGTTCGCTACAAAGTCGCGCTGTTTTACGGCGGCAGTGTTTATGCCGGCCAAAGCATCCTGCCGATTTCTGGCGGTGAATCTTCCGGATCAAAACTCTACGGCCTGACGCAGGCCGCCATCACGAATTTCAATCCGACCACCGCCGTGGTCTGGTTGCACAATGACCTGAACACCAACAACACGACCATCGGGTTGCAGTCCGGTTTCCACATCGTCCGTGCGCGGACATTTCTGCCGCGCACCAATCAGTCGAGCGTCTATAACACCTTCCTGCAAACGTTCTATTATGATGGAGCACTGCCCACGGGTGTCATCGCCTACCCCACCAACAACAGCACCATCACCGGCAGCACTTACACCGTTGTGGTCCGGGGCGACAGCACGGTATCGGGTGTTGATTTCAACATTGATGATGGCAACCCAAGCAATGACGACGGCGTGACCGGTCAGGCCAACGGCAACGGATTGACCAACGGAACGCCTTCGTTTGTGAGCGCCAAGCCAGTGACTCCCGATGCCACGATCAGCACCCAATACCCGAATTATCCTCAGGAATACCGGTTTGTTTACACCAATGTGCCGAACAGCGGCACGGCGAACATTTATGTCCGGCTCAAGGAATATTCCACCAGCGTTTATACCAACCGGTTCACGATGTTGACGGCGACAGTGACAACGCTGGCACCGGTTTCAGTCGTGCAGATTTCCAGTCCCGCGACGAACGGCACGGTGCTGACCTATGCGACGAACTCGACTTATTTGGTGCAAGCATGTTTCAGCACCGCGCTGATTTCCGCCACGAATAGTTTTAACATCCTCATTAATGGGGTGCTCCAACCGCAGACTTCCTACATCGTCCGTCCCCCCGGCGCGCTTGGCCCGAGTGTTTGTCCCGGCCTGAAAAGCCTGACTTACAACTGGAACAATCCATCGCTCGGCACGAATCTCATCCAGGTCATTTACACCAACGGCGTGGTCATCAGCGATGATCGTCTGGTCATCGTCGCGCCGCCGCTGCGGATTTCCGGCCTCGACAACAACAACCAGCTCGTCGTCTGGGACAGCGCGCCCGGTGTGAATTATCAGGTTCTGGCCACGACTAATTTACTCCTGCCGTTCCAGGTCATCAGCGGCCCGATTCCCGGCTCCGGATCTTCGACGGTTTTTTACGACCCGAATCCGGCGGCGCAAAAGTTCTACGAAATCCAGATGTTGCCGTGACGCGCAGAAAAAATTCATGAAACAATTTCTTCCGCTCGTCTGGTCCGCGTTCTGGCTGGTCACGGGCAGTCCCGCCGGTGCCATGCTCGCCACGGCGTGGCACATTCCCGACAATGCTTCCGACCTCGGCTTCAACATGAGGAATCCCGAATTCGCCATCGGGACGAACACGACCGTCACGTTTTACACCGGCATCTGGAAATGGAACAGCGGCGTGCAGATCGCCAATCAGACCGGCGGCACGCTGTTTTACAAAAGTTCCACGCAGTCAAATTGGAGCAGCACCGGCCTGAATTTTTACAGCAACACCTCGGCCAACCAATACTGGCAGGCGTCGCTCAACACCGCCGCGTTCAACGCCAACGAGGTCGGGTGCATAGTTCAACGTCTCAGTCATGATTTCCAGCACCGGAAAACTGGCAACGGCGGTCGTGCCGAGATTGATGACTTCGACCTTTCGGTCCGGCCACGCGTCACGCAACATCTCGCCCAGAAATGCCGATGCCGCCAAGTTTCGCGGCTCTGGAAAACCTTCGGCAGCGGATTCACCCACGATGAAAATCCGCACGGTATTCGCGCCTTTTGGCTGGTAGAAACTATACTGCTCGTTGTAGCCGGGCCGCTGGCGATTGGCAAAAAAGTAGGAAGCCGCGCCCGCCGGATCGCTGATGACCAAGGCGCCTTGATCAGTCATCCCCGCTTTTCTCAGAATGGGCGGATAGCCGCCGAAACCAGCGACTCGCAAACCACCTTCCAGCAACCCAAGCATGCAAAACGGCAGAAGGAGAAAAATGCAGATAAATACCAGTCGCTTGCGCGGGAAAAGCGCGGGCTGGCTTTCGGGAGGCGCGGGGTTTGATTTGTCGGCCATGAGTGACACAATGAGTTATCGGCACTGGGCGGATTCTAGGGTCGCTCCAGCGGGTGTCAATTGGGCACTAGCCAAATAAAAAGGCCGTTGTCTGGGACAACGGCCTTTTGACAAAATTTACTGACGATTACGAGCGCCGACGGGCGATACGCCCCCACACGAACAGGCTTCCCAGCCCCAACAGCGCCAGTGACGCCGGTTCCGGAACTGCCGTAACAGTGTAGGTGTCTACATTCGCCCCGGAATTATAGCTGTCTCCCCAGTTGGCTATGGTTTGGTTGGGATTGGCCAGTGCGTCAATGGCTCCGTCGCCGCTACCGGTGCCGCTCGTATAGACGTCGAAAGTGAAGGAATTGCCGGCACTTAAACCCAAGGATGAAAGGGATTCTGAAACCATAAAGCTTTGAGTGCCGTTTATGGTCACACCAGCAGTGTTTAGTTGCGACCAAGAACCTGAATAGTTCCAAAGCTGGCTACCGCCTCCACCGTTGACCCAGCTTCCAATCCAATAGTCCATCCCAGAACTCATAGAGATGGAACGAATCCACGGATCACCGGTGGTGTCGCCACCAGGGACGGAATCAATGCCCACCATGTAGTTACCCCAGTCGTTCGGGGTTGCGATGCTGCCATTGAGATTGATCGTAAAGAAGATATCCGTTGCGTTATTGGTCACCTCTACAGATGAGATGTCAATGTTGGCACTGGAAATTGTTTCCCCGGTTGCGTCGGTGTAATTGGTGGCTCTCGCAGGCAGTGGGATTAATGCCAAAACAGCGGCAGCAAGAGTAAGAGAGGTAACTGTGGTTTTCATATTTTTAATATTTCGTGTTTAGTGTTTTAAAATTCCGATTTAGTAGATTCTTGCTGATACTGGCAGATTCGTCTACCGCATGTTCATGCGGTTCCGAAATGGGGCCCAGCGACGATCGGCGGTCGTGCGACCTGCCCTCGATTGGAGGGAGCATTAAAAGTAGAATTTCCGCACTGTCATGGGTGACTTAAAGCCGGCGACAACTCAAAGCTCAATGACAAATCGCATCGGCTTGAAGCTGTCATCATCCTTCACGGTAAGCAAGCCATCGGCGAATGACCACCCCTGCGACGAATGTGCCAGCGCATCCGCGTCCAAATGCGGCAATAAAACCCTGTCAGCGGCCACGTCACCGATTTGCCTGAAGATGTTTTTAGGCTGATGGTCTGTCCACGTCTCCAAAACCAAATCGCGCGCCGCGGGACGATATGTCCCTTCCGGCTCGGACACGTCAACGATCATTTTCTGATCGTTGCGGGTCTGATGAAATCGGCGCTTCATAAAGGCACCTTTGCGATAATCAAGTGTTTCTCCATTGTCTTCGTAGAGTGAGAATTCAGACTCGTTCGCGGGAGCGATGAGGACGCGAAGCGGTTTTCCCGGCATTTCACCAGTGTTCTGGATAACTGGTTGACGGAAGATAAAACCGCCGCCGCGCACGAACAGGGGAATGGAATTGAGCGTAACCGGCAGATGTAGGGTCTGCCCTCCTGCGGACTGACGACCGGTCCAGTAATCGAACCATTCACCTTTGGGCAGGTAAACTTCGCGTTCATTCGCGCCTTCATTCAGAATCGGCGCCACGAGCAGGTCGTCGCCAAAAAGGAATTCATCATCAATTCCGGCGGCTTTTTCGTCATCGGGGAATTCGAGAAACAACGGGCGCAGGGCCGGCACGCCGGTCTGGCTGGACTGTTGCATCGCATTGTAAATGTAGGGCAGCAATTCGTAGCGCAGTTCGATGGCATGTTTGTTGATGACTTCATTCTTGTAATCGAACGACCAGGGTTCCTTGTCAGGCGAACCCCACGTGGAATGCGACCGCATAAACGGGTAAAACACTCCGGCTTGCAGCCAGCGGGTATAAAGTTCGCCGGACGGTGAACCGGCAAAGCCGCCGATGTCACAACCCGCAAAGGAAAAGCCCGACAGCCCCAAACCCAGCAGAGTGGAAATGGATTGCCGCAGCGAAGACCACTCGGACGTGTTGTCGCCAGGCCAGACGGCGGCGTAGCGTTGGCCGCCGGCGAAACTCGCCCGCGTCAGCACAAAAGGACGTTCGTTCGGGCGCAGTCGCGAAAGTCCTTCAAACGTCGCGCGGCTCATCAACTGACCATACACGTTGTGGATTTCGCGGTGCGTGGTCGGCTGACCCTCGTTGTCGAAAACAACATCCAAAGGCATGGTTCCGCTCGGAGTGTTGAAAACCGCCGGTTCGTCCATGTCGTTCCAGATGCCGGCCACGCCAATATCCAGGAAACTTTTGTAAAGCGATCCCCACCATTTGCGTGCCGCTGGATTGCTAAAATCCGGGAACACGCTTGGGCCGGGATTTTTATCCGCGAGCGACGGCCAAACCGGCGCTTCATACACCGAGCCGTTGGGGGTTTTTACGAAATAATTTCCGGCGATGCCCTCGTCGTAAGGCGCATAGCCTTTTTCAACCTTCGGATGCGCATCCACGATGCATACGACGTGGAAACCTTGCGCGCGCAAATCCGCAATCATTTTCTTCGGATCAGGAAAACGCTCATGATCCCAGGTGAACGGCTTGTAGTTGTCCTGATAATGAATGTCCAGCCAGATGACATCGGCGGGGATTTTTTTTTGGCGAAACGTGTCGGCCAGCAGGCGCACCCGCGATTCGGGATAGTAACTGTAACGACATTGATTGAAGCCGAGCGACCACAGTGGCGGCAATGGCATTCGTCCGGTCAAGGCGGTGTAATGTTCGATGACTTTTTTCGGATCGGGACCATTGATAAAATAATAATCCAGATCGCCGCCCTCCGCGCCGAACGTCAGCAAGTCCTGCCGTTCGCGGCCCACGTCGAACGTGCTGCGCCAGGTGTCATCCAGAAAAATCCCGTGCGCCTGCCCGTGGCGGACGACCATGTAGAACGGCACGGAAACATAAATCGGATCCGTGCTCGAATCGTAGGCGAAGGTGTCTGAATTCCACATGACATAATTGTAGCCGCCCAGTTTCCAACCGCGCTTGTCGAGCTTGCCATTTTTTTCGCCGAAGCCATAAACGTGCTCGTCATCACGCAATTGTTTGGCGACGCGGAACGCCTGGCTGGCAAGGGAAATCCCGCGTTCCGGATCGTCGGCGTCCAGAATTTCACCGGCGGAATTGGCAAAAGAAATCCGCAACGGAAACTGTTGCACGGTCACTTTAACTGAAGCCGTTCCCAGCGTGGTGGAATTGGAACCGGTTTCAACTTTTACCGACACCGCGCCTAAATCGTGATTGACGACGGTGTAAGAATGATCGCGTCCAAAGGATTTTGCGGTTGTGAAACGGACGCGGATGACATCGTCTGACAAAGGTGTAATAGTGAGTGTGCCTTGGCCGCTCTGAAACAACAGCGCCCGGCCATCCCAGGTCGGAGCGGGCATCACGCCGATCGACGACCAACCACCATTTCCAATATCACTCTGAATCGAAACTGGCGGTCGCGCGTCCGCAGCCGGCACCACCAACCCTGTCAGGTGCAGGAAAAGGCTAAATACGATTGCCAAAACGATTTTATTTCCCCGCCGACTTTTCATGGTCAATTTTGTATTAAGGCACGACTTCAATTTCGTAGAATTTTTGTGGCACCGGCGGGGAATTGTAAATGTCCAAATAAGAAGTGGACAGGCTGTTTGCCGGAATGACTCCACTGATGGGCGTGAATGGCTGGCTCAAATTGGTAGTCGCCAGAACAGTATAGTTGACCCCAGGCGTGCTGCTCCAAACAACTGACCGGTTATTGTTGGCCAAACCCGAGATCGCCAGCGGCGGCGGCACAATCACCGTCCGCGTATCACTTAAAACCACCGTGTTGTTGCTGTAAACAACTTGAATCGTGTTGGAGCCGGGTAAAGCGCCGCTCCAGTTGTAGAGCAACGAGCGCATCCCACTGCATCCGGCTACAGCCCCCGGAGGGCGAAAGATGTAGGATGACTGCGGTCGCAACACGCCGGTGATGGTCAGGTTAAAAAGACTGGGATTATTCGTATCCAGAGCAGGAGTGAAACAGACTTGGATCAGATAAGTAGTATTGCTTCCCATTGGAATCACCAATCCATCGGTCGCCGGACTGGAAATATAAACGGAAGGCGGGGCGGCGGCGGTCTGGAACAACAAGTTGTAAGGCGCAAACATGGTTTTACCCGATACCGCGTCGAATGCCGAGTTCGTCAGATTCACTGTGATGTTTGTCAAACCCGGCAGACCTGCGCCGTCCGCCGTAAAGGTCATCGTATCATGCGCTGCCGACCAGGTAAATGAACCGCTTACGGATGGCTTGGTGGAAAACGCAGCCTGAACACTATTAGCATCCATCGGCTTGCTGAATTGAAGCGCGATTGGCGAAAAGGTTGGCACATTGGTAGCCCAATGACTCGGTGAGTTGTTCACCACCACCGGGTCGAGCGGCTGCCACTGCGATTGCGCGATGAAGATTTTCGCTGTAGTACTCGGCACAGTTATGGCGGGAGTTTGCGAACCGGAAGCGAGAGTGATGGTTTCATTGGTGTTCAGTAAATTCACCAGCACGGTGCCGGCGGTATAAGTCAGAGTGCGCGCGGGCAATGTTTGGCTGGAACTGGCCGTGTTGAAAACGACAAACACTTCCTGCGTGTTCAGCACGCGGGAATAGGCAAACAATCCCGGGCCGGTGGAGTTGTTGGCCTGATTGACGTATGAGCCGAGCGTGAGCGCAGGATACACCCGGCGAAAATTGTTCAATCGAGCCACCCACAGGAATAGCGGGTGGGTCATGTTGAAATTATCAACCCCCGGCGAACTGAGCTGTAAAACAGTACCCGCCGGGCCATCCTTGAATTCCCCGGCAAACATATCCTCTCGGTCATTCGGGTCGGTCGTACCATCAAAACCCTGTTCCGTGCCGTAATACAGACACGGGATGCCGCGCGAGGTGTAAAGAAAAGCCAGCGCCACTTCCAGCCGATTGGTGTTGTTGTTCGCCTCGCTGGTGCTGAGAAAACGGGGATTATCATGATTATCAAGGAAGGTGACCAACTGCATCTGCGCGGCAGGATCGTAATTGGCCGCGACCGCGTTGTAGTGATTTTCAATCAGTGACGTGGCTCCGCTGGCCGTGGCAAATACGCGGTTGATCGTGAAATAAAGCGGATAATCCAAAACGGAATCAAACTTAAATGGACCGCCACCTTTTGTCCCGGTATAAGAACCAACCGTGGTTTCAGAACCGTTAAAAGCCTCGCCAAACATGAAGAAGTTGGTATTGCCATTGGTCGCCGCATACGAATGGATCGCCGGACAAAAACTCTGCCAGCACCCCATGTCAACTTCCAGCGCCGTATCAACCCGGAACCCATCAAAGCCAGCCTGCCCAATCCACGATTGGTAAATCGCGGCCATCTGAGTTTGCACATACGGCGTTTCCGTCCTGAAATCATTCAGCCCGGACAACCAACCCAAAAGAGCCTGCGTGCTATTATTGTAATCCGCAATGTTGCCGTAGTTATGAAATAAATTGGTGAGGGACGGATTGGTGGCTGTGAGATTGAATGGCGCCGGATACGTTTTTGAACTGTTCACATAATTAAGGGTATAGCCGGCCGGGTATTTAAAGCTTGGATAGCCCGGCCCGCTGCCCTTGACGAGGTCGCCCGCGTGATTCACGACGATGTCGTCTATGACCAGCAACCCGCGCGCGTGCGCCGCCTGAACCATGTGCTGTAAATTTGAAAGTGTGCCCCAATGCGGAGCAACCTGGTTGAAGTTCCAACCGGAGTAGCCATGAAACTGTCCCTCCGTGTTCAACACAACCGGCGAAATCCAAATCGCCGTCGCGCCCAGTGCTTTGATGTAATCAAGTTTCTGCTCGATGCCTTGAAAATCACCGCCGTGAACAGCTCGAGGGCCGGCCGGGTTGTAAGTGCCCTCAACATTGTCATTCGATGGATTTCCATCGTAAAAGCGGTCGGTGATGATCTGGTAGATGCTTTGTGTCCGCCAGAAATTATTGGATTGTGCAGGCGAACCTGTCGCCATAAGGCCAAGCCCAGCCAGAACACAAAGCCCCTGACCCCAGAGACGACATGAATGTATGGAGGAGTGCAATGTCATTCCAGCATTATCGTTTACTAAAAACCACCAAGGCGTTCTTTACCAGGCAACTCCACCCGCTCCAACCAAAACAATTCGACACCGGAATCTCACCAAGCAATCCGGACAATATCCACATCGGCAATCATATTCATCTGCTGACACATAGTATAGAAAACTTGAGCGCGGGTAGCAGCACTTTTCCACTTATGAGCTACTTGGGGCAGTCAGCAAAAGTTAACCATAACCAGTGCGCTTCCGATATGGTAGAAGGGTTAAGGCGACCAACCACAGGTTTGATCGGCAATATTAGCGCGTGTGGCGTCGCATGAATTGCTGATATGGGCAGTCCCTCCTTTTATCCGCCGAACGTCAACCACATTATTGCGCAGGCGTGTGCATAGCGAGATAAAGCATATCTGGATCGTCGATGGCGCAAGGCTGCTGCTGTACTAGTTGATAAGTCACCGGTTTATTGGCGATCGGTCCCTGCCACTTGTGAATTTCCGCGTGACCGTCGGCAAAAGCCATTCCGCAAGCGCCGGCATGTTGACTGCCCGGTAGTTCCGTGAATTTTGTCACGGCATAGGAAGCAGTATACATAATTGCGTCGTCAACGCTATCGGGATGCTCATCGGAGAATACCCATACGTCGCTGGGGCCGGGAGTGCGAAAGTCCGTTGACTTCTTCGCGAAATACCAAGACGTCCAACCAAAGGGGTTGGCCGGCTCTTGATACTTGTCCCCATCACCCACGGCACCGTTCATGGATACGCTCCGCATGCGATGATCCCAACCCTTACCAGACTGGACTGGGGCTAAAAGGTTGGCCGCCGGACAGGCGAAGACTTTGGCTGACCGACCCAGATAGCTTCCAAAAAGTGACCATTTATCGTCTGTAAGGTAACTCGTGTTGGTATTATTCTGCCCAGTGGTCCAGTCTATAGTGCCAGCGATCCAGGATGGTGATGTCGTTGTATGTGGGTAAAAGGTTGTATTCCAAACGTGCGGGTCGGAATTGATCGCTAAATTTTCGCTGTTATCATTTGAATACATAACCCAAGCCAAATCGAGTTGTTTGTTATTGACCATGCACTCAATGGCAATGGCTCTTTGTTTGGCCCTATTCAAGGCCGGCAGCAACAAGGCGGCCAGAATGGCAATAATGGCAATAACAACCAGCAACTCAATCAATGTGAATCCCGCCCTCAAAGATTTCATGTTATTGCGGTTTTGATCAGAAGTTTGTAACATATCTTAAAACATTACCCGCCAGCCGGATTATATGCCCGACTGGCGGGTTTTTTGGCGGGTTTTGAGTTATCTCATCATGTTCATTGCTTGATCAGACGGAAAAACGTATTTCCACTGGCCGGCCAGTTCGTGACACTAACAAAACCATTGGTCGAACTGTAACCTGCGGTCCAATTGGTACCGTCAGTGGCCACTATAGTCTGCCAAACACCGCTTGTAAGGTCGGTCGTGGTCTGCAGGCGCGCACCCGGACGGCCCAGCCAAGAGACTGGGACATTGCCGCCGGACTGAGTACCGACAGTCAAATGGCCACCGGCAGTGTTAAGACTGCTGAAAAACGGCTCATTATACTGATAGCCGAACGTATCCGTAGGCATTACATAGGGGTTAAAGGCGGTATTCCGAACCACCCGATAGTGGTTTTGAGCAAAACCACCCTCATCGTCTGCAGGACCGCTGTACAAACTATTAGCATCCATGCCATACTTGTAGGCAACCGACACCGGCGTTCCGGCGGGCATTATGATGGTGTTGGTATAAATCGTGGTCAAACCTTGCTCAACCATTTGATACCCCGCTGGAGCAGGTGTTGGATTTATGCCGATCGCCCAAGCATACCAGTTGGCAAACGCGCCATTGATATAGACCGTATCCAAGGCTGGATTGAACGCATGCGCGTCTGTTCCGACCGCACCATTCATGTCCACGCTGAAAAGCACCGGGGTAGGCACCAATAGGTAGTCGCTCAAGGAAGCGTCATTAAACATAACAGGCGGCAGGTTGGTGAGCGCGACAATGGGCATCTGATAGTAGCGGTTGCCGCCTCCACCATTGGCACCATTAAGATGATCATACACGGTGTCACCGGTGCTAAGCGTGAGATATCTAAACTGATAATTTACAGCTGAACCCTCACCGACGCTGATAAGCGGGCTGGTGTAAATATTGGTATTCAGGGCGCTGGGATTGTTGGTCATTGCGACGCCGCCACCCCAACCGTTAAAGCCCCCCCATACGACTACACTGGCAGAGTTGTAGTTGGTGTCCGTAAGAGCCACAATCGACATATCTACGCTGAAGGTGAGTTGGCCAATTGGCGCGTATGGGGCATCGGAAAAGTTCACCAATGGGAAGGTCAGATCTGAACTGGGATTGGATGCCCAAAACCGGTTGCCGCCGCCATCCTGATTGATGACAGCCGGAGACTCATAAATCGTGCCCGGTTGAATCACATACAAGAAGTCCTGCGCCGACCAAGGTGAAGCAGCCACAGGAAAAGTCCCCACCCAGACATTGGAGGTCACCAAGCCAAACTGGTTAGTAACCAGAATGTTCGGATTGTTGGTTAACACACTCCCGGCAGCCCAGCCATTAAAGTTACCCCTGACTTCCACAGAACTTGTCCCATTGGTGAATATACCAAGGTTGATCTGTTGGGACACGTCAACTCGAAAAGTCACGTTGTTTGTCACTTTGGCACCCGAATCACCAAAAAAGGGAGTGGACAGCACCAAGCTGGCCCCGCTGGTTGCGGGAAGCCGCGCCGCCCGGTTTTTAAAGTCTGCCGTTATCTCATAAGTGGAGCCATTGATGTTAAATATGTAAAACATGACCGCGCCATTGGCATCGCTTGTATCATTCACGGTGTTTGTATAAACTGTGCTGCTGCCGACTTCAACCAAGGGGGTTTGTGTCCCTGCCCAACCGTTATAAGTTCCGCGAACATTGACAACATCAGTTCCAGTTCCAAGCGGTGGCGGGGGGTTGAAGGTTCCAAGAGCGATGTTCGTGGACATATCCACGCTGAAGGTGACGATGGAACTTTGAGCTTGGGCAGTTACGATTCCGGCGACGCAAAGCAACGCCCCGGCCAGTAGAGCGTATTTTCTTGATTTGATTATCATTGGTTTCATGGGTGGTTGAGGGTTTAGTTACAATAAATAGTATTGTGGAACGGTGTAAAGCTAGCGGCACTTACTCTTTCCTGCAACCGCATGTTTGTGCGGTACAATTAAGCTCCTTAAGTATAAGCAATTCACAGCCATCCCATGGGAAATAGACTTAAAGCCATTGATTTTATTGGCGGTTTTGAATTGCATGGCTAAAAAAAGCGGCTCATCCCATCCCCTAGCACAAAGAAACGTCAAAAACGCCCAATTTTCGAGGGTTTTTGTGGAATTCCTATGGGATGACTGTGTAAGCAATTAACAATAACATTGGCACATATTGGCGATAAAAAGAAAGGGGTTGGTGGTGGTAGGAAGCTCTTGGCGCAGGCGGGTCTTGAACACGGCCCAGAGATGTTCGATGGGGTTGAGGTCGGGCGAGCAGTGCGGTAAAAACAGCCATTGGCAGCCCGCAGCTTCCACCAACTGGAGCGGCGTCGGGGATTGATGAAACCGCGTGTTGTCCAACACGATCACACTGCCCGGCGGCAATGATGCTGGTGCGTTCCCGCCGCGCCCCCGAAACCTCCTGATCAATCCGTTCGCCCCGGGGCGCGCGGCCATACTCACGATACCGGCGGTGATCCACGCCGCATTCGTCCAGATAAAAGACGGGGGTGCCGGCCAGTTTTTCCAGTTCGCGCCAGAAGAGCCACCGCTGCGTCTCGTTGCGTTCGCGATATTGGGCGAGTTTTTTTTAGCGTGAAGCCCAGTTGGCGCAAACGCACCCAGCCCGCATGATGGCTGACGCCAAACACCTGTTGGAGTTCCTTGAGGGTGGCGTCGGGATGTTGTTGGACGTGGGCGCGGAGTTTTGCGGGTCGAGCTTGCGCCAATGACCCCGGCTGGTTTTGGGGGTCAGCGTTCCCTTTTGGGCGGCGGCCAGATAGCGGCAGACGGTGCGGCGACCGAGGTCAAAGCGGCGGGCGGCCTCGGCTTTGGAACCGCCGGCGTTGATGAATTTGACCACCGGTTCCCGCAAATCCAGTGCATAGGCTTTCATGCCCACAAGCCGGTCACGATATGTGCCAATGTGAATATGAAATGCTATATAACCAAGTATCCGCGGGCTAAATCGTCGGCGGGAAATAAAAATCAGCGCCGGTGATTCTTCCAGTCTTTAACCCGTTCGAAATACTCCTGGGCCTGCTGGTTGCCAGGTTCCAGGCGAAGCGTTTCCTCAAATTGTTGAAGCGCGTCATCAAACAGGCGGAGCCTGGCCTGCATCACTCCCAAATCCAGATGCGCCAGGGCATTGCCTGGTTTGAGCCGGACGACCTCCGCGTATTCATTTTTTGCATCGCCGATTTGATTGACCGCCGCCAAATCATCACCCAGCGCAAAATGCGCCTCCCACAAATCCGGCTGAATTTGCAACGCCTGCCGGTAGCGTTGAATCGCCTCGGCCTGGCGGTTCAACTTCGACAGCGCCTTGCCGATGAACGCGCAATACGTCGCCTCCAGCAGGTCCAACTGCGAAGCGCGCTCGTAATCCCGAAGTGCCTGCTCAAATTTGCCGGCTCCGAGACAGGCATTGCCCAATTCATACCAGCCCTCGGTGAGGCGCGGACGCAGCGTCACAGCCTTCGTCAACGCCGCCTCCGCTTCATTCCATTGATTCAGTTCTGCGAGCAGCCGTCCGGCCTGATAATACGGCTCGCAACTGTGTGGCAGCAATTCGCGCACCTGCTGCCATTGCGCCGCCGCCTGGTTCAAGTCGCCGACAGATTCAAGAAATTCCGCGAAGTTTTCGTGCAGCAAATGGTCCTGCGGCGTTCGATTGATGGCCGCCAGATAAATTTCCGCCGCCGTTTGCGCCGCGGTCGGATTCATCTGCTGCCGCAAACTTTTTGCCTCGTCGCGGAGAGATTGCATTCGGGCGGCATTGTTAGACTGGCCGCTCAACGGCGGATGATGCAGGCGGTCAAGCACCATCTCCGTCACCGCGCACCGGTTCCAGTCCGTGAGGCCGAGACGGCGCCCGCAAAATTCCTGCGACGCCCAGCCGTTGGTGACGGCGTCGCGTGAAATCTCCGCCGGCAGCATTTTTTCAACTTGTTCCGCCCAGGCGCGACCCAGCCGGAAATTGCCGTCAAAATTGAAATGAACATGCTCGTAAAATGTTTCCTGACCGCAGACGCCCGATGGCAAGTTTTTCTCCAACGCAGAAGCCGCCTCGAAGAATGTCAGCTTGTCACCCGCAAATTGCTGTCCGATTTTTTGAATCGTGCCGTTGATCCGTGAATCCGCGCGGAACGGCAGCGCGTCGTCATCACACGCCTTTTGAAAATGTTCCCGCGCCGCAGTGAAATTAGTCATTCGCGCCAGGCATTCTGCCCAATGAAATTGTAATTCAGGAAACTGCGGATCCAGCTTTGACGCCTGCTCAAATTTCTGCGCCGCTTCGGCAAAATTATTTTGCGCTTCAGCCGAGCCGGCTTCGGCATAAAATTTATCGAACTGCGCGCGATCCGCTGCGGGCAGGTTGCTGTTGGCCAGCGAGGCGAACGGCGGGCAGTCCTTGAGATTCACCGCCACCGTGTTGAGCAAAATTTTTGCGCCCGAACCCACACCAACCTTCACAATGTCATTCAGATTCCGCTCGAAATTTCGATACACCACTTCCTTGCGCGGATCGTCCGCCCGAAGCTGGTTGCCGAGAAACATCTTCATCCCGCCCCAGGAAGCGTTGGAACTTCTTCCTTTCAGCTTGCGACCAAGATCCACCAACAACTGGCCGACGCGCGTTTTCTGGATCGCAAGATTCAGCCGCACAAATCCGAGCGGCGGTGCCTTCGCTCCGAAAACCGTCGCCGCGCCGAACGGCCCGACCATTTCGTTGTTGCCCATGTAGATTATCCACAGATCGCCGTCGGCATGGGCGCAATCGCGGGCAATGGGCAGAATGACATGCGAGTTGATGGCCGTAATTCCGAGATTAATGACCTCAAAGTGCGTGTTCGGAAACCGCTCGTTCAACAGCGTTTCCAGATAACGTGACGCGGCGTAGGGCGGCTCAGGCTCTCCTCTCGCGGCCGACTCTCCCAATACAAAAATGCGGTATGTGTCGGCGGGTTTCCTGGCCGCCATCATGATGGGTCCGGGCCAGCGCGCCAGTTGCGGCGGAAAGAATCTCAGGCTGAAATTTTCATTGTTGACCAGAAAATCCTTCTGGCCGACGCGAATTTTTTCAAGGAAACTCGTTGGATAACCGTAGCCGGCAAGACGCAACGCGGCTTCGAGCCCACCGAGCAACAGCAGCGGCAGGACCGCCAGCGCAGTCATTCGGAACACCCATTTGCGGGTTGGAGTCATCAGAGCGGCCGGCGTGCGGGGCGGCGCGTTTAGTTCGGGGCGCCGTGCAGTCTTTGGTTTGTTGGATCGTTGTTTCAAATCACCCCTCAAAAAAGACGCTCCAGCGGGCTGCAATCTTTGGCTTGATGCCAGTAAGTCCTGGCCTCAGACGGACGTTTGAGCTGCAACGGATCTTTACCTCCCAACCGCAACACCCAACCCAGTGGCGTCATGACCAGCAGAAAAAAACCCAGCAGCACCACGCGACCGGCAAACTGGCTGATGGCAAAACCCAGTCGCGTGGAAAACCGGTAATAGCCCCGAAACCAGCACGGCTGCATACAGGCGCACAGCGCCACGACTGCGAGCACACCCAAAACGGCATACCACGTGTCCGCAAGCAGAACGCGCCGCCAGCGCAGCACCGTCCCCAGGATGGCCAGTCCCAGTGCGGTCATCAGTACGGACTTGCGCCATTCCTTCGGATCTTCTTTGAGGTTCAGTTTCATTTCAATCCCCGTGTGGTAATATGCGACGCTCAACCCGGCGCGGTGGTTGTGCGGTGCGTTCAATCACAAAACTACCCATAATGAGATAATCCATTTCCGTGTTCATAAAACACCGGTAGGCATCGTCGGGCGTACAAACAATCGGCTCGCCGCGCACATTAAACGACGTGTTCACCAGCACGCCGGAACCGGTCGCGCGCTCGAAGCACAACAACAAATCGTAGAGCAGCGGGTTGTCTTCGCGCTCCACGGTTTGAATGCGCGCCGAGTAATCCACATGCGTGATGGCGGGCAACGTGGAGCGGATTTCCTTGAGCCGGTCGAGTCCTTTCACTTCGGGCGACACCTCGCGCCGCAATTCTTTTTTAATCGGTGCGACCAGCAGCATGTAGGGTGATGCGGTGTCCAGTTCGAAATAATCCGCCACCCGTTCGCGCCGAACGATGGGCGCAAAAGGCCGGAACGATTCGCGAAACTTGACCTTCAAATTCATCACCGACTGCATTTTCGGCGAGCGGGCGTCGCCAAGAATTGACCGGCTGCCGAGAGCGCGCGGGCCAAATTCCATGCGGCCCTGAAACCAGCCAACGACTTTTTCAGCTTTTAGCAAATCAACGGTGAAATCGACCAGCGCGCCGGATTCGAGCTTTTGATAGACCGCGCCGTACGAGCGAAGCGCCGCCTCGATTTCGTCGTCCGGGTATGCCGGGCCGAGTAACGATGCCTGCATGGCGTCGCCCCTGGGTTTTTGACTCACACGAGCCAGAGCGTCGGTGTTTTTCGAATGCCACGCGGCCAGACCGGCACCGAGCGCGCCACCGGCATCACCCGCTGCCGGCTGGATCCAAAGGCGTTCAAAAATTTTCTCTTTGAGAATAAGTCCGTTCGCAACGCAATTGAGCGCGACGCCGCCAGCCATGCAAAGATTTTTCAAGCCGGTCACTTCGCGGGCGTGCCGGGCGAGCAGCAGCATGATTTCCTCCGTGACCAACTGGATCGAACGCGCCACGTCCATGTGCCGTTGCTCGATTTTTTCCTCCGGCCTGCGCGGCGGCCCGCCGAAAAGCCGGTGAAACTTTTCATTCGTCATCGTCGTGCCGCGCAGAAAATTAAAGTAATCGAGATTCAACCAGAACGAACCGTCGGGTTTGATGTCGAACAATTCACGGCGGATGGCGCCGGCAAATTTCGGTTCGCCATACGGCGCGAGACCCATGAGTTTATATTCACCGGAATTGATGCGGAAGCCGCAGTAGTCCGTGAACGCGGAATAGACCAATCCGAGCGAGTGCGGAAAGCGCAACTCCTTCAGTATTTTGATTTCGCGTCCGCGTCCCCAACCGATGGTCGTGGTGGCCCATTCACCAACGCCGTCAATCGTGAGAATCGCCGCCTCGTCAAAAGGCGACGGATAAAACGCGCTGGCCGCATGCGATTGGTGATGTTCGGTGAAAAGAATCTGGCAATCCGGTCGCAGTTCCGGCAGTTCCGCACGAATGGCTTTGCGCAAATCGAGCTTTTCGCCGAGCCAGTTGGACAGCACGGTGGAGAATGTGCGCCAGCCGCCGGGCGCGACGGCAAGATACGTTTCCAGCAGCCGCGTGAATTTCAGGACTGGTTTGTCATAAAAAACCACCGCGTCGAGTTGCGCGGGCGTCAACGCAGCGTGTCGAAGACAGAACTGAATGGCCAGACGGGGAAAATCCGGGTCGTTTTTTTTTCGGGTGAAACGCTCCTCCTGCGCCGCACAAATAATTTCACCCTCGCGCAGCAAAGCGGCGGCGGCATCGTGGTAGTAGGCCGAAATGCCGAGGATATGTCGCGGCGGAGGCATGGCTTACAAAAACGGGTAAAGCGCCCAGGCGATGCCGGAACTGGCCGTGAAAACCAGAATGGCTCCCAGCAACAACAACACCACGATCAGCGGAATGAGCCACCATTTTTTTTCCTGTTTGGAAAATTTTAGAAATTCTTTAAGGAGTGACCACATGGAATGTTGTGAATTTAGGATTTGTCCCGATGCTGGCAAGGGAAATCAAGGCGTGCTTTTTTTCATGGACTGCAACTGGGCAAGATATGTCTGCGCCTTTTTGTAGTCCGGTTCAAGCCGAATTGTTTCTTCAAACTCGCGCTGGGCCTCGTCAAGTTGCCCCTGTTTCGCCAGTAGCACGCCATAATTGAAATGTGCGCGCGAATTGCCGGGCTGCAACCGGACAGCCTCCGCAAATTCGGCCCTGGCCTCCGCAAGCTGGTTGGCAGAGTCCAGTTCGCCACCCAGATCGTAATGGGCCTCCCAGAACCCCGGGTTAAGCTTGATGACCTCGCGGTACAGTTGGATTGCCTCGGTGTGCCGGTTCAATTTTGCCAGCACCTTGCCCATGCTGAAAATAGTTTGCGGATCCTGGGGCCGTTGCTGGCGCGTGCGGTTGTAGTCGGCCAGAGCCAGTTCAAATTTTTCTTCGGAAGCGTGGACGTTGCCCAGTTCATACCAACCCGCGGTCAGACTGGGACGCAATTCCACGGCTTGCCGGAGCGATGATTCCGCCTCGGCCCATTGTCCCTGCATTCCGAGCAACCGGCCGAGCTGGAAAGCCGTGAAGAAATCCTGCGGCAATAAATCATGAGCCCGCCGCCATTCAGCCGTCGCTTGCGGCGCATCACCGATGGACTGAAGGAACAGTGCAAAGTTTTCCCGCAGGAGATAGTCATCCGGCGCACTCTGCAAAGCTTCCAGAAAATCCTCCCTGACCCTGGCAGCGGCGGCGGCATTCATCCCTGGGCGCAATTGGGTTACGCGGTCCTCCAATGCTTTCAGGCGCCCGGCGCTGTTAAGCTGGCTGCTCAACGGTGGCTGCTGCAGCCGTCCAATCATGTGCTGGATGACCAAAGAGCGGTTCCAATCCGTCAAACCCAGCCGGCGCTCACAGGTTTCCTGCGTGGCCCAACCACCAACTGCATGACTCGCGATCGCTGCTGGCACCTGGGATGCTATCTGCTCTGCCCAAGCGCAGCCCAGACGGTAACTGCCGTCGAAATCGAAATGAACGTGTTCGTAAAATGTTTCCTGTCCGCAAAGATTGGCCGGATTGTTTGAAGCAAGCGCGGCTGCGGCGTCGAACAAAATCAAATTATCGCCGCTTATTTTTTCCTGCTCATTACGAATTATGGCGTTGATACGCGAATCCGCGCGAAACGGCAGCGCGTCGTCGTCGCAAGCGAGTTGGAAATGTTCGCGGGCGGCTGCGGCATTCGTCAGCCCAAACAAACTTTCACCCCAACGGAACTGCAATTCGGCAACCTTCGGATCCAGCTTGGCTGCCGACTTAAATTTCTGCGCCGCTTCGGCAAAATTACCCTGGTCTTCGGCCCGCACACCGTCCGTAAAAAGCTGGTCGAATTGGGCGCGATCCGCCGTCGGCAGGTTGCTGTTAACCAGCGAAGCAAAAGGCGCGCAGTCCTTGAGATTCACCGCCACGGTGTTGAGCAGGATTTTTGCACCGGAGTCCAAACCCGCCTTCACGATGTCGTGCAAGTTCCGCGAAAAATTTTGATACACCACTTCCTTGCGCGGATCGTCCGCCGGAAGCTGATTCCCGACAAACATTTCCATGCCGCCCCACGACGGGGCGTTCGCGTTTCCGCCCTTGAGTTTGCGGCCAACATTTATCAATAATTGACCCAGCCGCGTTTTCTGAATCGCGAGGTTGAGCCGGATCATTTCGAGCGGCGGAGCTTTGGCACCAAAAACGGTTGCGGCACCGAAAGGTCCGACCATCTCGTTGTTGCCCATGTAAATGATCCACAGGTCGCCGTCGTGACGGGCGCAATCGCGGGCGATGGGCAGAATAACGTGCGAGTTGATGGCCGTGATGCCCAGGTTGACAATCTCAAAATGGGTTTTTGGGTAACGCTCGGACAGCAATGCCTCAAGGTAACGGCTCGCGCCATAGGCCGGTTCCGGATCGCCCATCGCGGCGGACTCGCCCAAAATGAATATGCGGTAAGTGTCGGCGGGTTTCCTGGCCGCCATGCGAATCGGCCCTGGAAAGCGCGCCAGTTGCGGCGGGAAAAATCGCAGGCCGAAAGCATCATTGTTTACAAGAAACTGGCCGTTGCCGATCTGAATCTCTTTAAAAAGACTCGTGCGATAGCCATAGCCAGCGAAGCGTAATGCGGCTTCGAGTCCGCCGAGCAAAACCAGTGGTATGACAACCATCGCGACGAAGCGAAAAAGCCATTTGCGGCCCGAAGTCGGCGGATTAACAAACCCACGATGGCCAGCCGGTTCGCGCGGGTTGGCGAACTCCGGCTGACGCTTGGATTTTGAGTTTTTGGGTGGTCGCTTCAATCAGTTTCTGATTCAAAAATGCGCGGAAGCTTTTATTTTTGTAGCTTTGATATCTTGGGCAATTGTTCGCTCAACTCTTAAGATTCAGCAAGATAATTGACGACAATTTCCCGGAAAACAGACCGACTGAAATTTTTACCATGCGCCAAACGGACCGCCCAGCGTTGCGCCGTATTGGGTGGGGAAATCATCTCATGCTTTATGTAGATTAACCGTTACTCACCCCGGCAGAACTTGAAAAGAGCGGCCTGCGCCGCAACCAATGGAGCGAAGCCCAAACGAGCCGCACAATAAGTGGTATTGGCGCTTGCGCGCGCGGCCTGCCTTGACTTTCCTTTTCGACCGGGCGAAAAGTAATTCCGCTGCTTGTCATTCCGCCCAACTCGTCGCATATTCCCGCCATGCCTCGGCTAATCGCCGCCATCTTCCGACTCCTTGCGTTGCTCTTGGTTATCGCGCACCTGTTGGTCGTTCCGGCGCGCGCCACCATTCTATGGCACGATGAGGGCGCACGGCTCGTCCACAATACGGGCACGGGGATAGACATTCTTGGCGGCGCGGTGAAGCGGGATGACAAAGCCAGCGACGCGCTCTATTTCAAGTTTCACGTTGACCCGATTTCGGATGTGGCCTCGGAGCCATATTTCGCGGGATTTCAACTGTTCGAAGGCGACGAAGAGCGGTTGGGGGTGGGCAACGCGGAAGAAGCCTGGGGCTACTCTGCGTTTGCTATAGCGGAAACCGGGCCATCGAACATCGTTGCCGGCGAATTCAACTTGAAATCCTCGCATCCCGAGCCGGCCAATTTGGGTTTGTTCCGGCCTTACGAATTGCCGCGCCACGACGTTGAACGGACCATCATCTTCAAAGTTCAATACGTTCCCGGTGGTGAAGATCTCGTAACCGTGTGGCTGAATCCGGACCTCGGGCGCGGCGCAACGGATAAAAACCAGCCCGAAAGCCTGACCACGAAGTTCAAGGCCAACGCGGTCTTCGATCAAATCCGCCTTCGCCACGGCGACCGCGGCAACGGCTGGATTTTCAGCGACATGGCGATTGCGACCTCGTTCAACGACTTCATTGTGGTGCGCTTTTGGCAGACGTGGTGGTTCATCACGCTAACGGCAATGAGCCTGCTGGTCGGGGTAGGTATGACCGTGCGCTTCGTTGAAAAGAAAAAATTTCAGTTTCAGTTGCAACAGGCCGAACAGAAACACGCGCTGGAACGGGAACGGGGGCGCATCGCCCAGGATTTGCACGATGATCTCGGTTCGTCCTTGACGCGCATTTCGTTGTTGAGCGGCTTGCTCCGCGCGGACAAGGACAATCCCGATCAGGTGGAAGCGCACGCGATCAGGCTTTCACAATCCGCTGACCAGACCGTCCGCGCGCTCGAAGAAATTGTCTGGGCGGTGCGACCCGGCAGTGATTCGCTGCAAAGTCTGGTGGACTACATCACGCATTTTGCCAGCGAATTGTTTGAAAGCACTCCAACCCGCTGCCGGCTCGACCTGCCCCACGATTTGCCCGCGCTGCCGCTGCCGCCGGATTTCCGGCACAACATTTTTTTGATCGTAAAAGAAGCGCTGACGAATACGCTCAAGCACGCCTCGGCAAAAGAAGTTCACGTGCAGGCAAAGATTTCCGCAAACCTGCTGGAAATCTGCATACAAGACGACGGCACGGGTTTTGTCCCGGCGACGCCGAAGGCCGAAGGCAAGCAGCACGGATTAAAAAACATGCAACGACGCGCCGAAGACATGGGCGGAAAATTGACGTGGCAATGTTCTCCCGGAAAAGGAACCACCATCCAGCTGGCAGTTCGGCTTCCCAACACGCCCGTGCCCGATTAAATTTGAGATTGAGCGATGCAAATTAAAGTTGCCATCGTGGATGATGACGAGGGAATCCGCACCAGCCTCGCGACCCTGATCCGCCGGGCCGCCGCGGTCAAATTGACCGGCGACTATCCTGACGCAGAGACCGCGCTAATAGAAATCCCACGTAATCCGCCCGACGTGGTGCTGATGGACATCAACCTGCCGGGAATCAAAGGCCCGGAATGTGTCCGCCAGTTGAAGACGCAACTGCCCGCCGTGCAATTCCTCATGCTAACGGTTTATGAAGACAGCGACTCGCTTTTCAATTCCCTCAAGGCTGGCGCGAGCGGTTATCTGCTCAAGCGCACCGCTTCCGCGCGGCTGCTCGAAGCCATCCGCGACGTGCATGCGGGCGGTTCGCCGATGACGCCGCAGCTCGCGCGCCGCGTCGTCCAGTTTTTTTCCAAACCCGCGGCGGGCGAATCTTCGCTCGCGCGACTGACTCCGGGGGAAAAGGAATTTCTTGACCAGCTCGCCCACGGCTACGCCTACAAGGAAATCGCTAACCGCATGAAAATCAGCATTGACACCGTGCGGAGCTACGTGCGGACGGTTTATGAGAAACTCCACGTCCATTCGCGCACCGAGGCCGTGGTGAAATATCTCCGCGGTTGAAACTCTTTTTGAACGTCGCATGGATATGCGGTGGCGGCTGCGCCTGGCGGCGGATATAAACTTCTTAACTCATGGGACCAAATGAACTTGATGAATTTCAAAATTGAACCGCGCCGCAAGAGGATTGGATTTTTCGCCGGATTTTTTCTCATCGCAACGTTCGCGGCAACCGCAGCGCCAAACAGTATTGTCGTCGGCAACGTGCGCGTGCAATTACTCTCCGGTTCGCTGGTGCGCCTTGAATTGCGCGGCCCGGCAGGGTTTGAAGACCGGAATACGTTCCACGTTCTAGATCGAAACTGGCCGGGAATCAAATTCTCCACCAATGCGGAAGCTGCGGAAATTGTCATAAAAACGCCGGACTATTCTGTCCGTGTTCCGCAAAACGCGATGTCGCTGGCCGGCGCCCGCGTCGAATCGCCCGAAGGAAAAATACTTTACACCTACACCGGCAAGTTGGAAAACAGCGAATGGCTCCCGGGTCCGTCGGAAAATCCTCAAGCCTGGTCGTTTGCCGATTCGCCCCGAATGATTCCGCCGCCGTGGGGATTGACGCCCGCGCCCGCGAACGCAAAATTGCCGGCAACTTGCGGCTGGGATTTGCAAAATGATGCGCCGGACGTTTATGTGTTTTTGCCCGGCGGCGATTATCGCCAGTTGCGCAAAGATTTTCTCAAGCTCACCGGCCCGACCGAAATGCCGCCGCGGTTTCTCTTCGGCGCCTTC